>Ga0307376_10005855_pt1 | contig 11002 bp, 13 predicted proteins | sample TR2MG_FD_202536 | JGI IMG/M metagenome (GOLD analysis project Ga0307376, IMG submission 202536) | Soil microbial communities from Risofladan, Vaasa, Finland - TR-2 | ecosystem: Environmental > Terrestrial > Soil > Coastal area > Acid sulfate soil | place: Finland: Risofladan, Vaasa | collected... | reverse complement strand
CTTGAATCAATACAATCCTTATCTGCCAATTGCATGACAAAATCTAAGAATATTTGATTGAATTTTATATCGTCATCTGCAAATGCAATCCATTTGGTTTTAGATTCATATACACCTGCGTTTCTTGCCTTGCCTTGAGAATCATCTCTTCGTACTATGACTGTGCATTCTGATGGTATTGATTCAAGTGTTTTCACTTCGTCTTTGGCGGTGGGGATTACAAAAGTTATTTCACTTAATTTTATATCTGCCATTAATTCATCACCTATTTAGTTTATCTTCAATATCATCAAGTCTATTGAGTATCAATTTGATATCATCTTTAAGTGGATTCTCGTGTTTATATGATTGCATATTACTGAACATAACACTTGATGGTAAAATAACCACATATTCCAGTACCATAGCAATACCGACAATTAAAACCATGACTAACATAAACCATGTAAATGGAATAGATATGAAATTTCTAAATGTTGTGTAATATGCTGTAGCTATTAACAAAAAGAAATTTATGATGCTAATGTAAAATGTTGTCCTGCCTAGCAATGAATGTACTGCACCTATTATTTGCCCTGTGTTGCGCTGGGATGGTAAAATCCTAGTTAATCGTTCAAGCATTTTTTATATACCTCAATTGTTTCTTTTGCGGTTCTACTCCATGGGAACTCGCTTGCTCTTTTCAGTCCTTTATTCACCAGCTCATTTTTCAAATAATCATTTTCTAATACCGCACGTATAGATGAAATAAAACCGTATTCACAGTTATTATCACTCGCATTTAACAATATTCCACCATCGCCTATAATCTCTGGTAATGAAGCGGCATCTGCTGAAATTACTGGACATCCACATGCCATGGCTTCTAATGCTGGTAGACCGCCTTCATTCAGACTTGGTTGTAAAAACAAATCACATGCATTATATAATGCCGACATGTGCTGTTCTTCGATATATCCTAAGTTGATAACTCCTGGAGTATCTAATGTTTCACCATAGCCGATTTTGACTATTTTGTAATCAAATAATTTCAATTCATTCATCAATGAAATAATCTTATTAACCAATTGCATGTTTTTCCAGGGAGCGTTGCTACTTACTACAAGAATATGTTTTGTATTTTCGTTTAAATTAAAGAAGTTTATACATTCATCTTTATCCATTGGTTTATATTCACTACCAACACCCAAAGGGACCACATGGATCTTATGTTCTTTAACTCTTAATCGATTAATCAATTCATTTTTATTAAATTCAGAATAAACAAGTATTTTATCTGCTTTAGGAATAGCATACTCTATCAAATACCACATGTGTCTTAACTTTTGAAGGTTACTATAATGGAATTTAGGAATAATATCATGCACTGTTAATACAAAGTGTTTAGGTTTTTTAATCAATTTCAGTGGTGCTAACGGTTGAAATGTGGCATGAACAATATCATTATTATCTATTTTGAAATTACCAGCTTCTGAAAAGATATTACCTTTACCTTTTTGAATCCTTGATACATCTAACAAACTCATATTATTAAATAATTCATCTTCATACCTTTTTGCCCCTGACTGCTTATCAAATTCATTAAAATAATTCCAATGCATTATTTTCATATTAACCTCCGAAGTCGTTCTTTTACTACATTTTTTATTGTAAATTTTATCAATTTCTTTCGTTGTTCTTTTTTAAATAACTTATATAATTCATGAAGTCGGGGCTTGTCTATTGTTTGTGATAATATTATCGATTCCGAATCAAATTTTAAATTATCCCATTCAAACTCTGGAGTGATTAAACTGTGTTCAACCGCATAATCCCACATCAATGTTCTTGGTAACGGTGTTAAAATATATATCCAAAAGTTATCTATCTTACTTTTTTTTATAAATTGTAATGTTTGTAAGATGTCCTCTACAGTCTCGAACGGAGCACCAATTATAAAGGTAGCATTGACTATCATACCGTGCTTTTTAATGGATTCTATAGCATCAGAATTAGCTTGTACCGTAACTGAGTTTCCTTTCAAGTATCTTAATGTGTTATCACACCCGGATTCAAGACCCATTGATATTGTAGTGCAGTTTATTTCTTTTAATAATCGAATGGTTTCATCATCTACCAAATTTGCCCGACATGCACAATTAATTGTAGTATCGGTTTTAGGTAATAATCTAACGATGTCTCTCAATCTTTGTTTATTTGCTATGAAAAGGTCATCTGAAAAACTTATATGCTTTGCACCATTGTTGATTAATTCAACCATTTCTTTGACCACATACTCAGCAGAGAAGTATCTTGGTTTCCCCCAGAATGCAGTTGAAGAGCAAAACACACAATTGTAAGGGCACCCTCTTGATGAAAACATACTAACTACCGTTTCGTCCTTATTACGAACTGGTATTGGTATTTCATCTATGTGTAATGGGTGTCTTGGTAATGTGAATTTCATTTCATCGTTTTCTCTATATATTATTCCATCAATTTTTATTATTTTGTCAAGTTCAAAACAACCTTGGGTTTCATAATGTTGTATTAATTCTAAAAACGTTTGTTCGCCTTCTCCGATAACTCCAATATCCATGGCCTGAGATAATGTCTCCGGCATCATTGAAATATGAATGCCACCAATGATAATCGGTATTTCATATTTCTGCTTAACGTCATTAGCGAAACCAACCGCTTTATTATAGTTTTGTGATACCACAGTAATGCCTATAATGTCTGGTTTATAGATTTCAACTTCATTCATTAAATTAGTATTCACTATTTTAAAATCAACATCCATTCGTAATTGTGCATATGAAACCAGATAACCTAATCCAAGCGGCGTCATATTACAAGCAAATGAATCAGTTTCATCAATAATATTAACCAATAATACTTTAATCATTTTTGGCACACCACGAAATATTCTTCTTCGAACCAATCGTTTTTATAAATCCGTTTATTAATCCAATTAACAAGTTTCCAGAATTGCGATGGAAAATAATAAACTGTCAATTTATGGTATATTGTTCCAAAATGTAAATGTTTTAGTAAATCCAATCCATTAGCTACAAACTGTTTATTCTCATTTTGTGTTTCTGTATTTATTTTTGTGATCCATTTTTTATCTAAGATAGTAAACCGTTCGCTTAACATCTCGTCTATTTCATCAGCAGTAAAAAAATGCGGGTGTGCAGTTTCTTTTAAAGTTGAGTTTTTACGTTCTACATATTTATGCATTTTCGCAATGAATGGAGTGCAGACATTTACAGCATGAATAAAGTAACCGCCAGGTTCCAATACCCGGTTTATTTCTTTAATCACTCGTTTGGGATTCTTAGTATGGTCAAGTGCATTCCGGCATACAACGATTTTAAAGAAATTATTTTTAAATTTGATATTTTCACCAATACCAACACTTAATTTAATTCCTAATGGTAATGCGAGTCTTGTTTTATACTCATTCAACAATGAATCTATTCCATATTTCTCACCTTTTGTGAATAATAAGGATATACAGGTAGGTCCACACCCAACATCCAATATATTCCAATTATATTGAATATTAATCTGTTGTTCGATTGAAGTAAATATCTCTGAATATTTCTGTTTTATTTCAATATTCTGTTTATCAAAAAACACCGGCGACCACCATGCAAATTCTTCCTGCTGTGCAAGTTTCCATCGAGCATTGGTTATTGACACTCAAATACCTCCTTTTTTATATTACTTTTAAAAATAGAATAATCAAATTTATTGGCCTGGATTATACAAGCATCTTTATATTTATCAGGGGACTGCGATATTTCAGATACAGCATTAATTATTTCATCAACACATGGTGATACAAGTATTCCAGTATGCCCATCTATCACCGTTTCTAAATACCCACCTTCTTTTGTAGCTATTACTGGTTTACCACTTGCCATTGCTTCAAGCGGTGTTATTCCGAAATCTTCATCAACAGCGGTGGTAATCAACCCCCTACATTCTGAATATAATTTAATCAATTCTCGTTCGGAGACATTACCAACAAATGACACATTGCCGGGTGCATTGTCTACAATATATTGCATTGAATCATATACAGTCCCAACAATTATTAATTTCATATCTGGCATCTGTCTGAATGCTTCAACCTGAAGATCAACACGTTTCCATTTATCCACCCGATTAACTGATAACCAATAGCCTTTATGTGGTTTGTGTTCATATTTTGAAACGTCTATGCATGGATAGATTACTTTAGCATCTCTGAGATATGTTTTTCTAATTCTATTACGGACATTGTTTGAAATGCACGCTATGTTTTTTATATTCTTATTGACATATTGGCGGTCATGTCTTCTAAACAGCCATATTCCCAGTGAATATACGATTGATATTATCCCTTGCTTAGTGGACATCACATCATAATACATGTCATAAAACGCCCTTCTCGGGGTGAATACATAGTATAGATGTGGTGCTTTATCACTTAGATAATGCATTGACATATCATCAGTTGCGATATAAAAATCAAAATCCAATTTCAATTTACTGAATAGGTGCATTCCTTTTATTTGTTTGAGTGGTTCACAGGGCAATTTTACATTTAAAAAACGAATGTTCACATCATGGAAATCATATGTTTTATCAATATTTTTTAATGAACCGGGTGTAACTATGGTTGCGTCTAATGCTCTGGTAATATCAATTATGAATCGTTCAGCACCACCAACGATAGAAAAATCCGAACATGTTAAAAGTGCAATGTTCATAATTCTATTCCCTGTTTATTAGTTCTCGCCATTTACCACAATACGGACCCGCTTCTTGATTACAAACGAAACTATCACGTTGATATAATTCACATTCTTCGTTAAACTGACATTTTCCATAGAATAATTCACCTGATATTTTTATTATTTTTTTAAAGCTTATCATTTTAATTCACCTCGCACTGCTAAATAATCACAACTTGAAATTTGAGTTATTGAATAACCAAATGTTTTTAATATTTTCATTATTTCATTCAGATGTTCTTGAGTAAATGCTTCGAATACTATTTTAGGATGAAATTGTTTTAATGTTTCAGTAGCTCCTTCTAACACCTTTGTTTCGGCTCGTTCTACATCGATTTTAATAATATCAATTTTTTTTAAACTTAGATTATTAATGATTGTATCTAATTTAACTCCGCTTACTTTAGTACATGATTCGGATATTTTATCCATCACTGAATTATTACCATTTGAATCGTGATACATTTCAATTTCTTCATCTTTATCCCAACATGCTGCATTATATGGATAAATATTCGATAATTCATTAATTTGGATGTTTCTTTTTAATGCTTGAAAATTATAATCACTTGGTTCTATTGCTATAACTGTCGCCCTGTTAACAGCAGAATATATTGAATGTTTTCCAATATGTGCACCAATGTCCACAAAAACACCGTTGGGGGTATTGAAAAGATGCTTGAACTGTTCTTCATGGAATAAAACGTGATTCAAGTCGTTGGTACCACCTCTACAATAATATAGACTGTTGCCAATGTAAACAGTTGTACTAAAAAATGAGACATATGGTTTGTGAATAATATATCCAAATATTGACTTACATACATTCATTTTGCCATTGAATGTTTTACCTTTAATACTTAATAAAAACTTTATTTTATCAATCAGTGACATTTTCATAATTGGTGACATTGTATCATTCCCGGTTTGTTTTGTTTGCGCTTATTAACATAGTTGAATTATTATATTCACTAATGGTTGTGGAAAAGCCAGATTTATTTAACATATCAAAAAAATCAAGTAATCTTTCACCACTAAAGGAATGTATCTCAGCTTCAATTTTACGTATGCCTTGCAATTCATGTGGCTGTATATTCCATTCTGCCCCTTCGCAGTCAAGTTTTAAAACATCAACAATACCACCACACATATCAATCAATTCAGTTAAAGATTTACATTTAACAGTTGATTTCCGTCCCATAAATTCAATTGTTTCAGATGTGCATGACCTACCCAACGACACATAGTATGGAATGATATTGTCGGCGGAATTTAATTGGATATTCGCACATAGTTCATTATAATAAATCGGTTCAACCGCATATACTTTCTTAACGTAGTTGTGGATTTCCAGAGAGAATCCTCCGTTACATGCACCAATATCCAGTATAACGTCTGTAGATTTAAAACCTTCATAATTATAATCATTAATTGCCTGGTCTACAATAAATAATAACTCATCTATGTGATAGAGTGCGTTGTCGGTTGCCATATATTTAAACTTTGAAGTGTTATACTTATAAAAATCGTTCAAAACACGCTTAACAACGAACTCACTCATATTTTTACTGTTTATATAATCCTTTATCAAATAAATTAAATCCAATTTATCACCTTCCTTTTGTGCCGAATACAAACACAGCGAACCCAAGTATGCTAGAGAGTACCGTGTTATCTAATGATTTAATAAAATCTTTGTGTTTGTACATAAAATTCATTTTACCACTGCTCCTCCATCGACCATAAAAATCAGGTGGCAGGACAAGTCCATTGAACATTTTAATATTCATTAGTCTATTTTTAATGAAAATGTCTCGCCATTTTTTCATATTAAAATCGTTCTCATATTCCCATTGAACTGACCTGACTAACGGCCTGCATAAGCTTCTTTTATATGGAATTATATCAGCGTAAAATAAGCCCCCCGATTTAAGCACCCTGACCATTTCATTAATTACCATATTAACATCTGGTTCATTGAAATGTTCTAATAATCCACCACTACAAACCACATCAATAGAATTATCCTGTAACGGTAAATAAAAAGCATCACCACGAACAGATAAACCATTCAATTCAAATTTAGTTATACTTTTACGGATTATATCATTTGATTCAGGTAAGTTGTCCATGCCCACAACTATATAATCTTCTTTGTGTTCAAGACCTATCCGAGTTAGCAACCTGCCTGAACCAGAACCCACTTCCAATATAACGCCATGTAATGGTAAATATGGACGTATGTAATCCATTTTTATTTCATCAATGAAGTCGGCTGGTGATTTATGATTTAACTTAAGTATATCACCATCAGTATATCCTGTCCATTTTTCGTATGTCATCTTTTGCCACACACTGCAAACTTAATTCCATAATACTTATTCCGTATTGATTTTTTAAGATAAGATTTGTATCCAGAAACATGATGATGATAACACTTTTCATTTTTTAAGTATACAAACCCGTGTCCTTGGTTCATTATTTTGAGTGTTAGATCTACATCTTCACCAAAGTTGCTATCTATAAATCCGCCAACTGATGATATTGCGATCCTGCGAAGCAATAAATGACTGGTCCCGACTGGTTCATAATTATCTATATCAATATACCTATTTTTATATTCAAATTTTGAATGAACCTTTTTTAATATGGCCGGGTCGCTATCTCTGCATTTAGCAAGTGTTTGCACCCCCGCAACTACCGGGTTTGAAAATGGTTTGCACATATTCACAATCCATTTATGATGTGGCAATTCGACATCTGAATCGATATATGCTATAATTTCACCATTAGAATTATTGAATCCAACCTGTCTTGCCGAACCGATTGATGTGTTTTGATTAACTGCGATATGTTTAATATTATAATTTTTTAATATTTTGATTGTACCGTCGGTACTTTCTGCATCTACAACTATAATTTCAAGGGGTAAGTATGTCTGTTTGGATATAGAATCCAAACAAACTTTTAATGTTCGTTCACTGTTTTTTGTTACTACAATTACTGAGACTAAAAGATTGAACATGTTTATTAGGCCCCCTTACGATTACCTGTTTTTTTATTAAGTTTCATACTATACAATTTCGCACCTATCTTATTCAATGGATATACCCCCATCCACCACACAAAACCACTATATAACCCATCACAGTTTTTGCATATTGGAATTACATTACCGTGGCCATTATAATGCAGTGATTTGTATGATTGTAACATCTTTGAATTCCATACATCATTAACAGTTTGATGGTTAAGATCTCCCAATAAATAATCACCATCATAATCTCGACAACAAAAAGGGATTTTACCATTACTCATGACAGACAACCCACCTCCGCACAATAACCCACATGGGTATGCTTTTGTTTTTTCTTTATTTGTTCTTTTATATTCGATACGGTTATCTGATTCCCAAAATCCAACATTGCATAAACCTCTCCATTCTTCCTGGAATTGTTTAAGTTCGTGAATATTGTTTTTTTGTACGGTAAATCCTATCGTGATCAACGGCACTGCTTTATTTAACGTGGTTTTTCTTGCGATTAAATTAAGAATGTTTTGTTTCACAATTTCAAAATCAGCGCCAATTCGTATTTGTTCATATACTTTTTTTGAATACCCATCAACACTGAAATTGATATAATCTACTTCATGAGTTATTATTTGTTCTATATTATCCTTATTTAATAACGTTGCATTTGAGAAGAAACCAACCCGAACTCCTTTGCTTTTAATGTATTCAATTCGTTCAAAAAGTAATGAATCCAGCAACGGCTCATTATAATGAGATAAACAAAAATTATTGATCCCAAAGGATATTGCATCATCAACAGTGTGTTTAAACTGTTGCATACTCATTTTATGGGGTTCTCTTTTAGTAATTGGATAAGGACACATCGTGCATTTAAGATTACATACATTATATGTTTCAATTGACATCGATTCCCACTTTTTATTATTGGTTTTGATATAAGCCAACGCCAACGTTAATTTATGGTATAGAAACCCATTTTCGATATTCAACATATTCATCACTCAAATTCTCTATATACAGATTCATATTCAGATGCCATTTTTTTCCAACTGAATTTTTCAGAATCTTTTAGTCCAATATAATTATGTTGTGGTGAATCTATCAGACTAAATGTACGGTCTATAAATTCAGATTCAGTATCAACCAACCCATTCAATGTGATTTCTTTTTGTGTTGAGTTGCCATAAGATACAATAGGCACACCACAAGCACATGCTTCTAAAATTGCTAATCCAAAGCCCTCATACAAACTTGGATGAATTGAACATAATGATGCCTGGTAGAGTAACGGCATCTGTTCATCAGTTAAATACCCAACGTTTATTATTTTTGGACCATCCCACTTTGTACCATATCCAGCTTTAAGTATTCTAACATCGTCAGGGATCTCACGTTCTATTTTACTTAATAATTGCATGTTTTTACTTTCAGCAACATTACTAACACACGCAATATATTTATATTCGGGATTTAATTCTAATTTTTCGATTGCACTGCCTCTTATCTCGGGTTTAAATAAATCATGATTTACACCTTGATAGACGGTTTTTACTTTATCATCATCAATAGAAGGCAACAATCTTAGTAATTCATTTTTGGTAAAGTCGCAGATGGTTAATATTTTATCAACCGTATTGAATCGTTTATATATTATTTTATACTGTATCCTTGAAACTGGATTTAACAAGTCTGGATATACCAATGGGAACATATCACATAATGTAACAATAATCGGACTATTGCTTTTCAGTGGTGTAAATAATGGATATAATATATTTGTAACATCCTCATATTTGGCTGACCAGGCAGCATATACACCGTTCTTAGTTATTACATCATGTTTTACGGTTAAATGGCCAATCAATTCATTATTCATTTTTGATATTGCATTTTTACCCTGGATACCGCGAACAAGAGTAACCATTTATACCAAATCCATCATTACATCTTTTATAGTATTTATCATAAAATCCAAGTCATCACGTACCAGATACTGATGACAGCCAATATAAAATCCATTGCTACCAACCCAATCAGCAACTGGTAACTTTCCTCTGTATTCAGATTTTAGATGATCGAATGCCGGTTGTTGAGTTGGGATGGACCCAAACATTGGTCTAGTTTCTATTCCTTCGTTTTCTAATCTTGTCTGCAATTCACACCTATTTATATTTGCATCCTTAATTATTATTGGATATCCAAGATAGGAAACATGTTTTGATAATAAAGGTAATTGTAGTTTATCCGATAATCCACACAATCCTTTATTCAAGTATTCAACATTAGCATTGCGTATTTGAAAATTATTATCAAAATGTTTTAATTGAACTAATCCTAACCCAGCCTGAAATTCCATTGGTTTAAAATTATATCCAATATAGTTATGTGTGAATTTTGGGTCATATTGTGCGTCTGAATATGGACAGGTACCTGCGCTGCGAGTGCACACATTACAAGTACACATTCGACCATTGGTTTTTATACTTTTAATCAATTTGAATAATTGTGCATCGTTTGTATTAACAGCACCCATTTCACCAGCCTGAATGTTGTGTGCTATATAAAATGAAAATATCGACATAAGGCTCATAGAACCTGTTTTTTGTCCTTTGTATATAGTCCCATGTGCTTGCGCCGAGTCTTCGAATGTATGAATGCCATATTCTTCAGCAACTTTATTTATTCCATCCATATCACAAGGATAACCCATTAGATGCACCGGTAATATTAATGCATATTTAGATGTATCATCTACCTGTTCCAGATGTGCTTTTATTGCATCAGGTGTTATACAAAAAGTTTCAATATCAATATCCACATATACAGGTTCAAAACCAGCATGTACTATTGCATTTGAAGTGGCTATATATGTGATCGGGGTAGTTATTATTTTTGTCTGAGTAGAATTAACAATACCAGAATATTTTAATGCAGTCAAGCCGGCGATTAATGCAGATGTGCCAGAATTCACGGCAATTGCGTAATCTGTTCCAACAAACTTAGCCCACTCATGTTCAAATTGTTTTACTACTTTTCCTTCGGATATCCTGCCAGAATTTAGTATGTTCATTATACATTCTTTTTCTTCATCACCAATTTTAAAATCACCAATATTTATCATAATGACTCACTTATCCTTTTGATATCATAATCAACCATGATTTTTACCAATTCATTAAATTTTATATTTGGTACCCATCCA
>Ga0307376_10005852_pt1 | contig 11009 bp, 11 predicted proteins | sample TR2MG_FD_202536 | JGI IMG/M metagenome (GOLD analysis project Ga0307376, IMG submission 202536) | Soil microbial communities from Risofladan, Vaasa, Finland - TR-2 | ecosystem: Environmental > Terrestrial > Soil > Coastal area > Acid sulfate soil | place: Finland: Risofladan, Vaasa | collected... | reverse complement strand
GCCATGCCTACTCCTAATGATAGCTGGAAGAAGGAACAAGAGGCGAAGCGTAAGGTTTTTGAAGCTAAGGTCAAGGAGTCCCTGAAGGAACACTTCAGCTAATGCCCAGCTCAGAACTCAATCCTCTTACTCCCCTTGAGGAGATGCAGAGGAAGTTTGTCAGGAACGTAGTTCGTACAGGAAAGATAGGACAGAGCGCACTCAGATCCGGATACTCCCATAGGGAATACGGATCTCATCTTATAAAACAGCCGAAGATCAAGAGGGCTATCGAAGAGGCTCTAGAGCGAGCGAAGATCACCGATGATCGCCTCGCGAAGAACCTCAGTGATGGCTTAGATGCTACCTGGCCAGCAAAGAAAGCGAAGGACGGATCGGTTCTTCAGGCTGGACACCCCGATCACCTGAACCGGCGAGGTTATCAGGATATGATCCATCGGATCCGAGGTGATTATGCGCCGGACAAGTTGGAAGTTTCAGAGAAATTAATTGTTATTAATTTAAATATCGGCACCCTGAATGGCCTACTCGATTCGGGTGCGATCACTGAGGCGGAGAAAGAAGAGATAATCAATCTCCCCCCAGAAGCAGTAGAACAAATAACAACTGGAGAGAACGATGAACTTTAAAGATAAGTATTTTACGACTGGCTTGATCTTACTCGGAATCAGTTTCCTGGGGATCTTCTTCCCGAAGCTGATCGAGACTCTATTTATCGTGACCGGCGTGACCGGCGTGATCAGCATCCTCTACTGGGCGAATAAATAATTTTACCCAATGAGAGACGAGAAGGGTCGGATCCTAAGGGGGCATGAGGTCCCTTCGGAAACGCGTAGGAAGATGTCGGAAGCTCAGAAGGGACATAAGGTGTCCCTGAGAACGCGTAGGAAGATATCGAAAGCCAAGAGTGGAAAAAAGAACTATTTCTTCGGAAGGACCCTCGAAAAGAACCATAACTGGAACGGCGGTAAATGCATAAGTTATGGTTATATTAGAATTTACCAGGGGCACGGAAAATACAGGCCGGAACATTGCCTCATAGCCGAGGAAGCCCTCGGGCGTCCGCTTAGGCAGGACGAAGTCGTTCATCATATAAACGGGATCCGTGACGATAATCGGCCTCAGAATTTACTAGTCTGCACAAGGTCGTACCATCAATGGCTCGAGAGAAGGATGTCGGATCTCTATAAAAAGGAATACTTTACTGATGCACATAATCTCGAAGCTCACCTCGAAAGAGTGGTGGATCGATCAATGCCTAAACGACCTGTATTTTCTTTGCAGGAATGTTCTTAGTACGGTAGATGATCCCACTCCAGGTTATAAGGATTTATACGGCCCGACGCATAAGTGGCTATGCAACTTCATAAAGAAGTACGCGATACCGGGCCATATCTGCCTGATCCTCCTCCCTCGAGGATGGCTAAAGTCGTCCTTCACGACGATTGGATTCATGATCCAGAGGCTTCTCAGGAATTGGGTAGAGGGAAGGCGTGAGGGATGGATCATAAGTAATGCTACCGCCCCGAACTCAAGGGAGTTCCTTTACAAGATAAAGTATAACCTTGAATTCAATGAGTTACTGAGGGGATTCTTCAGTCAGTTCATCCCTAAGAATCCAGACGCAGACGCAGAGGGCTGGACGAAGGAAGAGATCCAGATCCTCGGAAATAGGATTGAAACCGGATCCGTTGAGGGCAACTTAGTCTCGAGACATTATTCCGGTGGAATGATCAATGACGACCTGGTAAATAAAGATAATTCCGGGACGGCAGAGCAGATCGAGAAGACTAAGGATTGGTGGAGACTCGGGCGTTCATTGAAGATGCCAACCAGCATCGAGATTATTCCCGGAACCAGATGGCATCACGACGATCTATATGGCTATCTGATCGATACCTTCCTGAAGATCCCGAAGAAGGAGATGGAGCTTCGGATCGCGAATGAGCCCATCTTTGAATGGCATCGAGGAAATTATCACCTCCTCCAAGGATCGTGTTGGGAAGATGCGGTCAATAAAACAGGATCGACTTTCCCCATTCTTTTCCCCGAGGAGAAGCTCAAGCAGATCTTCAGTGAACAAGGGATAAGAGCTGGTGGTCAATATCTCAATGATCCCCTCGCGATGAGTGAGTCAAACTTCCAGCGACAGTGGTTCAAGGAATATAAAGAAAGCGATATCCCCACTATTTGCAGTACGATAATGCTGGTGGATCCTACGGATAAAGAGAAGAAAGGATCTGATTATTCGGGCATCGGAGTTATCGATGCTGGAGTTGATAAGAAGCTCTATGTGAGATATGCGAGACGGCATCTTATCACGGACCTGAACCTGGCCCAGAAGATTATCGAGCTCGCCATAATCTACACTCCGGGAATGATCGGAATCGAAGACACGAAGTTCGAGACGATCCGTGAATTCTTAGAGATTGAGACCTCGAAGCAGATTCTCGCTGGAGATATCAAAGAGGAATTCATTCCTTATGTCCGGACGCTACCTTTTATTCTTATAGAGCTGAAGCATAGTGGAAGGCCAAAGCCAGTTCGTATTTCTGGCCTTCAGGCTTGGATCGAGAGTGGCCGGATGCGCTTTGCGATGGAAGGAATGGAGGATGCCTATGACGAGTTCCTTCGATTCCCGTTGTCACTTCGGAACGATATTATCGACGCCTTAGCATACATTTTAGATGTTCTGATATTTCCTACGGCATCAGACCCGCCTAAGTACCTGACCGTTCCCGCGCACTTGAAAATGACTCAGCGCGAACGAGAGGAGGCTGAGTGGGATCAATACATGGAGGAGGTTGCCCTTATGGATGGCTCCCCTCAAGATTTCGAAGACGAGGATTACTAATGAACTCATATAGCTTTGCTTTAATTATCGCACTCCTAATTCTCTTTATCGGAGAGAGGATCTGGCATGAGAGACGCATTGATAAGCTCCTAGACCGGCTGATGTCTAGAAACTTCGATGAATTCAATTACTACGAGAAGAAATACGATAAAGATCTGAAACAGGAATCGAAGTATTACCAGAAGGCCGAAGAGCTCATTGATAAGGAAGACAATAAGGCAGGCATGACAAACATCGTTATGGAAGATGGAAAAGAAGTGGCCGTTAGCCTTGACGACCTCGAGGAAGACTGGGCTGAGGAGCAACAGCAGAAATGAATCTTAGATCGATAGAGGGAAAGGTTGCCGATGGCAAGGCCCTAAGCTCCCAAGAAAAAGCCCTTCTAAATCAGAAGGCCACGGAATACTGGGATGAGCACCCTGACGTAACGAGCCGGTTTCCGAGATGGCGGAAACACATGGCCTGGGTTGCTGGGCACCAGAGGACTGACTTCAGTAACTCAACTAAGAAGCTAGTCACTCTCGCCAGAGGAAACTCAAGGAAGCTCATCTTCAATAGGATGCGCCCATTCGTGAAGACCCTACTCGGGAAGTTGAGCGCCGATGTTCCTAAACCAGGGGTTATCCCAAATACATCGGAAGATGCAGATATCGAGTCAGCAAGGGTTGGGGATAAGGTCCTTGACGCCCTGACTACAAAATTGCACTATAAGGCCCTACTCCTAGCCATTAACCTCTGGATTATCATAACGAACAGAGTCGGGATCCGTGTCTTCTGGAATGAAGAAGATCACGGAATTGTTTCATACGAAGAGGAAGAAGTAAAAGACCCAGATACCAATGAGGTGCTCCGGACGAAATGGGAGCCCATTCCCGAGCCGGGCGATATTGGAATAGAGATCCTAAGTCCGTTTCAGTTCAGAACGGATCCACTCTTCTCTAATCCGAAGAAATGGAGATGGGTAGTCTTTGGGGAAGAGGTTGATCAAGAAGCACTCGAGGAAGAGTATGGCCTCGAAGAGGGTGAGCTGACCGCAACCGATAGCTCCCTCGATACGGCCTATGACCTAGAGGCTACCTCAGACAGCATAGCCATGTCTGTCCCTGAAGACAAGGAAAGCATTAAGGGGAAAACGGTTGTTCGCATGGAATTCTGGACCCCGAAGATGATGGCTGTCATGGCCGGAAAAAGGGTCTTAGAAACGAAACCGAATAAGAACTCAAGGATCCCACTCTTTGTGATCGAAGATCGGCTTATCCCGGTCTCGAATTACGAGAAGGGAATTGTTTATAACGAAGCAGTAATTAAAGATGCTATCCCGGTCCAGCGTGAGTATAATCGACACAAATCGATTATAAGCCTAGCGCTCGAGAGGGCCTCAAAGCTGAAGATCCTCCTTCCCCTTGGTTCCGTTATGAATAGGAAGTCCTTTACGAATGAGTTCGGAACCTTTATTGATTGCAATACAAAGCTTGGTGAGCCTCATCAGATGAAGCTCGACTCGCTTCCTCCGTTCATGCCCCAGTACACACAGGATCTCGAAAAGGAATTCCAGAATATCATGAGTATTCATCCGGCGAGCGTGGGGCAACTTCCGGAAAGAGCCAGTCATGCTTCCGGAACCTTATTGAATCTCCTCTTAGAGCAGGACGATGCGGTTTTAAGTCCCCTACTTCAGGTTAGGGATGAAGTCTTAAACGATGTCTGGAGCTTCGTATTAGAGCTCGTTCAGGAGAACTACACGGTCGGGAGACTCTTAAAACATACCGGCATCAATGGCGTACACTCAGTCGGGAAATTTAAGGGCTCAGATCTCAGGGGCAATACAGACGTGAGGGTTGTTTCGCAGACAGGACTACCCAGAAGTCGCGCCCTGAGGATCGAGTACGTTATGAAGCTTCGAGAGGCCAAACTCTTAACTGATGATAAGCTCTGTCTCGAGATGCTCGAATTCGGAAATGCAGAAAGGATCTTTGAAGACTCCATCCTCCATGAACGAAGAGCACACCGAGAAAACGGCAAGATTGAAGAGGATAAGGAAATTAATCCGGAGATAACTCCGACCTGGATCTATCCATTCGAGGATCATCTGGCTCACCTTCCTATTCATGTAAAGGATAGGTTGAGTCCGAAATACGACCTATATTCAGAAAGTCAACGTCAAGCCTTGGAAAAACACATCCAGGCCACGATGCAAATAGTTGCGACACAAGCGCAACAGCAGGCGCAGGGGCAAGTTGAGCCCCCTCCGCCCGAATCAACCCCTCAGGAAGCTCAGTCCTGATAGGCTCCCCTATCTAGGGGATAACCTCTCGCTGATCAGAAAGGGACATTCACAGGAGTTTTTAAATGCCCGTTCCAGAAAACGATGATTTTGGTCTATCCATTCCCGATCCCAATGAAGGAGAAGGATGGGACGAATTTGAATCGAAGTATGACCCGGATGAAGAACCGGAAATCAAGGAAGAACCTGAAGTCGAAGAGGAAGTAGGAGAAAAGATAGAGAAGGCAGAGGCAGAAGCGGAGAAGGAAGTAGAGGAAAAAGAAGTACCCGAGGCTCCCGAAGCGAAGCCCCCAGAAGTAGTTATCCCTCCAGAAGTAGAGGAGATCCTACGGACGGTAGGTGGAGAAACGGAGCTAAATGTCAAGGGGAAGTGGTTAAAAGTATCGGAACTTCCAAAGCAAGAGATTAAAAATATTCTCCAGAAGGGCACTCGTTTCTATCAGGAGATGGAAGCATTATCTGGTAGAGAGAAGGCCATTATGGATCAAGAATCACTTCTTGCCGAAAGAGCCAGGTACATCGACAGTATCGGTCAACAGAGAGCTGGATTACTCCCAGGAGGGCTCGCGAGAGCGACAACCATCCCGAAAGAGCTTCAGGTCAATGACTATGACACCGATGAGGTGAAATCCCTCAAGTCGGCCCTCATTAACATGGGGTCGAAGGTAGAGGCGATTGAAGGTGCCTCGCAAGCACAGACACTCTCCAGGGGAAAGCAGGAGCTCATGAACGAGATCAATAGCTATTCACAGGAATACCCCCTGGCCGGTCTCGAAGAGGTAGTTGCTGTAAAGGTCTTGTATCCAAATGTTCCAGTGGAAAAGATCATGCAGGAAAGTCACCGGAATCGCTCCTCGCAAGGGCACATCGATAAGATCTTCAAAAGTTGCCCAGATCTTGAGCGACACTACTACGAAGCATCCGTCGCGAAGTATCTCAAGGTACAGAAGACTTTGAAAGTCAACCCAAGCAAACCAATAGGGTCAACAGTGTCGAATATCTCTTCAGGTAAGAGTAAAATTCCTAGAGATTTTGATGAAGCCGGAGATTTTGCTAGGGCCAGATTCGCAGAAATGCAAAAGCAGGCAGGCGAGGAGGGCCTAGAATAAGCGAGATCACGGTAAGAACGTGAGGTATTAAATTGCAAGAATTTCAATATATTCAGGATATCCTGAAAGAGTTTTACACCCCGGTTATCGTAAACCAGGTGTATAAGAAAGCCCCCTTCTGGGCCCAGATGAAGAAAAAATCCAAAGGTGTGTACGGCAAAAAGATCGTTATCCCGATCCAGCTCGGATTCACGGAAGCCGTTGGCGCCAAAGCTGACAATAACTACGACCTCCCCAACGCACAGCGCAACACCTATGATCGCTCTGAAATCACGCTCAAACGGAACTACGGTCGAGTCATGATTGATGGTTTCTCCATTGAGTCTTCAAAAGGCAAAGGTGGATGGGTTGATCAGGTTTCAGCCGAGTCTAAAGGCGCTTCGACCGCCTTCGCTCTTGATATCGACCGCCAGTCTCTTATGAATGGCAAGGGCGAATTGGGTCACGTAAACGGCGCTATATCTGGTCAGATCATAACCGTCAATAAACCCGGTGGAGTTACCGGAGATACCCCCAATACTAAGTGGTTCCGGAAAGGCATGGTGATTGACATCCGTAACACATCCGGAGTGAGTCATGCCGACAGCGTACAGATTTCCCTCGTTGACGTTGCTAACAGCCAGATTACAGTCGTTGGAACTATCACCTCAGTTGTAACCACGGACATTATCTACCGCGAAGACACCTATGTGGCTAGTGGACAGGGCGAAATGATGGGCATTGAAGGGATCATCAACACAGTGAATACTCCCGGTGCAACCTTCCAGGGAATCGACAGAACAGCAGAAGCTCTCTGGCAGGCTTACGTCGCCACTTCGGTCGGTGTCGTTAGCGAGGATGCAATCCAAGTTATTCTCGACGGACTCGAAGCTCAGACAGACGGTGACAGCCCCACCTTTATTCTTACGACCACGTTGATCCGCAGAAAAATCGTCGCCCTAGCCAAGAGCGCATATCAGGTACAGACCCTCAAACTGAAAGCTGGATGGGAAGGAATCAAGTTCGTCGGCGGAACCGTCGAGCTCCCCATCGTAACCCACAAGAATTGCCCCCTCGCAACCATGTACTTTCCCTCGATGAATCACATCAAGTTCTACTCCCTGAAATCACTCGTCTGGGACAATAAGGGCGGTGGAGTCCTTAAACCCGTAGCCGGAAAAGACGCCTACGAAGCCTGGTTCAAGATGTATGGCAACATTGGAACTGATTGTTCTAATGCCCATGGAAAAGGTACCGGCGTACTCGTAGCGTAAATCGCAGTTTCCTAAGGAGGGGGACCTACCCAGGTTCCTCTCCTTTTTCTCTTTCTAAAGTGATCACGCGTGATCACATCCCGATAAGGTGGAAGAAATGAATTACAACTTTTGGTTTTTGAGAGAACTCAGAGCCTTCGATCCTAAGCTTTTTATTGTCTTCGATAATAGGAAGCAAAGGTACGAAGTTCGAGAGTGGGCCGTTAATCACCCAACTAAGAGAGACGCTCGTTGTTATGATCTCTGGATCCGCAAGAGTAACCTCATTGAGACTGTTTCTGAGAAAGACGAACTCCTTAGCGATCTTGGGTATAGAGACCTTGATAGGAGGATCCTGTACTCCCTAAAGAGATCAGTCAGAGATAGCGAGGACCCCGAAAGGACCCTATACAACATCGACGAGGCGAATCGAATTCTCGAAGAAAAGGGTGACGTGGAGACGGAAGATGCAAGTAGGCGCATGGCTAAGGAGATCTGGCACTTCAGTAAGGAGCCGACTGTAAGCATGGCCTATAAGGGAGCGAGATAATGACTGACGCCGATTGGCTGAAATACGTCCGGAGCCTCATAAATGAGCCGATTGAGAAGTTCTGGAGCGACCTTGACGATATCGAGATCTATAAACAGATCGCGATCAATATTGTCTGCGCAGATTTCTGGTCTCTTCTCCTTCCTACGCATAAGAAGTTTGAGTCCTATAATCTCGAAGTAGGTAACGGTCTAATGACCCTCCCTACTGATTGCTTTAAACCCGTGAAGCTTGAGCTCGTGAGTACCGGGCAACAGGTCAAATATATAGATGAAGATCAGCTTCATTTATACTCTCAAGTAACGTCCACGACCCCCCTTGCGTGGATGCTCTATGATAGACAAATCCGCCTAATTCCCACGCCCTCTATTTCTGAGACAGACTACTATCGTCTCTGGTATCTCCCGAGAATCGATAAGATTACTGGCCTTCCAGAAGAACTCCATCCCCTAGTGGCTATCGAGGCCGTTATCGATGCGAAGACGAAGGACGAGGACGTTCCTCAGCACCTCTTACTTAAGCGCTCAAGGCTTGAGCACATAGCCAGAGTTGCCCTCAGTGTGCCTCAGGTTCAGGAGTCCGGAAGTATCGAGGATTATGAGGACTTTGGTGACGAGGAAGAGTGGTAATGCCTAGACTTAAATCGTTCCCGTATGAGGCGTCATTTAATGATTTCTCTATGGGCTGGGACAATATCAGCTCCTCAGCAGAGAGGGATCCTCGCAGTCTTCTTGATTGCAAAAATCTGAATATCAACCAGCAGAAGGGAGTCGAAACTAGAGGCGGAATTACCCTACTCTATCCATCTCAGGCAGAGGTTGGATCCCCGGTTAAAGACCTCCATGAGTACAAGGCGCCGAACGGAACTAACTACGTTCTCACCGCGATCCTGACAAAACTCAAGGCATACTTCAACGCCCAGTGGAACGATCTTAAAACTGGACTTGCAAGCGGGAAGCGCTTCAGCTTTGTGAATCATAACGGTTTCTGTTTATGTCTAAATGGAACCGATCCTAACTTCCAGCTCTATAATACGACGGTCTATAATCTTGGGATTGATCCCCCGAGTCACGGAGGGGCCACTGGGGAGAATCTAATTAAAAATGGAAGCTTCACAGAAGACATAGATCCTCCGCTAGAGTGGGCCTCCGTAAGCGGTGCAGTCTTAACGACAGAAGGCGGTGGAAAAATCGGTAATTGTCTCATGATAACCGAGGGAGGAGTCATTAATCCTTCCGCCATACAAAACCCCATATCAGTTACCGCAGGAAAAAACTACGAATTTACTTTCCATGTGAAAAGGGGGACAGAGGCAAGCTATACTGTTTGGGTATATGATGTTACACATTCTACTTCGATCTGGATAAAGACTGGAGAGGCCACTACAAATTGGAGCGAATTTACTCATACATTCACAGCACCGGCTGGATGCACCGCTATCTATATAAGACTCTTTCAGATGGCCTCTGCTTTCTCAGGAACAACTCTTTACTATGATGAAGTCTCTCTCTATGAGACGACAATCGCGGACACCCCAACTGTTAGTAAGGGATCTCAAACTGGCCTGACTGGAACATATAAATATATCTACTGCTACAGAAGGAGCGATCCGAAGGTCCACACTGGGAATCCCTCCCTAGAAAGCGAAACAATCGAGGTTACGAACGAAAGCATTAAGGTATCAGTTGTGGCTTCGACGGATCCCCAGGTCGATCAGATCGTACTCTACCGTACTTTAGATCTATTTGGGGAAGACGCAGACAGTACCATGTTCTTCAAGGTCGTTGAGTTATCAAACTCTACTCAGGATTATGACGACAATAATAACGATAACGATCTCACTACGATCTGTGATTACGAGAACGACGTTCCCCCGAAGGCAAAATACGCTGTACTTCATAAGGATAGAGTTTTCTACGCCTACTGCCCAGATGAGACCGATGGGAAACATCTTGTAGTATGGAGTAAGGCTGGGATTGGTGAAGCAGTTCCGACCATAAACCATCATTACTTCGACAGGGACGACGGAGAGGAGATTACTGGAATAGCTTCCGTGGGGGATTTCCTTGTTATCTTTAAGAGGAATAAATACGCAGTAATCGAGGGCGATTTCGACCGGATTTACACCGTAGGCAACGGAGTCGGAAATATCGCCCCCTATGGGATCTTGTCTCTTCAGGATAAATTGATCTTCCTATCAGAAGAGGGATGGAAGGCCTTCGATGGAGCCAACCTGTATCCGATATCAGAGAAGATTAATGGCCTCGCTAGAAGCGGATACTTCAGTATTGATCAGGCTGAGAATTATTCCATAGCCTACCTTCCAGAAAAGGAGCAGTTTCAGTTTTTAATTAATCACTCCCTAGTGACTCCCATTGTGCCCGTAGGGTTCTTCCTGGTCCCCTTGATCTACATTGATAAAGGAATTCCAGAGCAAAAATCCGAGAACATAGTTTCCTGGACTTATCATCAGTATGACAATCACACCCTCACAACTCTCGGTGCATACACAGATTCCAACGGGATAACCAAGGTCATAGCTGGTGATTCACTTGGTTACGTGTATCGGCTTGATTCTGGGGGCTCCGACGACGAGCATGACATCGATTATGTCTTTATGACTGGATGGCATAAACTCGGGACGGATCTCGTTAAGACACTCAGGAGGGCATATCTCGCTTACCTTACCGACACCGAGGGCTCCGCAACTTTCGGGATCGATATCGACTTCTCTTCGGGGAATATACTCGAGACGATCATTGGAACCGAAAGCTCATACTGTGGATCATCCTACTGTGGTTACTTCTATTGTGGAGTCGATGGAAGTCTATATGAGCAGATAAGGTTTCCCGGCCCAGGGACCGGCAGGCTCTTTAGGATAGTCATTAAGGGTACAGGCCAGCAGTTCATTAGTATTTTGAGTTTCTCCCTATACTTTAGGATTGAGGGGCACAGATAATGGGATTTAAGAGGGCTATCG
>Ga0307376_10005851_pt1 | contig 11011 bp, 12 predicted proteins | sample TR2MG_FD_202536 | JGI IMG/M metagenome (GOLD analysis project Ga0307376, IMG submission 202536) | Soil microbial communities from Risofladan, Vaasa, Finland - TR-2 | ecosystem: Environmental > Terrestrial > Soil > Coastal area > Acid sulfate soil | place: Finland: Risofladan, Vaasa | collected... | reverse complement strand
GGCGTTTGCGGATGTTGGCCATATTGGCCTTCATCGCGCCCCAGGCGACCAGGCCTACGATCACGCCGCTGATGGCGGACTGGAGGATGATCTGGAGCGCCTTCCAAGCGAACTCTTCCATGCCGGAAGTCTGGGCGAGGATGTGGATCATGCCACCCCTTTCCGTGATGGGATTGCGGCCCTCTCGATTGCGGATTGCGGGTTGCGGATTGCGGATTGGGCTCCGCGATCGGGACCCTTTATTGATCCGACGCGGCGAGGCGGATTTTCGGGCCGCGCAGTGGTAATGATTTCAATCCCGCCGGATGCCGGTGAACGGCAATCCGCAATCCGCAATCCGCAATCCGCAATTCTTCTATCGCCGTCGTCGCGGCGGCGTCGGGGGCGCGGGAGGAACACGCCCAATTCCCCGGATTGCCCGCCGGCATAATTGGCGCTCATGGACGCCCGGAGGACTGGTTCGCCGGTTTCGATCCGGGGCTTTGCGCCGCACGCGACGAGGCACGCCGCGCTACGCCGCGCGGCAAGGGGAAAGAAGGCTTCAGGCTTCAGGCTACAGGCTTCGGGTGAAGAAAAAAAAGCGGCCCGGCGGGGCAATCCGTTCGCCCCGTCGAGCCGCTGGTTTGTCGTGCACTTCCCTGTGCTGGCGGTCATCCGTGGTCGCCTTTTTTCTCCGGCGTCATACCGGAGTTCGAAGGCGATCTTAAGCCCCCTGCAATCTAACGCAAGAAAAAAAACAGGCTGTTAGATAATATTTCCCGTGCGCTCGCAATAGACGCCTTTTGTTCCCTTCGCCTTCATCCCAAAAATGGCGGCGGCGTAGAGGGCGTCCTGGCCGATCGCGAGCCGCTGGAGATAGCCGATGACGATCAGGGCAAGGCCGAACAGAAATGCGGCCAAGTGCCCGTTACCAAACGAGTTCTGAACCTGCCCGGCGGCAAGGCCGCCGGGCCGGGCGCCCTCGGCGGAGATGACCGCCCAGGCCATGATGATCAGGCCCAGAATCCAACCCACGATGACGCTGGCGTTCCTCATTTTTCTCTCCCTTCCCCGCGCGATGGCGGAGTTTTCATGGCAAGAATTGCGGAAGGTGCTTGATGATCTGGTAGACCGCGACGATCGATTTGAGCGGAAGCCGCTCCGGAGGCCAGGCGGGATTCTCGCTCAGCAGGATCGCGGCCGAGCCGCTGTGGAGGACCTTCTTGACGCGGGCTTCGCGGACGCCGTCGATCTCCGTGAGGACGCACGCGACCTGGCCAGCGTCGGCACGGCGGGCGGTATCGACGATCAGCATGTCGCCCGGCGCGTAACGGGGGAGCATTGAGTCGCCCTTGACCCGTACGGCGATCGCTGTCGGCGAGGCGCCCTCATACACGAGGAACTCCCCCGCCCACGCCGGAGGATATTCCCCGGCCTCGATCGTGTCGGCTCCGACGCCGGCGGCCACCCGGCCGATGACCGGCACGAAACGCTTCCACCATTCGGAGGTGCTGGGCACATCGTTGGCGTCCACCGTCGTATAGCCCTGCCGTGGGCGCGGCCGCGAGCCCGACAAAACGCGGCCCGCCTCCTCGCAAATACCGGCCAGCGGCACCATGGCCGTCCCTCCGCCCACGGGGACCTCCATATGCCATTTTTCCACCAGCGGGCGAATGTCCGCGCCCAGCCGCGCCGCCAGCGCCAGGAGCATGGAATACGCAATCGCGTTGTTCGTCATTCCGGCCAGCTCAATCTCGCCGAGCGTGACGGCCTCCCTCTCGTCGGGGCCGCCCAGGCCGGCCAGCAGCCAGCGCAGACTGATGCCGTTGTCGATCGCCCACGCGGCGACGCAGACCAGCAGGTCCAGCGGGATCCCCGAGGCCTTGTTATTGGTGAGGTTGCTCAGGGCGGTGGGGGTGTAGCCGCCAAGCGCCTTTCCGATCTGCTCCAGGGTGAGTCCGCTGCGGGAAATGGCCTCGCCCAGCCGCGCCGCCAGCGCCGCCGCCAGTTCCGGCTTTTTCACGCGGACGCGGCCCTTGGCTGGGACGGGAAATTTTTTCTTGTTTTTCTCTTGCCTCATTCGCAGGCAGCCGATATTATATGCTAGCAAGGAACATCGAGGCCGTTCGGACAAAGATCATGGCCAAAAACATTTCACACGCACGAACGATCATAGCACCCCCCGGCGCGGCCGTCAAGGCGAGAATTGTCGCCGCCGGCGTCCGCATGGGGGTGCTGGCCGCCAACTCCGGTTTTTCCAACGGGGCGCTCACCGGGTACCTCCAGGGCCGCTGCCGGAACATACACGGGCAGATCCGGATCGCCAAGGCTTTCCGCAAGCTGACCGGCCAGCGTCTCCGCGGTGACCAGTTCTGGGGCGACCTCTGGGCGGAGCACGACATCGGAAAGGAGGACGTGGCATGAACAGTAAGTATGAAGGCGAAAGGCGGAAGGCTGAAAGAAAAGGCGGAAGGCGGAAGCATGAAGGCAGAAGTCAGAAACGACGGGGAAGCATCGCATTCGCGGAGCTCTTTACTTCCGCCTTCCGCCTTCCGCCTTCCGCATTTCAGGCATTGACCATTTGACCTTCTTTATAAGGAGTCTCCCATGCCGACAAGCCTCTTGAAGCGGATCCTGGGCCGTAGCGTCGGGCAATCCCCGGCCCCCGATTCCCCGCAGACCATTTGCGGGACGCTGGCGCCTGGCGAGCGGATCGACATCGGGCCGCTGCGGGCCGTTAACGACGGCGGGTACCTGGCCGTCCGGCACCTCTGCCAGGATTCGATGCTGCGGTGGGTTTTCTCCGGGTCGGCCGAGGTTGAGGTCTGTATATCCAACCTCGGCAACCGGCCGGATGAGGGCGTGATATTCGACCGGTTCTCCAACGATACCTGGACGTTCGTGGCCAAGGTCCGGCCGGAGCACCTCGTGGTTTTCCGGCCGATCCCGGAGAAGCAAGTCGGAAGGCGGAAGGCGGAAGGCGGAAGTGAAGATAAAGAAACAAGCGGCGACGCTCTGAGTTCCGCCTTGTCCGTTCCCCTGGTGCGGACGGGGCCGGGCGGGGAGTTTTGCCGCGACTGGCCGGCGCAGGACGAGGGCGAAGCTCTGACTTCTGCCTTCCGCCTTCCGCCTTCCGACTTGGCTGTTGACCAGGCCTCCGGCCTTCGGGCGGCCGTGGCGGGGAGGGCGAGGCAGTGACTACCATCCGCCCCATTCATTATGCTGGCCCGGCGGCGGAGCGGCTCGCGGAGTTCGCCTCGCCGCCTGCCACGGAAACGATCCCGGCGATCAGCCTCGCCCAGCCCTGGGCGTCGTGGGTCGCCCTCGGTTGGAAGACCATCGAGACTCGCTGCCACAACCGATTTGCCGGACTCGTGGGCCGCAGGCTCGCCATTTGCGCCAGCAAAACCTGGGACCGCGAGGCTCTGGACGTGGCTGATGTATTCATGTCCGCCGAACAGGTCTACGCGCATGGCAGGATGACCGCCGCCGGGCTGTATCCCAAGGGCGAGATCGTGGCCGTCGCCAGGATGCTCCGGCTCCAGCCCTGCACGCACGTGGAACTCGCGAGATCCGCCCTGTGTTGGTATGAGGGCGGCGTGGGCTACGTGCTCGGCGACGTTTCGCCGCTGCCGGTCGGCCTGCGCGTGGCTGGGTCCCTGGGCATCTTCTACATTGATCTGCCCGCAATCTGGGTCCGCCAGCTTCCGCTCCCCCTGCTCGTTGACAAAAACGCGGAGCTCCCCGCATGACCAATCCGCAATCCTCATGTCAACAGATCCGCAATCCGCAATCGGCGGCGGAGCTTCCCGCCCCGCCGCCGGGCTGGCTCGCCACGAGCCAGGCGGCCAAGGCCCTGGGCAAATCCGCCTCCTCCATCCGCTCGCGGTGCCAGGCGGGCACGCTGGCTGCCAGGCTCTGCCAGGGCGTCTACGGCCCGGAGTGGTACGTGGACCCGGCTGCCGTCCCTGCCCTGCGGCTGTCGCTGGGCGACATCCGCACACCGGCGGTCGTCGGGGATCCGCTGGCGGGATTGAGCGAGGCCAAGCGGGCGAAGATCTATGAGAAGTTTTGCCTCGTTGAGGATTGGCAAAAAGACCTGGCCAGCAAGCCGGCCTCGATGGCGGCGGATGACTGGGCGCACACGTGGTGCGACGCCCAGCGGATGATGGGGCGGTCCGTGACGAGGACATCCTTATATACGTGGCGGGCGAAAATCGAGCGGGGCGGGATCGCCGCGCTGGCGGACCGTCGCGGCGGCGTTTGTCGCAGCGAATGGTCGCCGGAGGCGCTTCAGTTCATCGTCGGCCAGTACCTCGATGAGTCGCGGCCGTCGATCTCGCTGTGCTACGAACGGGCCGAGGCCGTGGCCGTCAGCCAGGGCTGGACGCTACCCAGCCGCGCCACGGCCCGCCGGCATATCCGCCGCCACGTCGATGCCAAGCTGATCGCGGCCGGCCGCGACCCGCGCAGGATGCGGGACCGCTGCCTGCCGGACATCCGCCGCGACTGGTCGCGGGTCCACGCCATGGACTGCTGGGTGGCCGACCACCGCCAGCTCGATGTGTGGGTGCCTCGCCGCGTCCTGGTGGATGAGCTGGCCTCGGGCCGGCGGACGGGCCGAAAAACATGGCGATGGGCCTGGTATCGCCCGTGGCTTACGATGTTCCTGGACGTCGCGACGTGGCACCCTGTCGCGTGGGATATCCGGTTCGAGAACCCCGACGCCAATCAGGTGATGAGCGTTTTTTGTCGCGGGGTACAGTTGTGGGGCAAACCGCTGCATCTGTACCTGGACAACGGCAAGGACTTCCGGGCCCGCCGGTTTGCCGGCGGAAGGAAGAAACGAACAGCGGAACCCGGAGCCCGGAACATGGAACCCGGAGAAAAAACGGCATCCCAATTCCCGGCTCCTGGTTCCCGGTTCCCGGTTCCGCCTTTTGCTTCTACGGGTTCCGCTGTTATCCCCGAATCGGCCGTCCAGCCGATCCTGGAAATGCTCGGGATCTCCGTCACCTGGGCCCTGCCGTACAACGCCAAGGCGAAGGTTGTCGAACCCTGGTTCAGATTGATGTCCGAGCGGTTCGACCGCACCTTCCCGACGTACCTGGGCAACAAGCCGGAGCGCCGCCCGGAGCGGATCAAGGCGATGAGCGGCCAGGCCGAGCGGTATTATAATGATGGGCTCACCATCGAGTCCATCAGCGAGGCGTTCACCCGGTGGGTTCAGGATGACATGGTCCACCGCGAGTGCCCTGTCGAGTGCCGCAAGCCATTGAGCACGGCCCAGGCATTCCAACAATGCCGCGCGGGCGATTTCGTCGAGAGCCGTCCGCCGGAGGCGGACCTTGCCCTGCTGCTGATGCCGTCGCAGCGAGTCGTCGTCAGCAAAAACGGGATCTACGTCAAGCATCACGACCGGCTGTACTGGTCGGACGATTTGCTGGACCGCTCCGCCGCCAGCGGCCGCGACACCCGCCGGCACATCGTCTATCGCTACCGCACGGACGATGATTCGCACATATACGTCTTCGACGCCTTGACGGGCAAATACCTTTGCAATGCCGCCCCGTTTACGGGAGACCGCATGCACCCGCTGGCTCCGGCCGGGTCGTACGAGGCGGACCGGGTGTCGGCCGCGATGGAGTCCAAGAACCGATTTGCCAAGCAATTGAGGAATCAGTCGCGCGACCTCAAACGGGCCAGCTTTGAGGTCTTGCTCAGCGCGCAGCAGGCGGGCGCCAGGGCGGGCGGTCGGCTGGCCGCCCCGCCCGCGCCGCCGATTGCCCCGGTGGCGATCCAGGTCACCCCGCAGATCAGCCAGGCGGCGGCCGACGCCGCCCGCGACAAGGCCGACGAGGATCTGCGCCGGGAGAACCGCAGGCAGGCCCTCCGCGGTTTCCTGGCCACGGGCACGGATGATGTGCCGGCAGCGGTCAAGCCGCAACGATCTGCCCTGGACATACTGGCGGATGCGCAGGCGGAGTGAGCATTAGTGAGCATTTGACATTTGACATTGAGCATTTGGCCTTTTTCTCAGGAGTCTCGAAATGATCACCGAAAAAGCAGCGGCCCCGCCGGGGGCGAAACATCGGACGCTGATGGAATGGAGTGCCTGGGCGATTGACCTCGTAGATGGAGCTACCGGAGCCATGGAAGCGATCACGGAAGAGCGTGTGTTTGACAAGCGGGAGGCGTCGGAACTTCTCCGGCAGGCCGGCGAGATCCAGGCCGCTGACAAGCTCTCTGATAATGACCTGGCGAAAATCCTCGGCGTCAGCCGGGCGATGTACAGCCAGGTCAAGGCGGGCAAATACGGCGGCGACGTCCAGGGCGTCTACCGGCGGATCGCCCACTGGCTCCAATCCCGCACGATGAAGGCCGAGGCGCCCGTCGGCGACTACGTCGACACCCGCGTGGGCCGGTACATATCGGCGGTCTGCTCGCGGGCCTGGCAGATGCCCGCCATCGGGCTGATAATCACCCGTTCGGGGGCCGGTAAAACGATGGCCCTGACCGCGTTCGTGCGGCGGGCGGGCGACCGCGCCGTGTACCTGTCGGCCGGCGAGGCGGCCAGCACGAAATCCGGCATGCTCCGCGAGCTGGCCGACGCCCTGGGCGTGCACGTGGGGCACCGGGCTACCGCCCTTACGATCTACCGGGATGTGCGCCAGAAGCTCGCCGACCGCTACGCCGGCGGCAAGGCCCGCCCGGTCCTGCTGGTGATTGATGAGGCCACCACCCTCCAGCCGGCCGCGCTGAACATGCTCCGCAACCTGCACGATGATGGCCGCTGCCGGCTGGCGATCGTCCTGGCCGACACGTGGAAGCTCCACGCGGAACTGCGAAACGCCCGTCGGCTGCCGGGCGGATATGAGCAGCTCCGCAGCCGCTCCGGGGCCCAGTACATCATGCAGGGTGACGCGGAGATCTCGGAGGCCGACGTGAAGGCCGTGGCGGACTCCATATTGAAAAGCCTCGGCCACAACCGCGAGCTCAGCCGCGCGTCTTACAAGTATCTGACGGACCTGGCCGCACGCGACGGCGGCCTGCGGAACGTGGCGCATCGCCTGCACGCCGTGCACGACCTGGCCGAGGCGTCCGGGGCGGCGGCGACCTACCGCGTCGCGGAACTGGACATCGTGGCCCCGCTGGTCGGCCACGCCTGCCAGATCCCCGACGCCGAGAATCCGTTCGGGCGGTCCGGCGACGAGGCGCGAGCGAGGCTCGTAGTGGCGTCGTGAGACGCTATCTTCGTTTGTAGTGCCGCCGTCAGGCGGCATCCCGGGATATGCCCTCGCGGGCACACTACGAACGAAGATCTGCCCTTACGGGCACACTACAAACGGGAGATAAATATGCCGTACATGACACAAACGGACGCCGTCATGGCTCGCGGCGAGTTGGATGACCTGCTCGCCCTGGACGAGGGCCTGACGGACTGGGAGGTCGAGTTTATCGAGTCGATGGCCACGCGGTTCGCTGATTCGCCGATGGCCCTGACGGACGTACAGGCCCGGAAGCTCCACCAGATATGGGAAAGGCGCTGCTGCTGATGAGAAAATTCGGCGCCATCGCGAGCCTGTGCGGGCTGTGTGCCCTGGCGGGCCTAGTGTGCGCCGACGCCTGGGGCCGGATGCTTCCCGCCTGCGCGATGCTGATGGGCTGGATCAGCGGGGCCTGCGGCGGGGCGGCCCTGGCCTGCGCGATCGTGATGGGCAAGCGCCGCCGAGGCGACGAACAGGAGTAGTCATATGGACGCGAACATATACGTCAGCGAGATGGTGCAGGACGCCGACACGGGGCTCTACCGCGCGGAGGTCTACGAGCTGCCGGACCGCGAGAGGATCCTCGCCGGCCCGGCCCGCAAGAGCGTCCTGGCGGCCAGGGCGGCCGCCAGCAATCACCTGAGAATGATGCTCAACGCCGTGCAGGGCGTCACGCCCTCGTAAATGCGGAAGGCGGAAGTATGAAGGCAGAAGTCAGAAACAACGGGGAAGCCTCGCATTCGCGAAGCTCTTCACTTCTGCCTTCCGCCTTCCGCCTTTCTACTTCCTACTTGGAGCGAAGATGATCCTCTCCCGCAAACAGAAGATGCTGCTGCACACGATCCCGGCCAGGCTGGGTATCGACGCCGCCCAGCGGCGGATCATCCAGTGGAACTGCGGCGGATTCTACTCGGCCGCCGATCCCGTCACGCGCGAGGGTTTTATCGGCGTGATGGCGCACTATGAGATGACCGCCGGCGGAAACCTGGGCAACATCGGTTTCGCGTTCACGCCCGGCTACTGGCGAGACCAGGCCGCCAGGGCCTGCCCCGCCGACGGCCAGCGGGAACTGTTGTCCCGGCTGGCCGGGCAGATCGGCATGGCCCCGGCCGCCCTCGATGCGTTCCTGGCCGGCCCGAAAATGTCCTCGGGCGCGTGCACGGGCCTGGCCGACTGCCCGCCGTACTGGCTGGGCCGGGCCATCGAGGCGGCCAAGGCGATTGCTCGTCGCGGCGGACTGCGGAGCAGGAGGACGGGGTGATCGCGAATTGTGGATTGCGGATTGCGGATTGCGGATTGGCCGAAACAGCCTGTTTGCGGCAACGCGGGCGGCCCGCCGGGCCGGGCGAGGGCCTGAGACTCCCTCTTGCCCGGCTGCCGGGCGGGCCGTCCGCGACGCTGGATGCGGGGAGGGCGAAGCGCGAGTTGCGGATTGCGGATTGAGAAGAAACGGCAGGCCTCGCGCAGACCAGCGGTCCCTTCGGGAGGCCGCGGACCCACGGGCCCCAAGGGCGAACGCAGAGGATTTATGACTTGGGAAGCAGAAATTGCGGCCGTTCTGGCCGGGCGAAGCACCGGCGTGGTTATACACGCCAAGGCAGAGGCGGCACTGCCGGCGGTGCCCGACAACAGCGTCGACGCCATTGTGACGGACCCGCCGGCCGGGATCGCGTTCATGGGCAAGACATGGGATACCAACAAGGGCGGCCGGGATAAGTGGATCGTCTGGATGGCCGGCATTGCCGCCGAGTGTCTGAGAGTGCTCAAGCCCGGCGGGCACGCCCTGGTCTGGGCCATCCCACGCACGAGCCATTGGACTGCCACGGCCTGGGAAGATGCCGGGTTCGAGGTCCGCGACAGGATCTCCCACCTGTTCGGCAGCGGGTTCCCCAAGTCCCTGGACGTTGGCAAGGCCATCGACAAGGCGGCGGGGGTGGAGAGGGAACTTCTTGGCCGCAAGATATGCGGAGACGGCAGACCGTCACGTATGGACGCCGACAAGAATGAGTTGAGGCATGAAGGATATGCGAGGCCGTGGAAGGACGATCCCGAGGCGGTCTTGCGAGCACACAGCATCACCGCCCCCGCCACCGACGACGCGAAGCAATGGGATGGATGGGGGACGGCGCTCAAGCCCGCGTGCGAGGACTGGTGGCTGCTCCGCAAGCCCCTGGGCGAACCGACCGTGGCCGCCAACGTCCTCAAGTGGGGAACCGGCGCGCTCAACATCGACGGGTGCAGGATAGGCTTTGAGGGGGACGACGGGCAATGGCATTCCACGCCCGGTCGAGGAACGAAGGGTCAACCCCCGAAAGGACGAGCCATCGCGTATGGAAAATATGGAGATGGCGGCGATCCCAAAGATCGCATCCGCTATGAGAGCAAAGGCCGCTGGCCCGCGAACGTGACCCACGACGGAAGCCCCGAAGTCCTCGCGGGGTTCCCGGAAACGACGAGCGGCGGCAACGGCAAGACGGAACGTACGCGGACGGGCAGCGTGAGCATGAATAACTTTCCCGGAGTGGATGTCTCGGCACATCACGGCGACTCCGGTTCCGCCGCCCGGTTCTTCTACTGCGCCAAGGCGTCACGCTCGGATCGCGGGGCCGACAACAAGCACCCTACCGTCAAGAACACGGCCCTGATGGAATGGCTGGTCAAGCTCATCACGCCCCCAGGCGGGATCGTCCTGGACTGCTTCGCCGGCAGCGGGAGCACGCTGGTCGCCTGCATGAGGCTCGGCTGCCGATTCATCGGCATCGAACAGGAAGCCGAATACTGCGCAACCCTGCGGGCCAGGCTGAGCGCCGGGCCGCTGTACGGTGAATGGGGGGGAAGCAAATGATCAATGCTCAATGCTCAATGCTCAATGAGGGACGGGAAAACAGAACAAGAGCCGCCAGCGGCGGCAGAAAAGAGCACGCGATGAAGAAGCAAGCGAAGGACAAGGCGGAAGGCGGAAGGCGGAAGGCGGAAGTGAAAACGGGAACGGGGAAGAAAAGCGGCCGGGGTCGATCGGGGGCGAGGCGCCTCGCTTGCCCGACACTCCCGGCCGCCAGTGACGGCAAGGGTAAGGCCAAGGGCAAGCGGCCGTCAAGCGGGAAATCCGCCCCTCGACGAGCTCGGAAATCCGCAATCCGCAATCCGCAATCCGCAATTCCCCCCGCCCTCGCGGCCCTGGCCGTGCCGATCGGGCAACTCCATCCGGACCCGGAGAACGTGCGGCTCCATCCGGAGCGGAACGTCGAGGCGATCAAGGCCAGCCTCGAACGCTTCGGCCAGCAGGCCCCGGCGGTGTACGTGCTTCGAAAGGGCAAGAAAATCATTATCAAGGGCAATGGCATGCTCGCGGCGGCGAAGGCCCTGGGCTGGAAGGAACTGGCGGCCGTCCAGAGCGGACTGGCCGCACGCGAGGCCATGGCCTTCGCCATCGCCGACAACCGCACCGGCGACCTGTCCGACTTCGACGAGAGGCTGCTCGCCGCCCAACTGGCCGAACTGGAGCTCAATAGCTTCGACCTGGCCGACGTCGGGTTCACCGACGCCGAGTACCAGCGGCTGCTCGAAGACGTCGCCGACGCCGGCGAGGACGAGAACGGGGAGGGGAACGGAGGCGAAACGGCAAGCCGTAAGAGAGGAGAGAGAACGGCGCTGATCGTCGTCGGGCACCTGAAGTTCGAGATCCCCCGCACCGCGTTCGACCGATGGCTCGCCGCCGTCGAGACCAAGGTCGGAAACGACCCGGACCGCGTCGTCGCGGAGAT
>Ga0307376_10005850_pt1 | contig 11013 bp, 8 predicted proteins | sample TR2MG_FD_202536 | JGI IMG/M metagenome (GOLD analysis project Ga0307376, IMG submission 202536) | Soil microbial communities from Risofladan, Vaasa, Finland - TR-2 | ecosystem: Environmental > Terrestrial > Soil > Coastal area > Acid sulfate soil | place: Finland: Risofladan, Vaasa | collected... | reverse complement strand
GCCGCGCCGCCGACGCTCCGGCCGCGCCCGCGTCGGAGCCGTCGGCCCCCGCGACGCAACCGGCAGCGCCCGCGCGGCCGGTTTCGCCGCCCGGCGAAGGCGCCGCCACGCCTCCCGCGGAACCGCCGCCGCGACGCAGGTCGCCCGGCGAACTTTTTCCGAACGTCGCGCCGCAGAATTGACCCGTGCGCCAACGCGCCGCGAGCGCGAAGGTGCGTGCAAAAAAGCCCAGGGACCGGAGTCCCTGGGCTTGCGTGCGATTTTTTATTTGCTTCAGCGCCTCGGCCGAGCGCCAATAGGCGCCTCACACGGACTTCGGAGAAGGGAGGGTTCTGTTGTCGCTTGCGAAACTCGCCATGGTGCTCGCGGCCTTTGGGCCTAGCCTGTTGGTGCTCGCGTTGGCGGGATGCAGCCGGAGGGCCGTCGTCATCCCGCAGACCGAACCCCCGGTGGCTGAAGGCTATCCCCGGGCGATCCTGGCCAACGACCATCTGAAACTCACCATCTATCTGCCGGACGCCGAGAAAGGGTACTATCGCGCGATGCGGTTCGACTGGTCGGGCCAGGTGGGGCGGGCGGAGTTCGCCGGCCACACGGCATTCGGCCAGTGGCAGAAGCCGCACGACCCGCTCGCCCACGACCACGTCGTGGGGCCCGCCGAGGAGTTCGGCATGGATTCGCCCCTCGGCTATGAAGAGGCCGAGCCCGGCCAGCCGTTTTACAAGATCGGTGTCGGCACCCTCGAAAAAACCGACGGCGAGCCGTACAAGTTTTGGGACACGTACCGCTTCCTCGCCGCGCCGGCGTGGAAGGTGACTTGCGCTGAGGACCGCATTGAATTCGTGCAGGAATTGGTCGGCGAGCGCGGATGGGCTTATGAGTACGCCAAGCGGATCGTCCTCGACGCCGAACGCGCCGCCTTCACCATCCATCACACGCTGCGTAACACGGGCGCCAAGCCCATTGAAACGACCATGTATTACCATAACTTTATTATTCTGGACGACGAGCCGATCGGGCCGGCGTACCGCGTGACGTACCCCTTTGTGCCGGAGATTGTGGAGGGGAGCCTGGAGGACCTGGCCGAGTTCAAGGCCAACGCGCTCATCTATACGGCCGCGATGCCGGCCGATAAGGCCCAGTGGGTCCGGCTGGGCGGTTTCGAGGGGAAGCGGCAGCACAATCGCGTTGCTGTGACGAACGAGAAGACGGGGGCGCGGGTGAAAATCGGGTCGAGCCTGCCTCCGGTGAAGGTCGTCTATTATGCCACGTGCACGGCCGCGTGCCCGGAGTTTTTTGTGCCCATCCGCGTCGCGCCGGGCGAGCGGCTCCAGTGGAGCGGCACGTACGCCTTCGAGGTCGCCGAGCCGAAGGCCCGGTAGGCGGCGCCGATTTTTCGAGAACTAAATCGCGCATTCGTGCATTTAACAGGACAAGACCTCAACAATATCACAGTCTAGTGCAGACGGGTCTCTTCTGCAAACCCGAAAGCCTGGCGGGGGCCGCGGCGGCGGGTGAGAGTTTTCGCTTGCGTCGGACGAAATCACGTGCAAGAATCTGGTTACCTTTCCGACTCATCGTAAGACTCTTGGCAGTGGGAGGAATCGCCATGCAACTCCATCGGATCCTGTTTGGGCTGGCGTTTGGAAGCCTGCTGTTGCTGTGCGGTCCGGAGGCTGCTTGGGCCCAGGATGGAGACGGGGCTGGAGCCGGCGACACGGAAACCGAGCCGGTGGAGTCGGCCCTGGTGACGCGGCCGATAGTGTCGCCGGTAGCGATTCAGAGGGTAGCCCCGGTGGAATCGCTGCTGCTGGCGGGCCAGTACGATAAGGCTCTGGCTGAGGCGCAAGCGTTGTATGAGGGGGCTGACGAGGAGGGGCTGAAAACGGAGGCTCAGCGTTTGATGGCCGACGCGCTGCGCAAGAAGGGCGAATGGAAAGATGCCAGGGTCACTTATTTGAAGGTTGGCAACAGGTACGCGAAGGCCTCGGATGATTACCTGAAGTACATGATGATCGTGGATATTCTGAAGATGTCGCCGACGGGCACGTACCGGGCTGTGGTCCAAAGTGCGGGTGGGGAGGACGCGGCCCTGCCGACGTTGGCGGACGAGGCGCATCTGGCTGATGCCATTCGCCACCAGACCGAGCTGATGGCGAAGAAGGCGACCGCGCGAGCCGCCGTTTTGATGAAGCGGGCGAAGGCGCCGCGGGCGGTCCTTACGGTGTTCCTGGAAGTGCTGGAGGAGTTCCGGCAGGCGCGAGCGGTGTGCTCCGGTTTGGCATGCGAAGACGACCACAACGCAGCGCACTTGGCGGGGGCGCGGCTCCAGGACGTCGCGAACCAGACGCTTGCGCAAATGCAGGCGAAGGCGATCAAAGTCCGCCAGAAACGCAACACGCCGTGGTCGTATACGAATGTCGAGAAGCAAGAGATTCCAAAGTGCAACGCGCTGCTGAAGGATTGTGCGGATGTGGAAGAGCAGTTCCAGGCGGCGGTGGGGAAGGTCGGCGGCGCGGACCAATGGACGGAAGGCGAGGAGATTGGCCGGCTCAGCAGCGAGCGCGCCGCGAGATACAATCAGTTGGCCGAGGAGTTCTTCATTCGGCCTTATAGCGTGGATGTTCTCTGGTAAACACGCCGACGCAGACAGGCGTTGAAGCGGGGTGTCGGAGCCGCGACATATGCGGCCGGTTCGCGTTCGCCTTACGGTGTCGCAAGGGAATCGTAAACCGCCTGGAGCTGGGCCTTCATGCGGTTGATGTTTTCCTGATGCACGGGGATGTCCATGCGGGGGTCGGCCTGCATCGCCTCGATGGCGCTGAGCGATTTGGCGGCCTGCTCGATGAACTTTCGGCAAGAAGTGCGGCTGGTGGCCCAGTTGGCGCGGTTCAGGTTGACTTCAAACTCCGCGTTGTATTTTTCCCACAGCGCGGTACGTGCACGACTCTCTTTCTCAACCCATTCGGGCACCCACGCCGCCTCCTCGACGACGGCCGCCTCGTGTCCGAGGGCTTTCATGATCTCCGCCGGCGTGGTGACGATGCCGGAGCAAACCTCGTACTGGAGCGCCTCCTGGTCCGTGAGCGTGATGAGTTTGCCGGAGGCCGACACCGTCTTGCCGCGCTTGAACCGGTCGGTTCCCTCGTGTTCCTTCTCCATCTGTTTCGCTTCGTCGGCGGTGACGAGCATCTGCTTGCCGTCGAGGAAGACCTGGACGACGGACATGGAATCATCCACCATGGCGTCGGCAATGGCGGAAGGATGGCCGCGCTGCTGGGCCAGAGCGCGAAAGCGGGCGCGAAAAGCGCTGGTCATTTTCTCGTCGATCTCGGCGGCCCCGGTATTGATGCGGTAGGGGGTTGCGGCGCCGATGGTCGTCCCGGGGGCCATGAAGATCTTTTGCGTGGCCAGCGAGATCCACGCCCCGCACGAGAGGGCCCGCTTCTCGTCCCCGCTGACCCAGGCGACGACGGTGGCCCAGTCGTCCGCCTCCTCGATTAACTGGATGATTTTGTCCCCCAGGTCCACGCGCCCGCCGGGCGTGTTCAGGCGGAAGATGACGACGGTGGCGTTTTTCTTCTTGGCCTCGGCCGTCGCCTTCTGGAGGGCTTCCACCATGGCGTAGTGCATGATCTCGCCGGAGATGGGGATGACGTAACACTTCACGGGGGGCGTCTTCTCGGTTTTCGGCGCGACGGTCGGGACGGCCGTCGCGGGCGCGGAGGCGTCTTCGGCCGCAACGGCGGCGGCGGGCTCGGCCGGCTCGGGGTCGGCCTCGAGGACCTCCCACTCATCCGGGTTGATTAACTTCGTCCCCCCGCCCTCCAACTTGAAGAGCGTCAGGTTGTTGATCTTCTGCTTGGTGAGCGTTCCCTTGATGGTTTCACCGCTCTGCTTGTGTTTGAGGACGGCGGCGCCAGCCTCGGAGGCAACGAAGATAGCCACCACGAGAGCCACGGCCCCCACCACGGCAAGAAGTCTGCGCCCGGTCAACATGGCTGACCTCCTTCCCACGCCTGCGACGGTCCCGACTTGAGTGCAACCCGACCCTCCATATTAATGACTGGGAGCCGGAGTTTGGCAAGCAAAAAAGCCGGTCGCCTTCAGCGGCCCTTTTGGCCTCTGGCGCCTGGGCCAGCCGGGCCCGGAGAAAGTTGTGGAAAATGGCCGGCGGGGCCGATATCATTATTGTAGAATGACCCGGGCCGGGGGATGGCCGGGCCCTAAGGGGAAACCTACATTAACGCCCTGCTGCTTTATCCTGAGTGTCCTGACACGTTTTGGAGTTTCAAGCACGCGCTGAAGTTCATCCACAAGCGTGCGGGTTCTCCGCCGATCGGGCTGCTGACGGTGGCGGCCATGCTGCCGCCCGACTGGTCCGTGCGCCTGGTGGACCTGAATGTGGAGCGGCTCCGGGAGAAGGACCTGGCGTGGGCGGACTTGGCGATGGTCAGCGGGATGGTGGTTCAGCGGGAGTCGGCGCGGCGTCTGATCGGGCGGTGCAAGGCCGCCGGCCTCAAGGTGGTGGCGGGCGGGCCCCTCTTTACCATCGAGCATGAGCAGTTCGACGACGTGGACCACTTCGTCCTGAACGAGGCCGAGGTGACGCTCCCGCCGTTCCTGGAGGACCTGAAGCACGGCCGGGCGAAGCGCCTCTACACGAGCACCGAATTCGCGGACTTGCGCCAGACGCCGGTCCCGCGGTGGGACCTGGCGAACCTGAAACGGTACGGCTGGACGGGCGTCCAGTTTTCGCGCGGGTGCCCGTTCAACTGCGACTTCTGCAACGTGACGACGCTGTTCGGCCACAAGTTCCGCACCAAGACCTCGGCCCAGATCCTGGCCGAACTCGACAGCCTCTACGACCGGGGCTGGCGCGGCGGGGTGTTCTTCGTGGACGACAACCTCGTCGGCAAGAAGGAGGTCCTGCGGACGGACCTCTTGCCGGCTCTCATCGCGTGGCAGAAGAGCCACCACGTCCTCCCGTTCCAGACGCAGGTCTCGATGGACCTCGCGGACGACGTGGAACTGATGGAGATGATGGTCGAGGCGGGGTTCCACATGGTTTTTATCGGCGTCGAGACGCCGGACGAAGCGAGCCTCGTGGAGTGCAACAAGAAACAGAACCAGGGACGCGACCTCGTCGCCGACGTCAAACGCATGCAGCGCACCGGGCTGCAGGTCCAGGGGGGGTTTATCGTCGGCTTCGACAGCGACGGGCCGTCCATCTTCCAGCGGCAGATAGATTTCATCCAGAAGAGCGGCATCGTGACGGCTATGGTGAACCTGCTCCAGGCGTTCCCTGGCACGAAGTTGTACGAACGTCTGAATCGCGAAGGCCGCCTGCTCGGCCGGACGAGCGGCGACGGCGTGGACGGAACGACCAACCTTGTTCCGCGCATGAACCTGGAGCGGTTGCGCGAGGGATACCGCAACGTTCTGGAACGCATCTATTCCCCGAAGCGCTACTACGAGCGCGTCCGGATTTTCCTGCGGGAGTATCGGGCGCCGAAGGTACAGGTGCGGATGCAACTTCAGTACGTTCTGGCGTTTCTGCGTTCCATCCTTCGGCTGGGGATTCTGGACAAGGGCCGGCTGGGATACTGGCGGCTCCTGATCTGGACGCATTTCCGCCGGCCGGAACTCTTCGCCCTGGCCGTCACGCTCGCCATCTCCGGCTACCATTGCCGAAAGGTCTGCCGGTCGCTCGACCTGAAGTAGTCCCGGTCCCGCTCAGATGGTCATGGTCGGGAATCCGCCGTCCACGCCCCGCGCAGCCTGATACTTGCTTCAGCCGCCCGGGAGGGGCGGAGGTGGACATTCCATCTTGCCTTCCTTGCCCAAAATCTCTAGTATATCGTTTCAGGTGGCGGTTTTTGTCTTGGTCCCGGTTATTTGCTTGACTATCCGCAAACATAGGCTATTCTCCAGTGGGATAGACGGTAACGAGGTGTTGGACAGGTCTCGGAGGGGATCTGCGTTGCGGGGAGAACCGGGGGACGTACTGTCTGCAGCCATCCGGCCGATGCGCGCCACCGACGCGCTGGCAGTGGCCAGTCTCCATGGCAAGGGCATTCCAACCGGTTTTATTTCATCTCTCGGCCCGAAGTTCCTCGAGGATCTCTACGCCGCCATCGAAGCCAGTTCATCCGGTTTTGGTTTCGTCTGCGACCTGGGCGCCCCGGTGGGTTTCATCGCCTGTGCCACCAACACCGGTGCCCTCTACAAGGAAGTCCTGAAGACGACGGGGCCGCGCCTGGCCCTGCACGTCCTGCCGCGCCTCTGGCGCCCGAACGTCCTCAAGCACACCCTCCAGACGCTCTTCTACAGCGGTGACGTCGGTGACGACCTGCCCGAGGCCGAGATCCTGAGCATCGTGGTGGCCGAGCGTCTGAGAGGGCGCGGCATGGGGAAGGCCCTGATGCATCGGGCCATGGCGGCGATGCGTGGGCGCGACATCGAACAGGTACGAGTCGCCTTCTGGTCGGGAAACCATGCGGCCCAGGCGCTGTACCAGTCGTGCGGTTTCCGGGAGGCACGCGTGCGCGAGCATCACGGCCTGCCGATGTCGCTGTACGTCTCGGGCGTGGCGCAGGCGGTTGCGTCGCTGCGGCCGGCGCCGGGATCCTCGGAGGCACTTGCCCTGCGGGCGCCCAAGTGAGTAGCGCCGGGGGCGAAGTCCCATTCACGCCTTGATGATTTTTTCCCGCCCTTCGGTCACGTCGCGGGTGGCGTTGCGGGTGTCGACAACGAGCCGGGCGTGCCGGACGATCCAGGCGTAGTCATAGTCGGAGTGGTTGGTCGAGATGAGGACGGCGTCCTGGGAGGCGAGGGCCTCCTCCGTCAGGTCCTGGCTGGCCATCTGGAGGTCGTGTTCGCGCTGTCGGTGGGTCTGCGGAATGTACGGGTCGTTGTAGGACACGTCCGCCCCGAGTTCGCGGAGTTTTTCGATGAGCATGATCGAAGGGCTCTCGCGCAGGTCGTCGACGTCGGGTTTGTAGGCGAGGCCCAGGACAAGCACCCGCGCCCCGCGGAGGGCCTTGCCGCGATCGTTCAGGGCGATCATCAGCCGGTGGACCACGTACTCGGGCATCGAGGTGTTGATCTCGCCGGCCAGTTCAATGAACCGCGTGGCGATCTCGAACTCGCGGGCCTTCCACGTCAGGTAGAACGGGTCGATCGGGATGCAGTGCCCGCCGAGGCCCGGCCCCGGCGTGAAGAACGTCTTGTTTTCTTTCATGCCGAAGGCGAACGCCGACCGCACGCCCAGCCAGCGAGCAAACGTGCTCTCAAAGTTCTCCACAGCATCCGCCAAGGTCGCACTCCGCCAACCGGCCTTCCTGTGTCTGCCCCGGTTCCAATTTTAGTAGGTTCGTGAACGCCATTCCACCCTTTGGGTAGGGATTCCCGCCCTTCGTCCGCGGGACAAGAGGACCGCAGCAGGGTTATCGAGATTTTCAGGCGGGATTCTTGACGCGTTCTCGAGCGACGCCGGCGTCCTGCAAGCCTTCTCCGATTGGCCCGGGTGCCTGTACAGCCGCAGGTCCGGTCACCGGCGGAACCTTGAGCGCCTCGTGCGAGCCGCCGGCGCGAGCGATGTGGGATCGGGCACACGGACGATCTGAATGGCATTCCAGGGCGCTTTTCGGTAGGCTTGTCGGGCGACAGCCCGGCGCCGGGGCGCGGCGCGGTTCAGCCGAGGGATGGCACACGACACGGAGGTGACGGCATGTCCGAGTACTCAATCAGTCCGGCCGGCGAGCGGTTTCCCATTCCGGGGCCCGACGCGTACGAGGCCGAGTTCGAGCGGATTCGCGGCTTGGCCGAGGCGGCGCGCCAGGAGGGCAAGGAGGTCGTCGTCGTCATGGGCGTCGGCTTCGTGGGGGCTGTCATGGCGGCCATCATCGCCGACACCGTCGACAAAAAGACCGGGAAACCCTCGAAATTCGTCATCGGCTGCCAGCGCCCAAGCACCCGGAGTTACTGGAAGATTCCATTGCTGAACCGCGGCCAGTCGCCCGTCAAGAGCGAGGACCCCGAGGTGGATCCGATGATCGCCCGGTGCGTCTTGGAGAAAAAGACGCTGACGGCCACCTACAACAGCAACTGTCTTGCACTGGCCGACTGCGTCGTCGTGGACGTCCAGTGCGACTACACGAAGCATGACCTGGGCAACATGCGCTCGGGCGAGGCCGAGATGGCGGCCCTCGAGGCGACGATGCGCACGATCGGCGAGAAGATCCGCCCGGACTGCCTTGTTCTGATCGAGACGACCGTGGCCCCCGGGACGACCGAATTTGTGGCGTTTCCGATCCTGAAAAAGGCGTTCGTCGCTCGGGGCATCCGGTCGCTGCCGATCCTCGCCCACAGTTTTGAGCGAGTCATGCCGGGCCGAGAGTACGTCTCGAGCATCCGCGACTTCTGGCGGGTCTGCTCGGGATGCAACCCGGAGGCGCGCGGGCGCGTTGTCAAGTTCCTCACCGAAGTCCTCAACACCGACGAGTTCCCCCTGACCGTTATGGACCGGCCGATCGAGTCCGAGACGACGAAGATCGTCGAGAACTCCTACCGGGCGACGATCCTGGCGTTCCTGAACGAGTGGAGCCTCTTTGCCGAGCGCAACGGCGTGGACCTCCTCAAGGTCGTCAAGGCCATCAAGGTGCGCCCGACCCACTCGAACATCATCTTCCCCGGGCCCGGTATCGGCGGGTACTGCCTGCCGAAGGACGGCGGCCTCGGGTACTGGGCCTATAAGCACATCCTCGGGTTCGAGGACGGCGACGACGTCTTCCGCATCACGCCCGAGGCGATCGACACGAACGACACGCGGTCGCTCCACGCGGCGGAACTGGCGCGCGACGCCCTCAGGAACATGGGGCGGTACATCGCCGGCTCGGTTGTCTGCATCGCCGGCGCCAGTTACCGCGAGGACGTCGGCGACACCCGCTACAGCGGTTCGGAACTGGTGGTCCGGAAACTCACCGAAATGGGCGCCGAGGTCCGCGTCCACGACCCGTACGTCGAACACTGGTACGAACTTGAGAACCAGCAGGAGTACCCCGCGCCCGGGCATTCGCTCGCCCGGTTCTTCCGCAACCAGGAAGGGCTGACCGAGATTCGCGTCGCCAAGGACCTCAAGCAGGCGCTCAAGGGCGTCGACGCCGTCGTCCTGGCCGTGCGGCACGCCCCCTACATGGACCTTCGGCCGGAGGACGTCGTCGCGTGGGCCGGCGGGCCGCTCGCCGTGGTCGACTGTTTCGGGATCCTGCCGGATGAGAAGATCCGCCGCTATTTCGAACTCGGCTGCGAAGTCAAGGCGCTCGGCCGCGGCCACATCCAGCGGATCAAGGAAGAGGTCCGCGCCGCCGGTCGCCGCTGACCCGCACGCGGGACGACGGCGTTACCGAGCCTGCGCAGCCCAGCCGCCGTAGCCCGTTTCCAGTGCCCACCGGTACCAGTCGATGGTCCGGCGGAGCCCCTCGGCGAAACGGACTGTCGGCTCATAGCCCAGCAGGCCGCGGGCGGCCGAGACATCGGCCAGCGAGTGCTTCACGTCGCCCGGGCGGGGCGGCTCGTAGATCGGATCCAGGCTCGTCCCCAGGACTTCATTGAACGCGCTGACCATCGCGTTCAGGTCAATGGCCTCGCCGCAGCCGATGTTGACCACCTCGCCGTGGACCTCCGGGGCCTCGGCCGCGAGGAGATTGGCGCGGACGACGTTCTCGACGAACGTAAAGTCGCGGGATTGGGTGCCGTCGCCGTAGATGATGGGCCGCTCGCCCTGCAGCATCCGCGTGGCGAAGGCCGCGATGACGCCCGCGTACTGGTTGGTGGGATCTTGTCTCGGCCCGAAGACGTTGAAGTAGCGGAGGCTGACCGTCTCGAGGCCGAACGCCCGGTGCCACGTGGCGACGAGGAGTTCCCCCACGGCCTTGGCGGCGGCATAGGGGCTGAGGGGCAGGACGGGCATCGTCTCGCGCTTCGGAAGTTCTTTGCCCGCCCCGTAGGCGCTTGAACTCGCCGCAAAGACGAACCGCCGGACACCCGCGTCGCGCGCGGCCATGAGCATGTTGTGCGTGCCGACGGCGTTCGCGTCGAAGCAGCCCTGGGGGTCTTTCATGCTCCGCGGAACGCTTGGGATTGCCGCCTGGTGATAGACGACCTCGGCGCCGGCGCACGCCCTGCGGCAGGTGTCGGCGTCGCGGATGTCGCCCTCAACCAGGTCAACGTCGCCCACGACCTCTTGGAGATTCTCGCGGAAGCCGGTGGCAAAGTTGTCGAGGACGCGGACGCTTCGGCCCCTCTCGAGAATCGCCCGGACGAGGTTCGACCCGATGAACCCGGCGCCTCCGGTCACGAGATAGAGGTCCGCCATCCGTGTCTCCTTCCTGGCGATTTGCCGGCGGTAGTCTAGCCGGGGCAGGCCGGGCGTCCAAGCCGATTTTATGTGGGGGTCAGCGGCCTCTCTCGCTCCGCCCGACGCGGAAAGTCTAGCCCTCCCGCGCAGGGACCCACTGCTTCGAAAGCGAGGGTTGCTTTCGGGGAGCCGGGACCACCGCTTCTGGACGGGCTACCTTCGGGTCATCAACCCGACGATAGCGGTAGAGAACGGCTACCCGAAGGATTCATGCGCAACGGCCTCCCCCGGCGACCGATGCCGGCAGGCGCCGCTTGTGAGGCGACGGCGGAGCTCGGCCTTGTCCCCAGCGGCGTTTACTTCGCCATGTCCTTGAGAGCCTTGAGGGCCCGGACCTTGATGACCTTGCGGGCGGGCTTGGCCTTGAATATCTGCTCCTGCTTGGTGAAGGGATTGATGCCCTTGCGCTGCGGGGTGGCGGGCTTGTTGACGACCACGATCTTCAGCAGGCCCGGCAAAGCAAAGACGCCGGGACCTTTCTTGCCCACGGCGGCTTTGATCTGGCCGGAAAGGGCCTCAAGGACGGAGACCACCTGCTTGCGCGACAGTTGCGTCGCCTTTGCGATGTTGGATAGAATCTCACTCTTCGTCGC
>Ga0307376_10005848_pt1 | contig 11016 bp, 3 predicted proteins | sample TR2MG_FD_202536 | JGI IMG/M metagenome (GOLD analysis project Ga0307376, IMG submission 202536) | Soil microbial communities from Risofladan, Vaasa, Finland - TR-2 | ecosystem: Environmental > Terrestrial > Soil > Coastal area > Acid sulfate soil | place: Finland: Risofladan, Vaasa | collected... | reverse complement strand
ACCCACCCTCTATTTCAAAAGGTGGGAATAAGGTTCCACCATATCCAGAGGCAGGAAGATGAGGAGGACAAATAACGGGAAGGCCAGACGGAAAAGGCCCTACTCCGAACTTAGAAAGTTCGACGCACTCTTCCGGAGGATACAATTCTTCAGGTGGGAGCGCCATTTGTGCCTTTTTTATAGGTGTACACCACAACACCCAAGAGGGGCCTCCATAGGTCCCTCTCTATTCTCGTAATATTGAAGGATATTTGAGAGGCTGTAATATTTATTTGTAAAAAATCACTCCCCAATCCCCAAAGATCGGCATAAGGGACGCCAATCGGTTGGGGAATAAGTCCTTACCGTTGGGGATTCATTACCCACCCTCATTCTACAAATAGCTTCGGGAGGTATCCCACTGCCGTCAGATATAACCCCAATAAGAATATCTTGTCCATCACATCCTAGAATGGTAGGGCTTCTAGGTATCGGTATTACACCAAGGGGATTCCCACTCCGATCCCATATGAACAAATTCCCACTCTGTAAACAAGCTATCCTCTTTGGTGTCATAACCCATTTTGGAGTGGTGAAGGAAAATACTTGCTCTATTAGTCGAAATGGGGAAGCGACCCAATCATAATTCATCTGAGTTATGGGCACCGAACTGTCCGCACTAGTATCCACCGCAATAAGGGTAAGTTCTGGACCATACATCTCAGTAACGGAAACCATCGTTGCATATCCATCATGGTACCATAACCCACCAAATGCCGGGGGAAGGCCTTGAACGGAAATGTTTAAGTCCCATGCGGAAGTAACTCCAGGACCATCAAGCCTCAAATGGGGGCCCATACTGACATCAAGGCTAAGATAAAGAACTGCAAACCCACTGCTATTTGGAACCCCAATCGCTTGCTGCACGACCATGTCGGATTCGATTATGATCGAAGTTTTTGAAGCCGTAGCATTATAAAAGGAAAGCTCCTCTGCCGCGGAATCCCAAATAACTGCACAGCCTTGGGAGACATCCATAATTATCCCGTCTTCCGCAGGATTATAAAGCTGTGTCCCATCATACTCATAAATAAAGAAATTAACCCCATCCGTACAATAAATCCTTTCTCCATCCATAAAGAGAGAGGCGAGATCTACCGCAGAAGGGGTTATTGTACGGATATGTCCGGTATCAACATGACAAAGACGAATAATATTAGGATCCGCCCCAGAAGTCCAAGCAATATATGTTCCGTCAGAATCCATTAAAGCCGGTCCGACAAAAGGAACCGAAGACCCTGTGCATACAACCTGAAGTTCTAATGGTGGGGTGCTATCATTCAGAATAAAAGATTCTCCAGCTGGGGTTCCCGCTATCCCCAAAAAAAGCTCCTCATATTGCGGTACTCCACCCACTCCCCCTGGCTGATAATCCCTAATAATAAACCAGGCTCCAGCCCCCGCACTTTGGACGGTTAGCGCAGCTTCATCAGTAGAAATTGTCGTAGACAATACTCCATCAATCGTTTCTCCCACCTGTGCCGTAAGAGTAATGGCCGAAGCAGAAGAAACTCCTTTTTTCACGGTTACAACTCTTCCAACATCATTATCTGCAGGGGGTAAAGTAACGGTTACCGGAGCTGCAGTACAAACTACCGTATTAATCCCATCCCCAGTCACGACTCCTAAGCTTATAGCTGTCGCTTTAATATTCAAACGATCTGCCGTATAATCCATCCTCTTTAAACCGGAGTCCAGTAATTCCCCTCCAAAAATGGTTCCGTAACTAGTAAAGGTCCCTGCCCCTCCGGAAGCTATTTGTGTCTGCTGAGTAATACAACTACCTTCAGTATAAAGAGAAGACCCTTCTGCCGAACTTATGTATTCACATTTAGAGTTACCAAAATATACACTACTATCATCGACTAAGTTAAGATTTCCCAAAGAACCATTTTCAAAATAACAAATTAAAGTATTATATAAACGGAGTGAAGCCAATCGACAGTGGAAAAATTTTGCAGTATGGCTCCCATATAGGTCAACACCATCAAAAATACTCCCCAAAAAATATAAAGACTGGTCCCCTAAGTCGGGTAAAAATCCTAAGCCCCCATCATAATAGGACTTTATGTCGAGATAAGAATCCGCCCATGATCCATCATCTTCATCATAAAAAACGTTCCCACAATTTTCAAAGGAAATCCCAGAGACATTGACCATATACATGGTCCCTTTGCCCCCCAACTCAAAAGCATGGATAATATTTGTGGTGGCAAAAAAAGCAGAATAATCAAGAAGCCCATCCGGGACAATACGAATATTCAAGAATTGAAAACCTTGTCCATTAACTTCTGTAGCCCTTCCAAATTCTGTCCCTGCTCCCGCACCAATAACAACCAAGCCATATGCAGAAACACCATCATCGGTTACCAACCGAAGATTTTCAAATTTATTTGTTCTAGGAAGAACTACCGTCACATCCTCAATCAAATCAGCCAGATTATCTTTCCAAATGCTTGGGTTAAGAGCAAATAAAACCGCAAGAGAAGCATCTGTTGCATTAGAAAGAACAATACAGGGTCCCGTAGCCGGAGTTATTCGTACAACCCCTTCTCCGACTAGATCAATCTGATCATTTTTAATTCGTACAGTTTCAGGATAATCGCCCTGAGAAATATGAACGACTCCCCTTGCTGGCAACGCCTCCAGGGCATCAACGGCTCCTTGAATTGTTATAAACGGAGTGGAAAGGTCACTATCATCTGCAGCAGAAGGATCTGAAGGGGCAACATTTAAAAAGAAGGGGTCTGTCAAAAGAGAGGGGGAGGTCCCCCCACCTGTGGCTGAGATCGTAATATCATTTACACCCTCCACCAAGGTCACATTAGCACCTTGAACTAAACTTCTAAGTTCAAAATCAACCCCGGTTTTCTGCTTGAAAACTTGACGTCCAGCCCCCAAATTGGAAGCCGTATTAGCTTCCCCCGTAGCGGAAACTGTAATATCGCTGGCCCCCTCTACCAAAGTTACATTCGATCCTTGAACTAAACTTCTAAGTTCAAGATCGACCCCGGTTTTCTGCTTAAAAATTTGACGTCCAGCCCCCAAATTGGAAGCCGTATTCGCCTCCCCCGTAGCAGAAACCGTAATATCATTGGCATTTTGGACTAGAGTCACATTCGAACCTTCAACAAAGGTTCGAAGTTCTAAATTAGACACGGTTTTTTGTTTAAAAACTTGACGTCCAGTTCCTATATTTGAAGCGGTATTAGCTTCCCCTGTAGCAGAAACCGTAATATCATTTGCCCCCTCTACCAAAGTTACATTTGACCCCTGAATTAAACTTCGAAGTTCAAGGTCCACTCCGGTTTTCTGCTTGAAAATTTGACGGCCAGCTCCCAAATTGGAAGCCGTATTGGCCTCCCCTGTCGAGGAAACCTGGATATCATTGGCATTTTGGGTTAAGGAAACATTCGATCCCGGGGTCAACGTTCTAAATTCAAGATCCACTCCGGTTTTTTGTTTAAAGACTTGGCGACCAGTTCCGACATTTGAACCTGTATTTACCTCTCCCCCGGCCCCCCCTCCAGCCATAGGAGAAAAGCTCAGGGTAGTGATTCCCACTACAATTGGATTCTCAGTCGCTAATACAAAAAGGGTGTCCTGAGAGGTCCCTTCTTCTACAACCACCAACATTCCAGAAGTAAGAACGGACTCCAAACCGGAAACGCGAGTGAATAGTTCTGAACTAGAATCCCAGGTATACATTCCATTTTCTGCACCCAAGCTCTGATTCTTTAATAGAACTCGATCTCCATCATTTAATCCTTTGCCATCCAAAGTTGTATGGGTGGCCAAAAGATCGACATTAGCAATACTAGCTACTCTAACAGATTTTTTGATGGACTCAGCAATCTGAGATTGATCCGCTTTTGTAAAAATATAACTCATGGGAATCCCCTATCCGTCTTAACTGAAAGAAGGAACTTTAAACTATGTACCAAGAGCAACCAGGACCGGGAACCCCGTTACAAACCAATGTTGCAGAAGCAAAGTTTGAAGTAAGGGGGAGAAGAGGGGCCCCATCGATTAATCCAACACCGCCCCCAACCTGAATTAGGATGGAATTAATAGCCGAGAGTCCCCCCTCATCTTTAATAATAATAACCCTGCCGCTCCAAATATTAGGGGCAGCCGAGGGGAGATCTATTAATACTGGATTTGGGGTGGTATCCACCCCGATATAGTGATCGTTAATAGATGGAACATATAATACGGCACTTGTAGTTTGCCGATAAACGGTATGAAGTCCTTCCTCGATACCGGCTAAATGAGCGGTCAACTCATCTGTGTTAGTGACCTGTGGGGGAGTTGTATTAGGAGTGTAATTAACTGGAGTAAAAGTAATCTCTAGAATATCTCCGTCAATAACATCCGTTGCCCCCCTAACATGTGTCGAGGCATGAAGAGGAACGGGACCCCCTCCCACAAGAGCATTATCAATTCCTGCAAGGTGAGCCGTTAATTCCTGAACATTCGTAACTTCGGGTGGGGTTATATCCCTCACATAGTTAGTGGGAACATAATCGATATCTAACCGGTCTCCATCTACTTCATCTACAGCCCCAAAAAGGTGGGTAGCAGCATGGAGAGCACCACCACCAGGATAAGTCCCCGTAACTGTCAGATCTCCATAAATCGTAAAGGTATCCGCAGCAGAACACCCAACATCAACCGTTTCGACATAAACCCCAGAAACGAAGACAGCCCCACCTGTAAGAGTAAAATCTCCTAAGGCCGTATTTAACGCCCCAGTCTGATCATCAAATGCATAAAGAATCTCAGCATTTGGTCCTGTAGCATCCGTATAAAGAACAATAGGAGAAGCTGCAGGGCATGTAATCCCAATGAGGTCATTGAGTTTTCCACAAACCGTTGCATTATTATCCGCAACACCAATACTAGCCGTTTGCGGACCCACCCCCCCAATATAAAAGGTTATGTCTCCAGCGACTCCTCCTACAAAAACACCTGCAGCCGTTAAAGAGGATAGAGTATTCGTTGCAGGATTCGCCAACGTTACATAACCCACTTGAGGAGTTAAAGCGTTGTATCCTGGAGCTAAGTAAATGGAACCTGGCAATTGAGCAGCACTAAACGCGGCCTCTCCACCCTGAATGTGGATAAAACCGGCATCCGGAGGACTAGGAATTACTCCCGTATAGGAAGCTGCTTCACCTGCCTTTATAATAATCCGACCGACCTCTCCATTGGATGCTCCCCAGGTGCTCTCTGTTTCTAAACGGAGATTATAATTATGAAAGAGGGGACTTCCCGTGGAACGGGCCCTGAGAGTTCCCGAGGGGAGCCCTCGATGCGGAGTGGAAGCAATGTCCGGGTAAACATTCTGTCCCAAGACAATAGAAGGGCCAGCCATATCCGGATTAGGTTGAATATTCACCTCCGGACTTCCAACCCCTCCTGCTTGGATATTACCTTCTACCTGCAACCAACCGTCTATTTGTCCCGGGTCGGGAATCGCAGGGGGGGCAGCCGAGGCCTGAATTACAACGGAGCCGTCCTCTGCAATAATGGTACGGCCAGAACCCGATCCTGCCGGACCATCATAAGCAGTATCCAAGGTGGTAAGTATTCCAGGGGCAACCTCATCGAGAGCATCCTGAACATTCTCCGCAACCAGCCCTGAAAGACTATTATCATAATATAAAGTGGAACTTTTTACTAAGGCATTTGGACCGGAAGTCAGCGCTCCTGTAATGATTGCCGCATTATATTCAACAGAGCCCCAGTCCAAACGAGTTGAAGTTACTCCTGTTGTATCAAAGGAAACATTTCCTAATATCCTGGTCCAGAGTAAAGTCACGAACATCTGGGACCCATGAATACCGGTAAAAGCTCCGATATCCAGGGCATTCGTGATCCCGTTGACTTTTATTTCACATCTCTCAAGGGAAAAATCATCAATCCCGGTTCGCAACCCAAAAGAACTGATATGAGTCAAAGTTGACTCTATAAAACAATTCACAAAACGGGCTGTACCATTAGGGAGGTCACTCGGATTTAAGTTAACTCCACAAGGCCCAATAAAGGTGCATCTCTCAAAGTAACTGTCGGATGCCAATACGGCATCTGCTTCCTGATAAAAAGCAACTCGACCCGGATCAGAGATCTCAGAATTAAAAAGGGTATCCCGAGCCATAAAGGTGCCTTTGTCATGAAAGACACAGGCACCTTGTGAGGCAGAAGAACCCGTTTGGGTAAGCGTACACTCGTCAAGAACTAAAGTTCCAAGTCCTGTCTTATACAGGATTGGGTCTGTGGTTGAGAAAACCGTCTCAAAATGAAGACCCGATACTATACATAGGTCTCCAACATTTACAAGATCAGCCTCATGTTTTATAACGGTTCTGACAAGAACCGTCCTATCCGCAGAATCTTGCCCCGCAGAACTGAGTCCTACAACGTGAACATGGGCGGCGAGGGCTAAATCCTCTTCGTAGTATCCTGGCTGCACCTTAATGACAAAGGGATTATCACGACTTGGTGCCGGAACCGTATTTACAGCATCAATAATCGCTGACGTTATGCTACTATAATCGGCATAGGCTTCTGCAATTGTAGGGTCATTTTGAGGATTAGTATTATCTCTTCCCCTATTTGCATCAACAAATAGAGTTCTCCCAGAAGTAGAGACTCTGGCAAGTATTGCCTGTAATTGTTGAATATTAAAATTCTGATTGTTGGCCCAACCCTCAGGACTTGCATCTACAGGGATTACTGCGGTTTGATCGCGACGTTCCCCTGCACCTACCAATTTCAAATCTGCGAATTTTGTTAGATATCGCAGACGAACAAATTCAATGCTTTCTGTAGGTAACCCAGCATCCACTACAAGACGAATAAGATAGGCCCCCTCATTATCTACCGTAAATTGGCAGCTTTGTAGAGTAGGCGTGGACAAGATAGATGCTGACGGGGTACCATCTAAGGCTTCCGGAGCAAACGTAATTGTCCAAGTATATGTTGTATGAAGATCAACCGAGGTAAGGGTTACGACATCCCCATCCCGCAAGTCATCCCGACTTTGATCTTGTAACGTGGGCTTCAAAGGAATCGCACTTCTAATGTGGGCTGCCATCCCGACCTCTCAAGTCAACTTTAAAAGCTGGGGTTAGGAACTCGAAGAAAGACAAAAGATTTTCTCAAGGGTCCCCTAACTATATGAAACGCATAGAAGGATTAAAGCACAAAAAAACTAGAAACATCTTCCCCAACAACTACACGAGGAGTTAAGATCCCCAGCCGGTCCACTGTTACCGAATACGTCTGACCAGAAAGGATCGCTGGCATCCTTTCTTTTAAACGCAAAATTGTGGGGGAAATCCTCACTTGGTAAAAAGAACCAAGCCCAGAACTCCCTATAGGACCCCCACTGGGCCCCAAAAGAGAGGAAAGACGGTAAAAACCCTGGTTTGAACCTGAAATAAATTCAAGGACTTCTCCTTCCACAGCGGAAGAAAAATCCTGTAAAGGATCACTTATTACACTACCGGAAACCACCGCGGTTCCCGTCAAACCCGAGGGACTTGTTACATAGGGTCTAGAAATACTATCATCCCCCAACGGAAAATAAATAACTTCTTCAACTCGATAGGAACCTGAATTGGTGCCTGAAGAAATTGTTAAAAAAGATCCAGAGGAGATAGAAATAAAAGATCTCGTCACATCCCGGAAAAGCCTGCGGTCCGTTAAAGTTTCCCCAAAAGACCCCGTTATAGCTTTGGCTCCGGTACAAAACTTTCGGAAATCTTCATAATAATAATTACGAAGTACCCACTCATAGGTATCCTGAAATAAATCCTGAATAATATCTACGGCAGCCTCATCATATTCGGCAGGTGGAGACGGGTCTGGAAGATAAACACCCTGAGAGGGTTCAAGAAAAGAATCTAAAAAAAGATGGGAATATTCATAATTTGTATGGGCAGGCTTTAAAGCCTGGAGAACAACTTTGACATTTTCCTGGGCAACAAAAGGATTTTCCGGGAAATTATCTGCAAATCCCGGTGAACTATAGTCTTCAGATATTTTTGAAACAAAAACCTCAAATCCGAATTGCTCCCTTAAAGCCTTTCCTGATTGACTTCCTCGATCCCCAAGAAATTTTTCTATAACGGTAACTTCAGCCTTTGTAAGCAGCTCAACCGCTTCTTTTATAACATCAAAACCTGCTCCTCTTAAAATCAATAACACAAGAGCTTGCAGGAAAGAACGATAACTAACGTCCCCTTCTATAGTAGGAATCCCGTCTCTGGTACCATCCGGAAAAAGATAATCCCCTAAAATTTGAAAAAGATATTCCGGCCGAGTAAAATCATAATCCGAATCCTCAAAAACTTCCTGGGAAACAATTTGTATTTTTGCTAGAACCTCTGCTGCGGCTTGAAATTGCTGTGTATAAAAGGGACCAATTACTTCACTAAAATAATTGTCTGGGATCCTTCGGAAAAAATCAGCTAAAATATTTTCAGTCTCTGCCCGAGTAGATTTCTGGAATTCTTGTCCCTCCTCCAATGTTGAGGAAGGGTTTTGAGGAAGGCTCAGGGGCAGAAGTTTTTTCTTATCCTCTGCCATTATCTGTTATCCTCATCATAAGTAAACTCAAAATCTCCCGGAAGCAGTGCTTCTGCGGGGCCTAATTCCAAAGCCTTCACTCCGGAATCCTGACCCACAATGTATGTAACCGCATAATCATAGTTAGTTGGACTGTCCTCTGTAATCAGGCTTACAATTATTCTATTTGCCGTGATAAGCTTTCTTTGTGCCTCAATAGCCTGGGAGGTTACAAAACCTTCTGTTCTCAAGGTATCATCATCGGAATATCCCGGAATTATCCACCCCTCGTCACCAATAATAAAAGCCCTTCCCGAAGAAACCCCTAAGGTACTTGGATTTACTATCTGCAAGGTTAATGGAACACCATCTTGGAAAACCCCCCTAAATTCGTTAATAGGGCCTCCCCCGATTGTTGTTGCATTTTGTAGAGCATCTTCTACTAAATAAACATCAACAGTATCCGTTGACCAAGACCCAATTTTAAAAACATCTGATTCCTGATCTGCAATAAGGGCCTCCCTGATAATCAAGGAACCCTCTCCGCGAACCATTTTAATTAAAGGTTGTACATAACTAACCCCGTCCGTCCTATCAATAATTGAAATTACATCTGAGGAACGAAAAGCTTCCCCCATTTTAAGCGCATTGATCAGGTTAATAAGATTCGTCTGCACAAGGCTATCCACCGTGCTTGGACTTGACCCTCTCTTTAATACAATCGTCGCCGTTAAATCTATGGGGGTTAAAGTTGCCTCTTTGGCCAGGACATCTGCGGTTATGTGCCGCATGTTACTCAAATCTTGCTGAACTGCCGTAACCACATAATTAGTCGAATAGGTAACAGTAAGGTTCTCATCATGGTAATAATCAATTAAAATCGTTTGCCCAGAAGAGATATTTGACAGCTCCGTTCTCTTAATTCCCAAAGGATTTGTTGAATCCCCATAGATAATCGTGTAGTCGGTAATTGTCGCCGGAGTAAAAGGACCATTATATTCTATTGTACGAGTAGAATTAAAAACTTTTACGGTTAGTGGGTTCGCCCCCAAATTTTCCACGTATTCTGCGATTTCGGCGATTATTACATGTACTTCACTGCCTACAAAAATAGGGTTCGGACTAGGGATCACGACTCCGGAATCACCTGGATCCTCCAGAATTAAATAATCTCCAGCCAAAGAAGAACGACCGGTAGCAAGGGGGGAGTCTAACCTTACCAATGAATAGAGGTCTTCCCGAATAGTTCCTGTAACGGAACCTTCAAGGGAATCTATCCTTCCAACGGGTTGTCTGGGGAAAACGAACTTATCAGAAGTACGATAACGATAATCTCCCCGGATTACATCTGCAAAAGTATAGCTTGGCTGGACAACAGAAGAAGACAATTTAATTGAATTGTAGGAAAGAATCTCAACCCCTGTTAAATCGAATTCCATATCTGTAGTTTCATTTCTTAAGCCATAACCATATTCCGGAATATCCAACATCTCTATCAAGGGAAAACTAATAGAAAGATTTGGGTCTGTTGATTTAAATTCCAAAGCGGAAAGATCCCCAATGGGTTCAAATAAAATATCTCGCGCAACCTGGAAAGAAAAGGCAAAGGAATCTGTTACAGTATTCTCTTGAGTGCCACGAACCCAGACATCTACCTTTCCTCCCCTATGGACAAAACTATCCAAATCAAAATCTCTCCACATCAGGTCGTCCCCGGCATCTACTACAACGGCTTCCGTTACTCCCGGAACATTGATGGCCGTCTTGTAATATCCCTGATGTGTCCCACTATCCACAGAAGATAAAGTACGAATTGTTCTTGTTGCTAGTTCCCGATTTGTTTCTTTATTTTTACCGCCGAAAGTATAAGCCTCATTTGTAACATTCAATCCAGAAGGGCCTACATTTATCGTCCTGATTTGACCAGAACCGACATTTCCTGAAGAGCCCGGTTGAGAAGCTTGGATAGGGACTCGAACAGAATATCTACCAGTAGTAGCGGAGAAGAAGCTCGCTATACGATCCAAGGAGATCTCAGCTACAGCGGTAGTTATAAACCGGACACCACCACCGGAAATCGTTGTACCTACTGGTATCGAAATAGAAGCAGCTGGTCTCTTTTGAACATAAAAAACAGCCTCACCCCTTGCTCTGATTCCGTCCAATCTTGTCAGACCAAAATCGGAAGCTTTCTTTTCAAAAGCTTGATCAATGATACTTTGGACATCCGTATCAGTTATCAGATGAAAAGCCTGTTTTAGGGCTCTTTTGTAGGCTGAATTAGCAACTTCGACAGAAGACCCTGTGTTATTAGGATCATCAATAGTTAAAAGAGTCGTGAAACTCTGGGCTCGGTGTAGGAAATCAACAATAAACCGTAACCATTGGGACTCACTCGTAAAA
>Ga0307376_10005845_pt1 | contig 11018 bp, 22 predicted proteins | sample TR2MG_FD_202536 | JGI IMG/M metagenome (GOLD analysis project Ga0307376, IMG submission 202536) | Soil microbial communities from Risofladan, Vaasa, Finland - TR-2 | ecosystem: Environmental > Terrestrial > Soil > Coastal area > Acid sulfate soil | place: Finland: Risofladan, Vaasa | collected... | reverse complement strand
TTGTCCCAATAACTCATTATATATTGATAGGGCTATAAATTTCGCAGTTGACTTACTAAATAGTTTTACATGTAGTTTAGTACAAAAGCATGCCTCCTCATTCTCATTAAATATTATGTGTGGATTGTTTATTTCATTTATTAAATCTGCCAATGCCTTGGTTAGTTCTAAAGATATAGCTTCAACACCCATGTCTTCAAAATTATTTTGTTCTTTTATGTATTCTTTTATGGTTAAGATTTTCATTTAATTTTTTTAGATTTAAGGTTTTCGTTATTAAATTCAATTAAAAGGTCATATAACTCTTTTTTAATTTCTTTCCATTTATATCCATAGGCTGCACATTTTACATCCATGTAGTATTTGCCTTTTTCTTTTTTTACATGTAAAGCACCGTAATAGTTATTTACACCTTCTATTTTTGTAGTCATAAATTATTTATCGCCTATAGGCTCTTTTGACCTTATTTTTGTAACTGAATATTTAGAATTAACATACATTGTAAACTCATCTAGCTCCATCATAGATGACCTTCTCCATAAATCGTATATTATACCATCTTGACCGTAATTAAGCTCTCTGGGAGTTCTAAAATCAATCTGTTCTATAAATACAATAACGGCATTGTCATCAGTTGTTTTTGGAAATAGGCTTTTGGCGCAATTTTCTTCTCCGTTGCATGGAAATCCACAAGGTATTCCTGTTTGGTGGCATAATTGTTCCATTTCAAGAAAAACTTTTGTGAGTGTATTTTTATCGTTGTAAGATATCATATATGCTATTATGGCTTCTCTATCAATTTTTCTTAGGCTCCAGATATGGTCTCCGTGTATTTCGCTTTTTGTCCAGAATTTTAACTCTCTATTGGTTGTTGCTACTATCTTTTTGCATTGGGTTCTAAAGCCAATTGTGGTACTTTCGAAGTCTTGTATGTTTAAGATTTCATTTGTATCTGTTATAACCCAATTATCTTTTGAGGTTACTGGCTCTGATGATAGGATATATAGATGTTGGTATATACAATCAGTAAATGTGATGTTTGATACAACATCGCCTTTTTCAATTTCGTGACTTGCAATTAAAGTTCCATCTGGAGCTAAATATAGAGCGCCATTTTCTAGTAATCTTCCTCTATCAGATGAGAGCATAATTATTTCGTGTTCTTTTTTCATTGCTGTTTTTTCTTTGTTATTTCAATTAATTTAATTAGACAAGCTTGTTCTGCTTCTTGATAAGTGTTGAAAAAGTTTATTTTTTCTAACTCAGGTAATTCATCATCATCAAGAATGAAAACATATCTTTTTCCTTTAATAATTCCTAATATTTTAGCCTCTCTGCGATTAAATTTGTAAGGCATTATTTCAGCATCTAACCCATGTTTCTCTCTAAACCATCTAAAGGCTTGTTGATAGAGCGGTGTGCATAGCCATTTACTTGTATCGGGTGCAAATTCTCCATAAATAACTAAACATTGTTCGTTATCTCTTTTATAATAATGCCCTAAACAAATCTCATCAAACCCCAGCTCTTTAAGAGCCAGAGCTTCTTTATATGGTATAAATTCTTTTTTCATATTGTAAACATTTTATTGTTTTATAAATGTATAAGCATCTCCATCTATTCCTAAATATTCGCACATCTCATAGCTAGATGTTCTTCCTCCTTTAGAAGTATGAATCATTAAAAAATCCCTAACAATAGAAACGTTGCTTGTTCTTTTTCTCCAAGCCTTTGGCATATTATCTTCAATGTTTTTCAATATACCCAATAAATATTTTGGGTCATTTGCGTTTATGATGCATTCTTTATTCATGCTTTTGTTTTTTCTAATAAAGATTTTAATTTAAGTTCTTCTGCTTCCCATCCGTCTTGAAAATCTCCAAGTTCGCTTATTGCTTCTAGGCCAATTTTTATTCCTTCTTCAAGTTCTTTTATTCGTTGCTCACTACTATTTGTTTCTGGTCTATTTTCATTTATGGTTTTTATGTATTGGCCATAACTTAAATCCCAAATGTGTTTGAATTCATCTCTTAATAATACACCAGCCTCATATGCTTTCTTGATATAATCTTCTGTATAATTGTTTGCAGGTGTTTCTTGTTGACATTCTTTATAGAAATCAAAACACTCTTTAGCGATTTTTTCGCTGGTTGCAAATTGCCATAGCGGATTCACATTCTTTTTTATTATGTCTTCAAATCCTTTTTTTATTTCTTCTGGCGTTTTCATTTGTTTTGCTTGTTTAGTGATTGTATAAATTCATATGATTCTTGTCCAACATTAATTCTTAGTTTATCTTTATTTTCCAGAACATATGTATTTATCGAATTTGGGTTTTCCATAGTAGAGCTAAATATAATTCTACTATCCTTAAATTTTAATAAGTCAAGCCATTGATTAAATGTTTTTTTCATGTTTGTTTACATTATAACGTTTAATAGTTGTTTAGCTTTTTCTTCCCCTTCTGTTTCTATGAAGAAATTTTTACACAAAGTAACAAATTCATCCCAATTAGACAGCTCTTGTTTAATGGGAGATAGTGCATTTAATACATGGACTAAAATATCTGTAATCAATATTTGAGAAGACAGGTGTTTTAAAAATTTATTGCAATTATCATAGTTTTTGTATATGTGAGCCTCATCGTTTAAAGTCATATATAAATCTACAAGAGCCTTTTCTAAACTACCAGAATCTAACAATGGTGCTATTTTTGTACCAAAAAATTCAGACAAGTCTTTGCTTATTCTCTTGGGCTTTCTCAGTCCATTCAAATATTCATTGTATATTCCTAGTTCTTTAGTTGCATAGTTTTTAAACTTAAAAGGCTTTTCTCTAAAAGTATCATCATTTAAAATTGAGTCAGCAAAGTTAATCATATCTTCTTCTGTATATTTTTTGTCAATAGTTCTTTCGGTTGGAGAATTAATTGAAATACATTCTGATAATAATTCTGCTTCTCTTCCAACTAAAGACTCACCACTATAAGCGTTATCTTGTTGACATTGCATATATCCTTTGATATAAGATTTATATTCAGCTGAATTTGCCTCTAAGGGCTCATAAATATTTACTGGCCTATTAAGTTCTTTTTCAGCATATTCTTTAGCTAGAATCTTTATTTCTTCTGGTGTTTTCATGTGTGTTAGTTTTGTTCTGCAGCCCTTTTGATTATCGTTTGGAATAGTTCGTTGTTGTTAAGTTTCTCCATAACAACCTCTTTGGCTTTTGCGTACAGCACAGGATATTTTTTTGTGAGCTTAAGCATGTTTAAGCACTCTTCCATTACAATGAGTTGTTTTTCTTCTGGTGTTTTTCTTCTGGTGTTTTCATTTTGATTTATCTTTTACAATTTCAATTAATTTCTTTAAGCATGCTAATTCGGTTTCTTCATATGTTTTATATGAAGTATTTGAAAGGAACGTGTCATGTGTTTTAAAATCAACATAATCACATATTTTAAACATAAATTTAGTATCTTCAAATTCTTCGCCATCATTATAAAAATCTATAACAACTATTATTTTATATTTATCTCTAAACCACTTAAAAGCTTGTCTATATGTTGGTCCAGTTGCATAACTTGGAACGTTTGAGTTGTGAACAAAGAATTGTCTTAGCGGGCTTTTATGCCCCTCTTCAGAGTAAACAGTCATGCATGGCGCATTAAATCTAATTTCTTTTAGGAGTAGAGATTCTGCGTGAGGTACAAATTCACTATCTATTTCTTCTGGTGTTTTCATAATTTAACATCAAAGATATAAAAAAATTGTTTCGGTTGCAATAAATTATTATATTTGTTTTAAATAAAAATAAAATGGAAAACGAAGATATAAAAACAATCCGAAAAAAGTTATTTAACAGTACTCTACGTGCCTTAAATGGTCTAGTGTTTATTTTGTTGGCCATAAGTATATTGTATAACAAATCGGTGAATGATATCAATCCTGATAATTTCACAATGTTTACAGCACTAACGTCTTTGATAATAGCTTATTCTAATGAGGACTAAATGCAAATTCTGAAGATAAGAGAATATTTAGCATCTGAGAAATCTCCATTTTCAGAAACTATAGATTTTCCTGCATGTAGGTCTTCTAAGCACCATCTCAAATTAAATACAAGCAGATTTTCTAATATTTTTTTTCTTTTTTATTCATAAAAATATCTAAACATTATACTTATCTCCTTCAGCAAATATCTTACCTTCATATGTTTTTTTCTCTTCGTAGAAATCTCTACCAATGTAATATTCTTTCATCTTATCAAGTTCAACATCGACCAGTGGAAATAAAGCAACGAACCAATCACCGCTTACAGCGTGAAACATTATCTCTACTACATTGTCGCTCTTCTTGGAAGATGTTAAATCAATTATTAACATTTTATATCTAGAATTTTCATTCTATTTTATCTCTTGTTATTAAGGCATTGTTTAAAATTATTCTTACACCATTTTCAAATAAAATATAGCCCTGTTGTTCTTTTCTTCCGTGGCCACAACAAGCGCCAACCACTCCAGGTAAATCTCCTAAGCATGGGTCATTACCATTGTCAAGTTTAAATTCATTGCACTTAGGACATGGCTTTTTTATAGAGATTGGCGTATTATCTTCTTTGTATAGCCAAACTCCGTTTTTGTCTTGGTAAATTTCTCTACCAAAATCTCCATATGAACATCCTTCTGATAATTCTGACATTATTTAATCTCTCATAGTGCTCCAACTTGAGCGTTTTGGAAGGTTTGTTTTATCCTCAATCAGTTTTAGTTCTGTTCTTATCGTAGTCCACTGAGAGGCTTCGAATGATGTTTCAACTTGACCTTTCTCAAATAATTCATTAATATTATCTACAGACCACGTTCTCTTACAACTACTAACTTTTAAATAGATATCATTTTCACCATCAACCATAGGTAAAACTGTTCCTTGGGCTGTTGTATCAATACATTCAGTATTGCCTCCGCCAGGTCCACCATCATATCCTCGCACGTATTTTTCTTCTCTTAGCTTGTGAACTGCATCCATTACCTTTTTGCTAGGCTTTACTTGACCAGGAATCTCTTCAACGTGTTCAATATTTACCCACAGGTAACCATCACTATATTTCTTGCCAACATACAATACTAACTGACTCCCATTAACTATTTCATGTAATTCCATTTCTTCACCAGCGTGGTCGCTTGCTCTTCTTATTTTATAATCTTCACGAGAATATTCTTCTCTGTCTTTATTTAAAAGTTTATCAAAATATTTTTTTGATTTTACTTTATATTTCCTACCTATTACTAGGTCGTTTAATTCTGTCTTCATATTTTTGTTTTTATATGTTTTGGTAATATTGTAAAGTCATGACAACTATCAAACTCAAGCAAACATAATTGCTGTATGATAGGATGAAGCATATTTTTGTGATGAGCTTCATAGCAGCCATGCCACGAGTGTTCATCATATCTATCTTCCCAGTTGTTGTGGCTCTTGATTGTATCAATCAGTCCACGATAATAATAGCGTATCTTTGTTATTTTGGCGTAGTCCTCTTTTGTTCTTGGAAGTATCCAATTACCTTTAGAATCATAACACCAATTAGAGCAAGTAATGCCACAATCCTTCAGTCGTTCAAATACTTCAGGTTCGAAATATAACTTATCTCCTATTTTTATTTCCTGCTTATTAACATCAAATGTTTTTGATTTTAGTTTCAAGCTATCTATATTGGAAGCTGTGATTACGAAAGGATTGATTGCTTCGAACTTAACGACATCTTCCTTACGCCAATCAACTCTCCAAACGTTTTTTGAATAGGTACAATCGCTTGCCTGCCAAAGTTTCCATGAAACTTTAAATTCAAGTGTGGTATTATATTTATAAGCATCTTTTGCTTCTTCAACAAGAACTAAATACTTTCCTTCATTAAGGAAGAATTTCTTGCCGTCTTTGAATGTTACTCTTACTATAAACATTGTAATATTATTTTATTTTTATCCATAAGCCTCTTCCCATTCTGCAGCAACTCTACAAGTAGAACAATCTCCTTTAGAACCATCTGAGGTTCTTGAACAGATTCTTGTAGGTCTGTCAGGGTCTCCAAGTGTTTCTCCATTATTACCTAATGCGGCACTTCCACTAAATGGACATAGGCCAAAATCTTTTTTCTTAGGTTTAAGAGTCACTTTATTTTTTGCTGGACGTTTATAAGTTTTTGTCCAATCATCAACTGGTTCAATTTCATATGTGATATCAGTTTTTATTCCGATATCTGTGCAAACATTAACCCAGCGATATCCAGTGCCTCCATATGTTTTCCAGCTTCCGCCTTCAGCACGAAGCCCATATTCATTTTGATTTCCCCACCATACGCCAGCTTCTGTCATGGTAAGAACATTACAATAATTTGGAACTAAACTCCAATCAAGGTCTTCTATTTTTATTCTTTTAACAGTTCTAAATTCCTGTCCTGTTTCTGAAAGTAATTGCCCTTCAAACATTCCTTCTCCAGAAGTAACATCTCCAGGTTTTACAAACTTTCTCCAGTCTGGACCATAATAAATCTCTAAAGATTTTATAAGGTGGTCATATCTTTCTTTGCTTAGAATTTCCCAGCTTGTGCCATCACTAGAACAGGCTGATAAAAACGTATTTGTTTTAGGGTCAAGATAAGGATACATATAAGTACCATCGCTTGACATGCATTCTCTAATTGGAACCCAAGTATTAGGTTTGATTACAGGAATGCCTTTATAACATTCTACGGACTTATAAGGAGTTTTAATCCACGTTTCCTCTTCATGGTCATACCATTCAGAATCGCAAAGATATTTGTCCGAATGATTGGTTGCATATTTTCTTTTTTTAATTGGATAAGAAGGTTTCAATCCAAAGAAAGTAAGTACGTCAGTGAATCCTACTTCTGAACAATATCCAATTAATTGTTTTTCGTTGAATCGGTTGCCAAATCCATAATAGAATCCGTTGGCAAATCCTACGTTATTTTCGCCTCTGTAATGTCCAATAGACCTTCCTTCAAAAAAATCTTTTCTGTCGTTATGTTTTCTATCAACAAGCATATTTCCGTGCAGAGTTGAACTGGCATCTGGAAATTCAAAATCATTGTAATAACGGGTATCAAAAGAAAAGTATTCTTTTACTATTGGCCAATGTCCCCACTTCTTATTTGTTTTATGACTGCCAAGATATGTACAATTGAATATCAAAGTGTCCAATTCACAGTCTTTATGAAATTCCAAACAGTTTATATCACAATAATCAATTTCAAGTTTCTTTATGTTCTTAGGAATTATAAGATGAGAAATGTTTCCAATGCCCCATAATTTTAAGTTTTCAACGGATGAGTCTATATTGATTTTTATTGACTCTTCTCCATATGTTTCATGGGCTTTGTCGCTTCGCTTTCTGTCTCTGTCGCTTGAGTCAAGATGTTCAGGCCAAAAATTTCCGTGCATCGTTAAAACTTTTACTCCTGGCTTTGTATTAATCTCTTTAATGTTATCAGCATAATAAACATGTACTTCATCTTTAGGAAGTGTTGGATTGCTTGGATATTCACATCCACAGCTATCTATCAATGTGTACTCTGCTTTGGTATCATCCATTAGATAGGCAACTGCGCCTACTGTTTTTACTTCTTTTTTCATTCTAAATTTATTTTAATCTTTTTTTAAAGTTATTATAGTAAACCAACCATCTTCATCAGCCTTCACATCAATATCTTCAGGCTTGGTTGAGTAATGCGAACAATCACAATCCCACAATGAAACACCAACACCTTTTTTAAAGTCTTCCATAATATCATCAGCGATATTAAGCAACCTGAAATGACATTCAATTTTTTTTGGCAAATATTTCTCCTCAAGCATTTCATGATAGGCTCTTAAAGCCTTCCATTCTGCTTCTGAATGCTTTTCGTTATCTCTATCCTCAAATGTCTTTCTATACCAAACATCATTCAATCTTCTGCACTCATCTCCTTCTCCAGCAGTTACAGAGATGTTTGTTTTGGTATGAATAGCGTCAACACTAAGGGTTGGCAGAAATCTATGCACAATCTCTTCTCCAACATAAAAGCCAAGCTGATATGCGGGTGTCCACGAAGCTCTTGCAGCAAGAGCTCGTTTCTTTGAGTCGTCCTTTTGTTTTTGGGTAAGTCTTGGAAAACCTCTAGCTTTTATTTTCTTTTCTGCCATTTTATTTATAGAAATGTTATTAATACCATGTTTGATTAATTCCTTTTAATTTACAAAACATTACATTTGTTTCATAATTACACCCTCTTTTAATAACTACATATTTAAAAATGCTTTTTTTATTTTTGTTATATTTTATAAAAATCGCACTTGTAGGTAATTGTATTTCTAAATCTTTCACATAAACCTCGCAACCTTTTTTAAATATTTTTTCCATTACAGTTTGTCTCTAAAAAATTTAAAAATGTTTATTCTAGTTGAGTCAGTTCCACTCATTCCTTGTAATTTCTTAAAGAACTTTGCGTTAGCCTTAAGTTTATTTAAATATGTTTCAAACTTATATTCGTCATTGTCGCCAAGAGCTCTTCTCCAAGCAAGAAACATAGCAAAACCCTCTAAGAACATTTCATAATTCTTGAATGGCTTTATAAGATAATCGTTTGCACCAATCAAATCTTTAAGGTCGTTTATAATATTAGGATTTTCAAATACAGTCTTAAGGTCGCCAAGCCCAAATGCGAATGTATGACAAAAATCTCTTTCATTTCTAGTATAATGTAAAAGAACTCTCATATCGTCTTGGTCACGCTTTCTATTTTTATATTCATCGCTATTATACGTGTATATATCAATTTCAAATTTTTTATGTAACAACAATCTAAATCCTCTATCAAAAAATTCTTTTGGATTTAAATCCCAATGTCCATTGCCTTGAAGTTTCCACATATTAAGTCGGAACATAATTCCCATTAATTTATGGTCGGCAAGCTTATCAGTGATTACCTTAACGTACACTGTGCAGTCAAGGTCTAAGTTTCCGTAGTTGGTGAACAGACGATTAAAACCGTCTAGGAGGTAATATTGGCCATTCTCCTGATAGATATAGAAGTAGTTGGATGATAAGCCAGCCTTCTTCATTTCAACCAATGAGGGCTCATGGTCAACTCTTGTGTTTCTATCATCAAATTTTGAGAAATCAGTATTTGGATACCATGACTTCGCTAGAACTTTTAGTTCTGATAAAGTAGTTTTATGAAGCTCATAATTTGAGTCAAGTAAACTATCATATCCAGAATCTATCTTATTCATGTCTTTTTATACGCATAAACATAAAAAAAGTTTCAATTATCAATTAAAATTTCATCCTCAACACTTTCTTTTATTTCAGAAAAAGTCATTAGCGGCATTTTACATTCTTCTATTGGGGAATATAAGTAAGGTGCAGTCCATTCATTTTCTGGATACTCAACAACTCCGACATACCAGAAAGGCCCAAGACCATTAGTTGGATTTATAGAGCTATGACAAACCTTAATTGTATATGGATGTCCTTTTTTTATTCTACTTTGCGGAGGAGCTTTATCAGAACCAACCACTTTTTGTCCTGGATAGAACGGTGCTATGTTTGATTTTCTGTTATCCATTTTTTTAGGCTGCGAGCTTTTCTAATTGCTTATTTATTGCGTGACATCTTAAATATTCTTTTTTGGACTCAAATTTATTTAATAGCCTTTGTATGTCACCTTGTGAAGCTGGTTTTCTTTTTGGAAGATTTTTATCAAAATCAAATAAATTAAAACTTGCTACATTATATTTAACTCCATTTACAATAACCCACCACATATTATTTATGTTATGCCATACTATACCACAGAACATTCTTCTATTGTAATAGTTGTAGAAATATTTAAGTTCTCCACAAATAATTTTTTTGTTATTGGCATCATTTGAGTTGTGTTGATAGTCATAACTATCTTCAGTAATGCTTTTCTTTATATCTTCTAAACAAGTTACTTTTCCGTGTATATGAGAGTTTGTTTTTAAATTATTTATTATATATTCTTCAGCAGTAAATGAATAATCTTCTGGAATAAATTCATGATTATATTTTTCACAGAACTCCATTAGTTTTTTTATCTCTAGTTTTACGGCCAACCCTTCCAGGTAAGTCAATTTTTTGTATCTGTCATCACTTGGGTCACTCCAAAATGATTGAGCCATACCATCCCATAGGTTTTTAATATTTCCAAACTCAATCTTTATAGACGCAGCACCAATCTCAAACAAACAAGCTATGTCTTTTTTAAATCCAATTTTATGATATTTGCTTAAACACTCATAATGTTCTTTATATGTTTTATTTTCTCCTACTTTAAAACCTCTCTTTCTTAAAAATCTAATGATGGCCATCCAGTTGTTGTAGTGAGGAACGTCTAAGCTAAAATTATCACCTCTTTTTTCAAAGTTAAGAAATATTGAGTTCTTATAATTTCTGATTGTATTTTTCATATTTATCCTAATATCTCCGATTCAACAAAAAAGGTCGTGTTCTTTGATTCGTCATAATCCTGAATTTTAGATTTTATGAACTTAACGAACTTTGGGTCAATGTCTCCATCAAATTCACGAATTTCCAAGTTCCACTCTCCATCTTCTGATTGATAATTATCAAGGTTATCCATTATATCTTTTATGGATGTTCCTCCGTGGGCATTTTCAAAATTGATTACAGAGAAATCTCCATCTCCACTTACTAATAAAACTCTTGTCTTGCTCATATGTTTTCTAGGTTTAAATAAATTACTGAATAACCTTGTTTAATTGCCTCGCCAACAATCACAATGGCTGCACTTGGCTTTGGCCATGGTTTTCCTTGCCATTCTTTTAGATAATCAAATGGTACTCCATCTGGAAATAACGTTCCAGTTATCATTGGGGTTGTATTTTTCATTTTTTGCTTATTTTATATTTTTTAAGGCAAAGCTTTAAATTGCTTCTTTGTACGTCCTTAACTAATTTAAGTTGGTCCCATAAC
>Ga0307376_10005842_pt1 | contig 11022 bp, 9 predicted proteins | sample TR2MG_FD_202536 | JGI IMG/M metagenome (GOLD analysis project Ga0307376, IMG submission 202536) | Soil microbial communities from Risofladan, Vaasa, Finland - TR-2 | ecosystem: Environmental > Terrestrial > Soil > Coastal area > Acid sulfate soil | place: Finland: Risofladan, Vaasa | collected... | reverse complement strand
TCACCGCCGTCGTGGACCGGTTCATGTTCCACGCTCCCGTCTTCGTCGGAAACCTCGTGCTCGTTTTCGCCTCGCTGAACCATGTCGGGCGCACCTCCATGGAGGTGGGGGTCCGCGTGGAAGCGGAAGATCCGCGCACTGGGAAGCGGATCCACACGAACTCGTCCTATTTCGTCATGGTCGCCCTGGACGACGAGGGGAGGCCGGTCGAGGTGCCGGAGCTGCTGCTGGAAACCCCGGAGGACCGCCGCCGGAACGAGGAGGCCCGGCAGCGGGCGAGCGACCGGAAAAAGCGCCAGAGGAAGTAGGGGCGACCGAAGGATGGCAAGCGATCGGAGGACACGCCCCGGCTCGCGCCTGCTGCTGGGGATCGCGCTCTTTGCGGGGACCCTCGCTTCGATCTGCGGGGGGGCGCTTCTCGCGGATTTCGGGCTGGACCTGCTGGGCGTCGCCTCGCCGACGGTCCGGGTCGGGGTGAAGGTGATCGCCATGGCGGCCGCGCTGCCGGCGGGGTTCTACCTCGTCGAACGCGCGTTCCTCGCGCGGTCCATCACTACTTCCCGGAAAAGACCTCGGCCTTGACGCGGGTCATCACCATTTCGAACACCTCGCCCGCGTAAGCGTGGATGTTGCGGCGCATCTCGATCAGGTATCGCTCGATCTCGGGCCAGGCCTTCCGGATCACCGCTCTCTGCTCGGCATAAGCCGCCTCGTACTCCTGCCGCATCTTATCCTGCAGCCGCACCCGCTTCGTCCGGTCGTCCGGATACGCCTTCTTCGGGAGAAACTCGTAGATCGGCTCGAAGATGCGGACGTCGGTCTCCTCCAGGTGGAACAGCTCTATGTTGTCGATCATCACCACTTCCTTCTTCGGGGTGGCGACGTAGTGCCCGTAGCGCAGCGCCGTTCCGATGCAGTCCCCCAGGGCGTCCTGCCGGGCCGCGCCCGCCACCCACCACCCTCCGTCGCGGTTGATCCGGGAGAGCGCAACGGAATCGTCGTGGTAGATATTGGTCCCCTCCTCCTTCGGCTTGAGGAGGACCTCCTCGCCCTGCGGCGTCACGTGGTAGACGGCCGGGAGGCCGGGCAGCCCCACCAGTTTCGGCAGCCCGCTGTAGATGTACTCGCCGATGCACCCGAAGCGGGAGAGGTAGAGGTCGCGTTCCTTCCCGTCCGGCGTCCGAACCGTGAAGAGCGTGTCCTTGTGAACCTTCTCGATCAGCAGGACATCGGTGACCTCGAAGTCGCGGTGCGGCTTCCCCGTCACCTCGTGGAGCAGCGTCAGGATCGCCTTTTTCAGCCCGGTCGCCTTGAACTTGGAGGAGAAGATCTTCACCCGCGCCTCGGCCGGCATCATCCGGATCGCGCCGCGCACCCAGTTGACGTAGGAGTGGGCGATGCTGATCGGGAGCATGTCGGTGCTGGTCGGGTCGAGGAGTTCGTCGATCTTCGCTTCCCAGAGCGGGATGTGCATGCCGATGAACTCCTGCGGGTTCTCGACCCCGAGGATCTTCAGGATTTTCTCCCGGTCCCCGCTCATCCGCTCGGCGGCGGGCGTCTGGAAATACCGGTTCAGGGCGCGCTCGTACTTCTGCAGAGCGGAATGGGAAGAAGACATCATTGCCCTCCCGGCCGATGGAGTGGGAACATCATGATCTTATCACCGGCGGCGCCATGTTAGCGCGATCCCTTTGTCAGTTCTTCGAGGGCGGCCGCGAGAGGGGCATGCCCGCCGAAGAGGACGAGCTTGTCCCCCGCCTCGAGCTTCTCCCTCGGCGACGGCTGCACGATCGCGCGGTCCTCCCGAAGGACGGCGAGCAGGACGATCCCGGCGCCGTTCCCGACCGGAAGCTCCGCCAGGGGCCGTCCCGCCCACGGCGAGTCCGGGGAAACGAAGAAGACCTCGACCACCTTCTGCCGCAGGAACGCTTCGAACTCCGGCAGCATTCCGTCGTCCCTTGAAGGAACACGTTCCCGCAGGATCCGGTACGTCCCGCTGCGGATCAGTTCATCCTGCTGCGAGATGATGTGCTCGGGGACGTGGTACTCCCGCAGGACCCGGGAGAAGATCTGTAACGACGTCTCGAACTCCTCGGGGATGACCGCGTTCGCCCCCAGGGCGATCAGGTCGTCCACGTCCGCCACGAACCGCGTCCGGACGAGGATGACCAGCCGCGGATTGGCCCGCCGGGCGACCGCCACGGCGCGGCGGGTCGCCATCGGATCGGAGATGGCCAGCACCAGCATGCGGGCTTGGCCCACCCCGACGCGGTCGAGGATCTCCGGGTTGTTCACGTCACCGTAGAAGATCGGCTCCCCCGCCTCCCGGCCCTCCCGCACCATCGCGTCGTTCAGGTCGACGACGACGTAGGGAACGTGCGTCGACCGCAGCACGCGGGCGAGGTTCTTCCCGTTCATCCCGTACCCAGAGATGATCACGTGGTTCTCGACCCGCGCCGCGCGGTCGGCCTCTTCCCCCGGATCCTCCGGCTCCCTTCTGCGAACGAAGTACCGAAGGAAGGATCTCGCCGCCATCGGGGCCGCCCCCATCAGGAACGGCGTCGCCACCATCGTGATGATGGCGACCGCGAGGAGGTGCTGGTACACATCCGCTCCCACCAGGCCGTTCCGGGATCCCTCGGACAGCAGGAGAAACGAGAACTCGCCGATCTGCCCCAGCCCGATCGCCCCGATCACGGAGACCCGCCAGGGGTAGTCCAGGGACCGGATCGCGGCGCCGGCGCAGACCCCCTTCGCCAGGACGACCGCGATCGAAAAAAGGAGGATCGTCGGGAGGTGCCGCATGAGAAACGGAAGGTCGAGCAGCATCCCGACGGAAATGAAGAACACCCCGTTGAAGACGTCCCGGAAGGGGAAGATCTGGGCGGCGATCTCGTGGACATAGATCGACTCGGAGATCACCAGGCCTGCGAGGAACGCCCCCATCGCCAGGGAGAGCCCCCACCACCGCGCGATCCACGCCGTCCCGAGGATGAGGCACATCACCGTCATCGCCAGGATTTCCCGGCTGTTCAGCCGGATGACTTCCTTGAGGAGGAGCGGGATCAGGAAACGCGACGCCAGCAGGATGACCGCCACGCCCACGCCCGCCTTGGCCAGCGTGAACACCACGGTGGAGAATTGCGCCGTCTCCCATTGCCGGAACGAGGGGATGAGCAGGATCATCGGGATCACGGCCATGTCCTGGAACAGCAGGATGCCGGTCGAGATCTTCCCGTGGCTGCTCTCGATCTCCATCCGGTCGGCGTACACCTTCAGCACGATCGCGGTGCTGGAAAGGGACAGGACGAACCCGATGAAGATCGCATCCAGGAGGGGAAATCCCGCGAGGGACAGGACGACCACGGTGAGCAGGATCGTCGCCGAGAGCTGGATCCCCCCGCCCTGCAATATCTGGCGGCGCATCTTCCCCAGGTTCGCGAGGGAGATCTCCAGCCCGACGGTGAACAGCAGGAGGGCGACGCCGATTTCCGCGAGCGCATCCACCATCCCGGACTCGGCCACCAGCCCCGCCCCGGTCGGGCCGAGGATGGCTCCGGCGACCAGGAACGCCGCCACGACGGACAGGTGGAGCCGCCCGAACAGCAGCGCAACCGCCGTGGCGATCGCCAGGACGATGGACAGGTCGCGAAGGACCAGGGGCAGGTCGGTCAACGGTTCTCCCGGAGGCGGGGTGCCTGTATCAGTCTACCAGTCCGGGGGACGCCCGGTGGACCGATCCCCTCCAGGGGAGGGAAAAATTCCACTGAAGTTCTGCCGACGGAATTCCGAAGAGAGAATGCAGAAGAACGGTAACGCCTGCCTCCCCTCCCCGGGGAGGCAACAGCCCGCAAACCCCTCCAACGGTTTGCGGGCGACGCGAACGGTCCCCCGGGGTTCCCGCCTGTACCCCGGGGGACTTGTTTTTCCGGTCCGTCCGTCAGAACGTCCCGGCTACCGCCAGTCGACGGTACTCCTCTTCCGTCATCCCGAGGATCCCGAGGTAGACGTCCCGGTTGTCCGAACCCGGGGTGCGGCACCCGGATTTCCATCGCGCCGGGGTCCCGCTCATCTTCCAGGGAGGCGCGGCGAGCAGCAGTTCGCCGTAGACGGGATCCCCCGTGCGCAGAAAGCACCCTCTCTCCCGCCAATTCTCCTCGGAGAGCGTCTCGAGAGGGAGGTTCACCCGCCCCGTGACCACGGCGGCGCCGGGACCGCCCCGCTTCGAGGTGTACTCCTCGACCGCCCTGAGGATCTCGTCGGCCGTGCGGTCGCCGGACCACTCCTCGAGGATCTCCAGGAGCGCGCGTTCGTTCTCGAGGGCGACCCGGCACTTCGGCGTGGAGAACCGCGGATCGCTGGCCACTTCCGGGCGGCCGATGATGTGCATCAGCGAATCGAACGCCTCGTCGTTGTAGGCGGCGATGAAGGTGTAGCCGTCCCGGCACCGGATGTAGGTGTACGGGAAGACGGCGGGGTCGAAGTTCCCGACCCGCTCGCGCGCCTTTCCTCCCGTGTGCATCCAGGTGATGTTGTAGTCCGCGAACATCATCAACGACTCGGCGCCCGAAAGGTCCACGGCCTGGCCCATTCCGGTCTCCGCGCGGAAATGAAGCGCCGAGAGAACCCCGTAGGCTCCCCACATCCCCTGGACGAATGCCCCGTGCCAGTTCCCGAGCCGGGTCGGGGCCTGGTGCGGCAGCGGCGTCCCGCCCTCCCGCTCCGGTTCCCCGACGATGTGCGGTGCCCCGGAGAGCGCCTGGCAGAGAATGTCGCTGTCCAGCACGGGACGGGAGGCGTCGGGACCGAACGCTCCGTAGGTCGAGAGGGAGAGGTAGACGATCCCCGGGCGCTCTCCCCGCAGGGAGGGGTAGTCGCACCCCATCGCCTCCATGCGCTCCGGCGGCTCGGTCGTGACGATCACGTCCGCGGAGAGGGCGAGGCGCCGCAATACGTCCCGCCCGGCGGGATCGTCGGCGTCGAGGGTGACGAACCGCCGGTTGCGCGCCTCGGAGAGGAAGGGGAGCCCGGTTCCGGCCACCATGATTCCCTCGGGCGCCACGAGGCGGAGAGGATCGCCTTCGGGAGGTTCCACCTTGATCGTCTCCGCGCCGAATTCCGCCAGGACCGAGGCGGCCACCATCCCCCCGAAGTGGCCGGGGCAGAATTCGAGGACCCGGATCCCTTCCAGCGCCTCGGGCTTCCCCGCCGCGGCCGAAGGCTCCGTCGCCTCCCGCACCCACCCCGCGAAACCGCTCACGGCGCGCTTCCCCTCGGCGGCCGGGCGCCGGGGATGTCGGCCCACGTCCCGATCACCTTCTTCCGGGCGAGCGCCTCCATCTCCCCGGCGGTCATCCCCAGCAGATCCCCGAAGACCCGCTCGTTGTGCCAGCCCACAGGTTTCGCGCTCCACTTGACCCTTCCCGGGCTCTCCGACAGCTTCGGCGCCGGACCGTACTCGTCCACGCGGCCGTAGAGGGGGTCGTCCACCGAACAGACCGTTCCGCGGGCCCGCAGGTGCGGGTCGTGGTAATGCTCCCTCCCACCGCGCACCGGCGCCGCGGAGAACCCGGCGTCCTCCGCGACGCGCACGACCTCGTCGACCCTCCGGGAGGCGCAAAACTCCCCCACGCGTTCCGGCGTGGCGATCCATGTCTCTTCCGGATCGGTGGCTCCCAAGGCGTGCGCGAGGGGGATCAACTCGTCCTCGTCCCGCGCGGAGACCGCGACGAACCCGTCGCGGCAGCGGTAGATCCCCGAGGGGGGGTACGAGGGGTCGACGTTGCCGTTCCGCGCGCGGTCTTTTCCCGTCAACCCGGCGTACGGCCACGTCCAGTCCAGCGTCCGGATCATCGCCTCGGCCTGCGAAATGTCGATCATCTGCCCTTCCCCGGTCTTCCGGCGCGCGCCGAGCGCCGCGAGGATCGCTGTGGCGGACATCAACGCCGCCGTGTAGTCCCCGACCCAGAACCCCGCCTTCATCGGCGGCTGGTCCGGAAACCCCGTGACGGCGGAGAAACCGGAAACGGCCTGGGCGGTCGCGTCGTACGACGCCCTCCCCGCCGAGAACGGCCCCCATTGCCCGAACCCCGAGTTGGCCGCGTAGACGATCCGGGGGTTCCGCTCGCGAAGCTGGAGGTACCCGACGCCCCACGCGTCCATCGTTCCGGCGCGGAGGTTCTCCACGACGACATCGGACCGTTCCGCGAGCCGCAGGAAGAGCTCCTTCCCCTCGGCCGGGTGCAGGTCGAGCCCCACGTGGAGCTTGTTCCGGTTCAGGGAGAGGAAGGCCGGCGACATCTCCTTCCAGAAGAACCCTTCGGGCGCCACGTATCGCATCAGGTCGCCGCGGGGGGGCATCTCGACCTTGATCACCTCGGCGCCGAAGAGCCCGAGATAGTCCGCGGTGACCGGCCCGAAGATCCGCGTCGCCACCTCCAGGACGCGCACCCCTGCGAGCGCCTCGGGCTTCCCCGGGATCGCCGCGGGGTCGAAGGCCCGCCCGGCGAAGGCCCGGAAACTCCCCGGGTCAGACGGCAAGGTCCTTCTCCTTGATCCGGGGAGGGACGATGATCGCCTCGCCGTCGATCACCAGGACCTTGTTCTGGTTGAAGCACCGTGTTTTCAAGCGAAGCCGTTTCTCGGAGATCACCTCCACGATCTCCACGCGCGCCGTGATCTCGTCGCCCAGGAAGACGGGCGCCTTGAACTCGAGGGTCTGCGACAGGTAGAGGCACCCCGGCCCCGGGAGCTTCATCCCGATCGCCGCCGAGATCGTCCCCGCCGTGAGGAGACCGTGCGCGATCCGCTCCTTGAAGCGGGTCTTCGCCGCGAACTCCTTCGAAAGGTGGACGGGATTGCGGTCCCCCGTGATCCCGGCGAACTGGAAGACGTCCTCCTCGGAGAAGACCTTCGTGAACTCTGCGGAATCTCCCACGCTGTACATCCGGGCCTCCTCGGGGCGATATCGATCGATGCTACAACAAACCATGTTTGCGCAATAGCGGTGCAAAGAAGAATCAGGGGAATCCTCGTCCCATTTTACGACGATCCGGGGATGCGCCCCCCGGCTATAATGGCGGGAACTTTACCGGGAGGGGCGGCGATGCGGACACGCGGCGAGAGCGAGGTGCGGGCCTTCTTCGAGTCCGCGGGCGTCCCGAAGGAGATCCACCGCTTCGAGGAGTCGACCCACAACTCGGAGCTCGCCGCCCGGTCGCTCGGCGTGCAGGTGGGCCAGATCGCGAAGACGATCCTCCTCCTCTCCGAGGAGACGGCGATCGTGGTCGTGATCTCCGGGGACCGCCGGGTGGACACGAAGAAGGTCCGCGCGCTCGGATACGGGAAGAGGGTGCGGCTGGCGGGGCCGGACGACGTGGTCGCGCGCACGGGGTTCGCCGTAGGCGCCGTTTCCCCGGTGGCGCTCCCCGACGGGGTGCCGGTCTACATCGACCGGTCCCTGCGCCGGTTCGATGCGATCTACCCCGCCGCGGGCGAGACGAACAACATGTTCGTGACCACCCCCGACGAACTGCTCGCACTCACCGGGGGGACCGAAACCGACCTGGCCCGCGACGAGGAAGTGCCCGGCGAGGTTCCGTAACCCTCAAATTCCTGCCGGAGGATATCTGGCACTTTGCGGCGTGGTATTCTCGATGGGAACAATGACCGCAGATATACCTCGATAAGGATTCCCATGCTCCGCGCTCGATTGTTGCTGGTATCTCTAGGCTTGGTGGTGATATTCGGCCTGCCTGCCACAGGTTATCCCGCTGACTGGTCCGTCATCGATCATCAGGTCACCAAGGATGAGTCGGGCATCTGGAACCCCAAGGTCTATCGGGGGTTGATGGGCGCGCTCAGCGTTGCCGGTCTCGGGGGTGCGCTGTGGGAGGGGTCGGAGTCCCGGCTTGGCAAGACCCTGTGGCAGACGATGGACGCGGAACTCCTGGCGGCCGGATCGACCACCGCGATGAAGTACGTGTTCACGCGGGTGCGGCCGAGTGAAACCGATGACCCCAACGAATGGTTTGCCCACGGCTCGAATGACAGTTTTCCGAGCACCGAGGCGGCATTATCCGCATCGCTGGTCACGCCGTTCGTCCTGGAGTACGCGGGAGAACACCCGGCAGCCTATGGACTGCTGGCGCTGCCGCTGTACGTGGGAATCGGGCGGGTCAAGAACCAGGAGCACTGGCAAAGCGATGTCCTTGCCGGCTGGGTAATCGGGGGCCTCTCCGGGTGGTACGCACACCGCCGGGAGACGCCGATCCTCGTTCAGGTGTTCCCGCACGGGGTGTTCGTCGGCCTCAAGACCCGTTTTTAACTTCCTGCCGGCTATCTGCGTAGCGCGCCATACAGGACGAAACTGGGCGCTGGTGGGAGGAAATGCTCTCCCATCACGCCTTGTCGAGGACTTCCCGCACCTTCCTCGCGAGCGCCGACGGGGTGTACGGCTTCCCGATGAACGACACTCCCTCGTCCAGAACCCCGTGGCGTGTGATCGTGTCGTCCGTGTACCCCGACGTGAACAGCACCTTCATCCCCGGGTGGTGCGGTACCAGTTGCGTCGCCAGTTCGCTCCCGTTCATCCCCGGCATCACCACGTCCGTCAGCAGCAGGTCGATCCGATCGCCGTATCCTTGCACCTCCGCGATCGCCTCGGCCCCACTCCGGGCCTGCAGCACCCTGTACCCCAGCTGCTCCAGGATCTGGACGCACAGGTTCCGCAGCAGGCCCTCGTCCTCCACGACCAGCACCGTCTCCGTCCCTCCCGCGAGGTCAGTCGGGAGGTCGTCATTCACCGGTTTGACGACCTGCTCTTCGACCCGCGGCAGATAGATTTTGAAGGTCGTCCCCTTCCCGATTTTCGAATACACCTCGATGGAGCCACCCGACTGCTTCACCGCACCGTAGGTCGTCGCAAGACCCAGACCCGTTCCGCTTCCCCTATCCTTCGTGGTGAAGAACGGCTCGAAGATGTGTGCCTTGATCTCTTCGCTCATCCCATTCCCCGTGTCGCTCACCGCCAGCATCACGAAACGTCCCGGTTTGATGTAAGGGTGGAGGGCACAGTACTCTTCGTCCAAGTCCACGTTCGCGGTCTCGATCATTATCTTCCCGCCGTTCGGCATCGCATCCCGGGCGTTTACCACCAGGTTCATCAGGATCTGCTGGAACTGCCCCGGGTCGACCTTCACCGATCCCAGGGATTTGCCCGTGGTGGCCTGCAGCGCGATGTCCTCACCGATCAGGCGGGACATCATCGCCAGGACCTCCGCAACCAGGCGGTCCAGTTGCATCACCTTCGGTTCGATGATCTGCTTCCGGGAGAACGCCAGCAGCTGCTGCGTCAGCGACGCCGCACGCTCCCCCGCACTCTTGATCTGCTCCACTTCCCCGTGCATCGGGGATTCCTTCCCGATCTTCTGCAACAGGAGTTCGCTGTACCCCGTGATCACCGTCAGCAGGTTGTTGAAATCGTGCGCCACGCCCCCCGCCAGGCTTCCCACCGCCTCCATCTTCTGGGCCTGCTGGAGCTGGGCCTGCAGCTTTTCCTTCTCCGCTTCCGCGCGCTTGCGGTCGGTGATGTCCAGGAGCGTTCCTTCCAGCATCCCCTGTTCCGGGTAGAGCCGCAGCGATGTAAGACAGTTTCTTACGTCGCCCCGCCGCTTGTTCAGCAATTTGCATTCAAATCCCAGCACGCTGCCATCCGCAACAAGCCTTTTGACCATCTCTTCGCGCTCTTTCGGGTCTGCCCAGAGATTCACCGAGGGCTTTCCCAGCGTCTCCTCCAGCGTCATCCCGACGATATCGAGAAACCTGCGGTTGACTTCAATGACCTCCGATCCGTCAAGCCTTGACCTGAATATGCCCACTTCGGCATTGTTGAAGAGGGTGCGGTACTTTTCTTCGCTCTCGCGCAGCTTCTCCTCTGCCCGCTTCCGCTCGCTGATGTCGCGGGCGACACCCTGCACACCGACAGCCTTGCGGTCCTTGTAGATGACCCGGGTGCTGATCTCAATCGGTACCCGACGGCCGTTCTTGCATACCATTTCCAGTTCGTATCGGGCGGGATCGACCTCTTGAACCTTGTACGACAGCATCCGGTGGGCGACATCGACATACTCGGGGGCTAAAACAGAATCGATGTTCATCTTCACCGCTTCATCGCGTGTATAGCCGGTAACACGCTCCGCTTCCTTATTGATTGATGTGAAATTTCCCGCAAGGTCATGCATATAGATTATGTCGTTGGCGTTCTCGACCAGTTCCTTGTAGCGCTCCTCACTCCGTCGGAGAGACTGCGTGGCTCGCCGGACGCTGCGTCTTAGAGCCACAATCCAGGCCAAGGAAAGGACGGCAGCCGTGACAAGAATGAGAAGTGCGTCCCGGAGAACCGGAGAGATCGCCGGGGGGGGACGTGAAAAATCCTGTCCGGTCCATCGCACGAACACCTCGGAACGCTCCGTCTCGGTCAGCGAATCCAGCCCCTTCTGGACGATGGAGAGAACGAGGGACTCGAAGGGAGGGAACAGCGGGTCGGGGGCGTAGCGAATCGGACCGTGGGAGACGACGAAGGCGCGTTCTTCGGGGGTAAGGGGATCGGCGGCCGCTCCGGCTTCAGTCTCCACGCGCGCGACAATCGCCATGAAGAGAACCAGACAGAGGAGAGGGAGCATCGAGAGAAAGCGGCGTAGGACACCCATGCGATCCACCTCCCTAAGACCAGAAACCCGAACAATGTCGTACAGATCGTACGAAAACATCATCGCATGCAACCCGAATTTCCATGCGGGGTTATTTATTCCTAAGGAACAAATGAATGGTCAACGAACCGTATCGTCAACTTCACAATTACCGCACAATCGAACGAAAAAGGGGCGGCGGCGGTGACCGCAACCCCTTGAATTCGCTGGCACGCCCTGACGAACGAAACTGGGCACTCCTGGGAGGAAATCCTTACTTTATCTTAATTCCTTATCAGAATCGCACCATTGCTCCCCAAGGGAATGCGCACCA
>Ga0307376_10005841_pt1 | contig 11022 bp, 33 predicted proteins | sample TR2MG_FD_202536 | JGI IMG/M metagenome (GOLD analysis project Ga0307376, IMG submission 202536) | Soil microbial communities from Risofladan, Vaasa, Finland - TR-2 | ecosystem: Environmental > Terrestrial > Soil > Coastal area > Acid sulfate soil | place: Finland: Risofladan, Vaasa | collected... | reverse complement strand
CTCCTTTTTGTTAGCACTCATTACATGTACCATTATTTATATACCCTTTATCCATGAATATGCCACACTTAGTACACTTTTCACACCCTATTCGCCTTAATTCTTCTTCTGATTTTTTTAACTGCTCTGACTTCATTTGTTCAAATTTATCCATGTCTTTTTCTCCTTTAGAATTGAATTTTAATTTATATTTTATTTTCAGAAATGCTTAAATGTTCACTAATAACATTTCCTTGCCTGTCTTTTATAATTTCTCTTTCTAATACAGTTTCAGGTATAGCCAATTTATTTTCAATAGCTTCTAACCTTGCATTTTGCGTTTCAATTAATTTTTCTTCATAGCTTCTACCTAATTTATATGTTAATTTTACTCCTATGGTATCTACCTTGTTTCTAGTAAAATTATATCTAGCAAAAGGTTTTACTTTCCATTTTTTGCTATCATATATTCTTACTTCTCCCACAATAACATGTTGGGTTTTTTCTAAATCACCTACTCGATTATCTAAATCTTCTATTTTATTATTAGTTTCTGTTATATTTTTTGTATTATTGTTTATTTCTTCTAAAGTTTTTTGGTCTATTTCTCCTGTATCTCCCTTTTCTCCGTCTTTTCCGTCAAAATAATCCAAATCTTTAATAGGAGTATATCCGTCTAAACCACTTTCTCCCTGTAAACCTATATCTCCTGTATCTCCCTTTTCTCCATTAAGTCCGTTCAAACCATTTAATCCGTTTTGCCCTTGCAATCCTATATCGCCTTTATCTCCTTGAATACCCTGAATACCCTGTTCTCCTGTATCTCCTTTATCTCCCTTATCTCCCTTTTCGCCCTTTAATTCAGGTATAGTAGTTATATCTGTCCAATGCCCTATACTGTTACTTCCGTTATTTTGCCCTGTACTTATCAAAATATCGCCACTATTTCCATTATTATTATCAGTAACTCCACCTGAATATGCTTTACTAACTAACAAAAAACTAATACAAATTACCATTACCAAAAACCTATTGATTTTAACCATTTGCTTCTCCTTTTTTAATTTTGTTATTATTTTCTATATTAATCCATTATTATTTTTATATCAATAATGGCACTTTTTTTAATCATTATTTTATAATTGTCAAAGCTATCCAGGATATATATTATCAAATAATCCTCTGTAAAACTATGCCTTACAACTCTTTCATATATATTAGAGGTATTATATGTCCTAACTTCTACTGTATATGCCAAAGCTGAAGAAACACATAAAAATAAAATCAAGAAGACTAAAAAAATTTTTTTCATTTTTATCTACCTTCCTGTTCTCTTAAATATTTTCTATGTCTAATTTCTTTTTTACCTTCTAATTCTACAACCTTCCCTGTTTTTATATTTTTTACTCTTAAAACCTCTCCTGTCTTGCCATATCTATCCAATTGTTTCCTTATAATTACTATATAATTCACTAAATCCACAAAACTGTATGGTCTAACTAATTTTTTGCCCTGTATTTCAATGCTATGCCACTTAATTTTTCTCTTGCCTGAGTCTATCTCGGATAATAATTGCTTTTCAGCTAACTGAAAAATGTTCCCTACCTTTTTAGTTTTCATGATTTCTTCTCCTTTTTAATTATTAAAATCGCCATCTGTTTTTAATTTTATTTATCCCAACCATAAGAAAGTTCAAATCTCCACATAAATTTTTTCCCTAATGAGATTCTTTCAAACTTAAAAATCCAAAATCTTATGGCAAAACCTTTATATATTGCCTTACTGTTCTTACTTTTTAGTTTAAATCTGTGTATTTTTATCATTTTAGTTTTCTCCAGCTCATTTCCAGCTCAGAATTAATAAAAAAAATTAAAATTTCCAGCTCTCCTCCAGCTCAATTTAAAAAAATTAATCCAGAGCTGTATCCTCTGGTCGCTGTGTTAAAATAAAAATTTTTTTAGCTTCAAAAAACAATTCCAGATAATCTAATCTGGTATCCAAATTTAATTTATTAATAAAATCCCACACCAAAGGTTCACCCTTTTGTTTTATGTCCAAAACCAACCTCTGTATCAATTGATTATTAATCACTTGGTCTATGCCCTCCGTTTCATTATTAAAATCTTGCATCTCAATTCTCCTTGTAAAAAAAATTATTTTACCTCTATATTGTCTACATAACTAGGTATTTCGTCAAACCAACTAGCTAGTTCACTAATTAATCGTTCAAATTGTTCTCTGTTACCATTTAAATTAATATCTGATAGTGTATCTCTTAAATCTGTATTGGCTTTAATTTCAATAGTCATGCTAAAAGGATAAATTCCAACTGTCATATCTCCATTATTTCCTACCTGAATAGTCATTTTTTGCCTTTTCATTTTATTTATCCTTGTTTTAATTTGTTTAAATGGAATTCTAATTGCTTTTTAGTAAACTTATATAGGTTAATTTTATATGGTTTAAAGGTTAATATCTCCTTTATTATAGAAGTTTTTTCTTGGTCTATTTCTTTTGTGTAAGTTAATTTCTCCTTTAACTCCTTAATCTGCCTATGCAATTTAATTCGTTCCTTACTGCCACTCCTACATGCCAATTTAATCTTTTTTAACTTCCTTATCTGTTGCTTAATTTGTTTCTCTGTCATGATTTAACTCCTTTTCCTTATTACACGATAGCATATATCAGTTATCCAATTCTCAATTTTACTCACCATTACCTGCCATTTTAAAAATATTTTTAAAATCATTATAACTCCCTGCTATTTTGAGAATTTTTTACAAATTGAATACTGCCCTTAGTACCTTTTTGTACTTCGTATCTGCTAGGTACATAATTTCCGTAATAATCTCTATGCCCTTTAACTCCTAAACTACAATATCCATTTTCAATTAAGTTCATAGCAAATCTTCCTACACTACCCTCTAATTTCCATGCCATGCCACTATTTATTAGCTTTTGGTACTGTCTTACTGTTTTTTTATCCATTATATCTTCTCCTTTTTTAATTTTTTTTCTAAGCTGCAATCACCCTCATTAAAACATATTCTACAATTACCTCTACATCTAGCATAAGTTTCTTTTTCTTTTTTAGTAAGTTTCATCTCTTAACCTCTACTATAAGTATACCATATTTTTTTCGGTTTGTCAAGTTATTTCTCAATTTTATCTCTTTTGTTTTCAATCAGTTAGAGTAAATTTCAAATAATGCTTTTATTAATTTATTTTTTTTATTCAATTTCTGCTCAGATTTGAGTAATTTCTCACAAATACAATTTCGATTAATGCATTTATCACTCATGTATTTAATTTTACATTTTTTCATCTCATCATCTCCTTGAATTAAATAATTATTGCATTTCTTTTATTATAACCATTTTTGCCTTTTATACAATCTTTGCAACCAAAATTTTGTAAGTAAGCACATAAAACTAATTCATATAAACTAATTTCCTCTGAATAACAGAGCATATATAATTTATTAAAAATTGCTTTTGGTACAAAAATTTCTTTCATTTTATAATTTCCTTTCTAGAGTTTCCTGGATTTCTGTATCTTTTGCTAAAACATACATCAGATTTACTTCGGATTCTGTCAATAATGTTATCGGTTTTTTTAGCAAAATATTATACAATTCATGTTTTAATTTACTTAGCTGCCTGGAAGTTATCTCTTTATTATATCTTAACTGTTCCATTTTCAGACTCCTTTTTTTCTAATTCTTTTAACTTAACTAATATTAAAGTAGCTTGGAATACATTTATTTTTTCTTGTCCTATAAATATATTATTTCCGTTTTTTAATCCTATTTCTAATTTTCTAATATTTTCTTTTAAATCTTTCATTATTCATTTCTCCTTTATCTCATTAAGCTATTGCCACAACCACTCTCGCACTTGGTACAGAGTCCGAAAAATTTATTAAAGTCGTCTAGCACTACCTTTTTAGAGCATTTTTGACAAGTGTATAATTTTTCTTCTGTTTTCGGTTCTTCCTGGCTTTTATTTTTCTCGGCTACCATTTGTTTACTCCTTTTTATTAATTAATTTTTCTTCTAAATTTGCTTAACTTTTTTTCTAATTTATTATCTTTAGCTAAAGATATAGCATTGGCAATACTAAAAACTATATCAGGATTTTCTTCCCACTCTTGCTTTATCCAATATACAATTTCTTTATTACCTTTTTTTACCTGGATAAAATCTTCTCCCAAAATAATTCTTTCTTTTCTAATTTTTTTTATCATTATTATCCTCCTTATTATTGGCAATCTTTTGTTATAACTGCTTTTTTTCCTGAATTTAATCTGCCATAACATTGACAATCCATAGTTTCAGGGTGTCCACAATCTAAATATTTACCCTCTTTAATCCAAACCTGATTTTTATAATCATAACTCAATTTGTTTTTATCTTTACAATAATATTTTCGGCTCATAATTCAATTCTCCTTTTTAAATTAATAAAATATGTTGCTTTTGTTTAACATCTCCCTGTAAATATTGCTTTAACATCTGCAAACCAATCTCGGCTACAACCCTATTGCCAAACTCAATATTATTTTCTTCTACATCTGTATCATATTGGCAACCACCTTTTTTATTATCGTTCTCTGTTACCTTTAAATATTCTTTATCAGTATCTAATTGCTTTTGAGTTAAAAATGCTAATACTCCACTTCCTTTTGCCCTTAAATCTAAAAATGGCTTATTGCTATCATATACTAGATTTCTTACCTTATTATTATCTACTGCCAGGATAATAAAATCATATCCTTTTAATTGGTCTAAGGATTCAATCTTCTCCTGGATTGCCTTATATCCTGTAATATCGGCTAATACTTTAGCTTTATTTTCTCCTATATGCTCAATATCATAAACTGTATAGGCAAGATTTTTTTCTTCTATGGTATCATAATCAATTAAATCAATCCCTAAAGGATTAATTTTTCTTATGCCCTGAATATCCTTTTTAATAGTTTCGGATAAACTCCTGACAAAATAACTCCCTATTCCGTTTAATCCAATTACTGCAACTTTTAAATTATCGTTCATTTTTTCCACTCCTTTTTTCTTTTTTTATTTTTAAATTTTCTTTTATCATAATATTTTTATAATTCCGTAGGCAAGGTTTTATCCTTGCCTAAACTTTTAACCACCTATCAAAGGTTCAGTAAAAACCAATTCATTAGGTAATACTGAAATGCCCTCTAGAGAAACTATATTCGTAAACTTTCCGTCTGCGAATACAAACTTATCCTCTAACTGCCTATCCTTTACTACTGCCTTTACTTCTTCCAAAGTCGCACAAGCTAACTCTGTATGCCCTGTATCGTCTAGAATCTTCAACTTTATCATTTTTGCCCTCCTTTCAATTTTAGATTTTTGTTTATCCATTTTGCCCTCTATATTAAGTATACCATACTTTTTACCTTTTGTCAAGAGTACCACCTACCATAAAAAACAATTGTCTATATGCTACCCTTTGTAAAGGGTTAGTAACTTTTTCAATCATTTGCCATAGAAAATCATTTCCGTACTTCTCCAAATTGTCTTTCATTTCTTCGATTGAAACTTCTCTTGGATTTTCCACTTTTATCCTCCTTTACCTGGTTAATGTATGTATCTGTTCTCTTAAATTGCTATCATTTAACAAAGCTAAGCAAAACTGTAAATATTTATCCCATATACATAATTCTCTGCCCTGGCTATTACTTTCATTAATACAGATATATTGATTATTAGGGTATGTCCAAACTCCAATATCATTTTCGCTTTTAGCAGTTACTTTATAATTTTTTAATTTACCTTTTACAATAAAATAATTTTCTTTAGGTATCACTCGGCTTTTATTTTTAATTAAAAATTCTTCAAATAGTTTTTTAGCTTTTAATTCTGCCTGTTTAATTTTATCTAAATAACTTTTAACATGGTTAATAATTAAATCTTCAAAATTTGTATCGTCTAATTGGCTAGTTAATTGATTTATTGCAGTTACTAGGTTACTAGAATAACAATTCCTTACTACCTCTTTTATAATGGTATAATGCCTAGTTACTGTATAACCATTAAAGGTAATATGCCAATTCTCTTTATTAAAATCAGGATTGCTAATATCAAAATGAAAAGGAATCCTTTTATTATTTACTTCAACAGATTTTTCTACTCCCTTTAATAACTCCAATTGCTTACCTGTATATTTAACAATTTGTGGAAAATAATTTTCTAGATTTTTATAATTATTTTTTAAAGTATCTCCATTACCTCTATTATTAGATTCTAAAAATTCAAATACAAATCTCATTTTGTGTTTAGGAATTTTTACATTATTAATGTAAAAATAATATTTATTTTTTTCAGAGATAAATTCATGTTTTATTTTTATAGATTTTATTAATTTTTCTTCTTTAGTATCTACATCATAACTAAAAACTTTAAAATTAAATAAATGTCTTTTATTATCCTCTTTTAATTCTGCGATTTTTCTTGATAATTCTTTTTCATATTTACCCAACCTATAAAAATCAACCAAATCCCTTATAAAATTGTGATAATTTAACTGTATAAGGTTATCTACACTTCGTCTATAACTATATAATACATCATTTAAACTGTAAATTTCAGAGATTTTTTTATTGAATTTAATTTTAATTCCTAAATTTTTATCTACAAAATAATCTTCTCCTACTATTCCATTATTATCTTCTAAATAATCAGCTAGAGTTAAATTTTCGAGTTTTTTATTTAATTCTTCTTCTTCTTTTTTCTGTTGCTGATATTCTAGATTTTCTCTAAATCGTTCTTCTTCTTTTTCTTTTTCAATCTTGGCTTGAGATTCTGTTATTTCTTTTATCTGTTCAGTATCTACCAAATAAACTTTGGAATCATTACTTCCGTACCTGGAAATTTTAGGTATATCGCATATAAAGGTAAACTTGGAATTGACTACTTCATTATCAAATCTATATCTGTCTAAAACTTTTAAATCTTTTATAGATATTTTCAAATCATTTAAGAGATATACATTATCTCCGTCAAATACTAAAATCCTATCTGTATCTAAATAGTTATATAAGGAATTTTCTGTCGTTACCTTATATAGATAATCGCCTATTACTGATAATCTAGTATTATCATTTAATTGATAAACTTTTAAATAATTAATTCCTGTATCTTCTACTTTTTTATGCCTGAAAAAATCTTCTTGTAAAAACTCCTTGCCAAAATATAATTTCTGAAAAATCCTAGTAGAATTGGTATTTCCAAATTTTAATTCCTGTGTCGGTATTCGTTCCAATCCGTTATTTAACATTTTTTATATCTCCTTTTTGACTTCCTATATAAGTATACCATATTTTTTAGCAAATGTCAAGTCCTAACCCAATCTTTTTTTCTTCGTAACTTATTGCTATTAAATGAGTTATAACTTTCCAAAATCTTTTTATAATATCTTCTCGCAAACCTATCTGCCAATTTCTCAAAATAATGCTTATTCACTTTATAATTATGAGTAAAATTATCAATCGTGCCAAATTTCTTACTATGTTTATAATGCCCTATTTCATGTAATAGAACCATTAAAGCAAATTCCCTAACCTTATGCCCTCTTTTTAATTTATCTTGGCTATCTTGCCCTTGTAATTCGATAAAATCTAGATTGATATAATTTTTGTTTAAATCGGTATTTACTAATTTTGTTTTTCTATTATTATAAAAATATACCTTAATATCGGCTACTTTTTCAGCGATTATTTTTAAATCTTTTTTAGTTAAATTTTTTAAGATTTTCATTTTTTATTTTCTTTGTTATATTGATTAATTTACCACTTGGTAAGTATTTCCATACTGATAAACAACTTTATTATCCATGATTGCTTCGGCTACATTTTTGCTATGTTTATCAATCCATTTTCTGATTGCAATAGCTTTATCCAAAATATCGGATAAAGTATAATCGGATTTATTTTCCCTTTGTAACTCGATTTCAGCTAATTTAAATAAATTTAATTTTTCCATTTAAATCCTCCTTTTTAATCAATTCTATATTGTCTATATTTTTCTGATAATTCAGACTCATTTTTTACAGTATTTACAATAAAATAAAATTGTTTTTTACTTTTGAATTGATAAATATCGGTATGTTTATTAAACCAGGTAATTTTAATTTGTAATTTTTCAGGTACTAGGTCAATATCTTTATTATAATTGTCGGCTCTAATCATGATATAATGCCCTCTAAAACCTCTTTAACATCTAGCACATCATACTTACAAAAACTCAAAAAATACCCTGTAACATGATAATAGCAATCAATTAATTTTCTAATTGATATACCTTTAAAATTTAAATCTAATGGCTTGGCTTGAGTCTTGCAAGTATTCCCATTATCAAATAAAATTTTAATGCCAAAAGACGAGATAATTTTATTTCCTTTTTTAGATAATCCTTTTTTATAATTTACTTTTAAAATTTCAATATTATCCTTAGAAAAATATTTACTAGAGATTGCTTTATCTCCTGGCTTTAAACCATGCAAATACTCTTTTGCCTGATTATATAGGTCTATAATGGCTAGGCAATCGTCAATTTTAATTTTATATTCGGTTTCCAAATATATATTGCATATAGAATTATCCTTAATATAATGTTTATTTTGGAGATTATATCTCGTAATTTTTGCCTGATATTTTTCAATAAATTTTTGTTTATCCATTTTTTACCTCCATTATAAGTATAACATAAAAATAAAATTTTTTCAAGTGTATCATGTAATTTTATTTACTTTAAATGCATAAAGAAAATTTTTCTTTTTGTAGGTTTCCTGGATTTCCTGATATTCTTTTTCCTGGTAAAGGTAATTAAAAGAATCTGAATATAAACTAATGCCATTTGCCCTGGCTTGGCTTATTATCTTATGTTTTAACCTGGCTTTGATTCTTTTAGCTTTGAGATTATCATTATTAATGTATTCGCTATTGACTCGGTTATGCCTTTTAATTAGGTACTCCATGCCCTAACTCCTTATTTTAAAATTAATGTAGCTAATGGCTTCCTGAATTGATTTAACTGATTTTTTTCTAAATTTATTGGTATCTGAACCTTTTGAGTATAATTCCAAATTTCCTTGCAAATCTAAATTTAAAATATAATATCTTGAATTTTGAAAAATTCCAAAATCCCAATTTTCTTTTTTATCTAATGATATATGGAAAATTAAACTCGCATTTTCCTTACCTCCCAATAAAGATAATTGCACTTTTTTAAAATCGCATTGTAAATCATTTTTAATTTTTTCCAAATCTAGATTTTCTATATCAAAAATTTTATTCATTTTTTAACTCCTTTTATATGCCCTATATCCTGACCAATCAAAATTTTCTACTGTGTCAAGAGTACCATAATAATGCTTTTTATTTATCTGCCCATATGCTTTTATTCCGTATATATTGCCCTCAAAATCAACCATATATTTCCCTGAAGTACCTACATCAATTTTATCGTATTTTTTGCCTGGCTTTATCGTAACATGGCAATTATAAATATTCGCATGGCAATCCAAATTAGATTTTTCTAATCTATCTAATTGCTGAAACTCTAAAACCTTTGCAAACTCCTTTAATTTTTCAATCCTATTTTCCATTTTTAACCTCCAAATTCTTTATAGATAAATTTTAATATCTTTAACTCTGATTTTTATATCCTCTACTCTGCCAATTATATTATTAGTATATAATACTTCACCATTTTCAAATTCTTTTTTAACTTTAAATATTGAATAATTATCATTTGCTTTTACCAAAACTTTTTGCCCTTGAATATTTCCTTTTATCATTTAAATCCTCCTTTTTTGGCTTACATATAAAGTATATCATATATTTAACCACTTGTCAAGGTCTGCAATAAAGGTATTCTTTTAAAGTGTAATGATTATCTGATTTTTCATTTAAATAAATTGTAATTATCTGTTTAAATTCGCCTATTACAATAATTAAATCTGAAACATTGCTATAATTTAACCTATAACATACCTTTTGAATTTTATCATTTATTGAATAATATTCAAAAATTTCATTTTCCTTTAATTTTAAACCTTTGATAAATAATAAAATCTTTTGTTTATCTGAAAATCTAATATTTAAATTTTCCAGGCAATGCTGAGTATATTTCCAATTTAATCCATTTATCCTATCATTAAAGGATTTTAAACCTTTTTCATGCCTGATATTGAATCCAATTTTTTTATGGTATCTATTCATTTTTAAACCTCTGATTTTCCTTTTAAAAATTTAAAATCTTTTTCAATCTTTTTTATTTCCCTATCAATTTTTGATAAATTATCAATTGCAATTTTTTTGTTATTTAAGGCAATATCTAATAAATCAGAATTGCCTGAATCAATCAATTTATCCAATGCCTGAACCTTATTTAATAAACCTAATTTAATGCTAGTAAACCTTTGATAATCATTTTTTATTGCCTTACAATTCATTTTAGAACCTCTTTTTTTATATAACCTATATCCTGGAATAAATTGATAATATCATAACCAATATTATATTTTATCCCTATATATCCTTTTTTAATGATTGCCTTTAGAATCTCGGATATAGATTTATATTTTGTTTTATATCCTACTATATCGGATTTTAAATCATAAATTTTATGGTCTGCAATTTTAACAGTATATAAATACTTGCAATTAGATAAAAGATATTCAGGATTTTTTTCAGTATAAAAGAAAATTCTTTTTATATCTGTACAATTAAAATCATTTTTGGTATATGAATTTGTACCATAAAAAGATTTTTTTAGTTTACCTGGAATTTTATTTTTTGAATAATGATATATTATCATTTTTTACCTCTGTTATAAGTATAACATACTTTTTTTGATTTTTCAAGTGCTATATATGGATTCTTTTCTTGCCTTGCCCTTTGCCCCTGGCTTTGCCCCTGGCTTTGCCCCTGGCTTTGCCCCTGGCTTTGCCCCTGGCTTTGCCCCTGGCTTTGCCCCTGGCTTTGCCCCTGGCTTTGCCCCTGGCTTTGC
>Ga0307376_10005838_pt1 | contig 11025 bp, 15 predicted proteins | sample TR2MG_FD_202536 | JGI IMG/M metagenome (GOLD analysis project Ga0307376, IMG submission 202536) | Soil microbial communities from Risofladan, Vaasa, Finland - TR-2 | ecosystem: Environmental > Terrestrial > Soil > Coastal area > Acid sulfate soil | place: Finland: Risofladan, Vaasa | collected... | reverse complement strand
GGTTGACTACAGAGATCTTGTGATGTGGACAGATATAGAAAATACAAACGAAAGACGCTTATATTTCGCAGAAAAAGAGCGTGAGCTTCAGGGGCTGCCTAGACTATGATACACACAGACTTTAAAGACCTTTGCATAAAACAATTAGATGCAAAAGGCAAGACTTCAAAAAAATATAAAGATCGGCTACATCTTGAGCTGGGTATTTTTAAAACCCAAGCCCAAGACTACAAAACTAATTTATATTCGTACTTCACAGATTTAAGCGATTCCTGCCGCAGCTCGGGAAAAAAGCTTAAGAATACGAATAATCTCTTGGTCTCATATCTGCTCGACATTTCGGACGAAGATCCAGTAGAGTTAGAAATCGATATGATAAAGACCAAGTCTGCTGAATACCCTGATATTGACACTGACTTTGAAGATGCTCAGCGTGATCAGGTTAAAGAATATCTGATTGGCAAGTATGGACAGGCTAACGTGGCATCCATATGCACTTTACATCAAATGCATCCCAGGACGGTAATCAAAGACATTTCCAGGATAAAAGGTATCCCATACGAAGAAGTCAACGAAGTTACGAAGCTTATCCCAGACACCTATTCAGTTGGAGATAAAGATGTAACGGCGACTATTGAAATGGTTTGTGAAAAGAACAAGCAGATAAATCAATTTTTCCAAAAATATTCATATATGAACCTATACTCTCTATGTACAAAGCTTGAGGGTAACATTCGCCATCTTGGAATGCACGCTGCCGGCGTTGTTGTATCTCCACAAGACAAGCCTTTAGACACAATATGCGGACTAGAAAAAACTAAAGACGTAGTAGTGACGTGCTGGCAAGAGGGATCGGGTGGAGACGGACATGAACTTTCAAAGGTCGGATTGATTAAATTTGATATTCTTGGACTCAATACGCTTACGGTACAGAAAAATGCGCTCCAGATGATAAAAGAGAATCACGGCATTGATTTAGATATGGATAATTTACCCCTAGATGATAAGGCTGTTCTTGACGAGTTTTATAAGTCAAACACGATAGGAGTGTTCCAGTTCGAGCGTGGATGGATCAGAAGCCTTCTTCGTAAAATTAAAATAACTAGCTTCGAAGACATTGCGGCCGTAAATGCCCTGAATCGCCCGGGCCCGCTGGATGCAGGCATGGATGAGAAGTTCTGGAAGATTAAGAATGGTTTTGAGCCTCAGTCGTACTTACATCCGCTGCTCGAGCCGATTCTAAAGAATACGTATTGTATCATTCTTTATCAAGAGCAGGTTATGGAAATTGCTCAGAAGCTAGCAGGGTTCTCCATGGATGAGGCTGACAGCTTCAGAAGTGCTCTTTCAAAAGGTAAAGCCAATCTTGCAAAAGGAATAAATGACTTTGAAAAATATGAAAAACTATTTATCAAAGGGTGTTACCGGAATGGGGTAAAGGGAAAGATAAGAAGCAGGAAAACCATCAGGGACGACTTGGAGATACCTACAACTGCAGAAAACGTAAAGATAGAGAATAATGGGGTAGACAAAGAGGGCAATGATTTTAGGGTTATATCTTGCGACGTAGAGATCGCCGATGAGATCTTTTCACAGATAAAAACATTTGCCCGGTATGGCTTCAATAAGTCCCACTCCGTTGAGTATGGGTTCCTGGCTTATCAATGCATGTATCTCAAAGTCTATTATCCCAAAGAGTTCATGGCAGCACTTTTGACCAATACGCCAAACAAAACAGACGTAAAGAACAATGAGAATAAGTTTATCGATTATTATTATGAAGCAAAGAGAATGGATATCGATGTTCTCCCTCCTGATATTAATGAGAGCGAGCTAAGCTTCAAAGTAAACGACGGTAAGATACGTTCTGGGTTTGGATTTATTAAAGGCCTGGGTGATCGAGCCGTAGCAGAGATCATGGAGAAGAGGCCATTCTCTAGTTTCCAGGACTTCATGAGAAAAATCAATGGCAGGAGTGTTAATAAATCAGCTGTTCTAGCCTTAATACACTCTGGAAGCTTTGATCAAATTATCGGAGTTAAGGGCCGTGAAGATTTAGTGCTCCGCTACGATTTAATCCGTGAATATCTTTCGTTCAAAAAAGATAAAAAAACAGAAATTCCATACCGTCCAACCTTGCTAAATGCAATTCAAGATGAATCAGAAGTTACGGGAGGAGAGATCTTTAATAACATATTACATCTAGTGGACAAGTCAATAAATAATCAGTTTGATGCCGATGATAGAATCATGGCGTTTTCGTCAATTGATAAGATTAATTCAGGGACCACGATAAGAATATGCGGTGTAGTTGATTCATTTTACATATCAGATAAGGGCGGAAGAACTTTTGGGTTCCTGGAAATAAGGAGTTCGAACCGTAAGGTAAAGTTGATGATATGGCAATCAGAAGTGAATAAAATCAGAGCCAGTGATGACCTAGGAGCAATATTTCAAAAAGGTAACGTTATCGCAGTTAGGGCCCAAAGAGCAAAGGATTATAAGAACGGAAAGACTTTTGTACTCCAGTCTGATGGGGCAAAAAAAGTACTATAGATTAATTGAAACTATAGTTAATTTTAATATAATAGGTGCATCATGGAAAACGAAGTAATCACACTAGCAAAATATTTAAAACTCGACGAGTATAATATCGTGACTGACGCAAAAGATCCGGGGAATGAAAATATATTCTTCCTACTCAAAGTAGCAAAGCTCATTCCGAAAACTCCAGAGAAGCTTACGGATATCGATCCCGGACTTATTGCTACGTATTGCTTGGCGGCGATACAGACAGTGAATGTTAAATATACAAAGGCTTTAATGTGGCAACGCCTCAGAAAAGTCGATATGGACAAAGTTTTAGGTGGCTTTATAAGAAACGCCGAAAAGGCGACGACTGCTGAAAAAATAGCAAAGTCTGAGCCTGCCTATGAAGCAGCTGCAACTCTTCACGGTCTTGCTGATTCGTACGTAGAATTCTACAAGAACATGCTGGAGAATTTCAGAGCAACCCATTATTGGGCCAGAGAACAAGAGTCACAAGCCAGAGAAGAAAGAAAAGTTTCTGGTTATGAACCTGACTTCAAAGAAGGAGGTTTGTGGGACAGTAAGAAAGAAACAAAAAATACTGTAGATAACAGTAACGGTCAACCAAACGAAGATGTTGACTTTAGTCAGTAACACGTATAACCGTAGGAGGTTTGTATAATGTCAAGTGATTTCAATTTCGAAGACGCAAGGCCACAGGGGAAGAGGATCGATTTCAAGGATCTCTTCTTCAATCCAGAACAGGGATTAAATACAGTGCGCATAGCAGATCTAAAAGGTAAGTCCTTTAAGGTTCACTATGTAAAGAATGTAGACGGGAAGTATGTATTTGTTAAATCCCCAGGTGCTGGAGATCCATTGATCGTAGCTGGCAATCAGCCTAAGACAAGATATTATCTTAAGGTGATTGACAGGAAGACAAACAAGCTTAAGATTTGGGAGTTCGGATCTCAGATAAAGATCTCGATCGAAGAGTTTGTTAATGAATTTAGAGCTAAGCGTGAAAAGGGAGCAGGGGATGATAGCGATGTCCTAACCAATTACGACCTCGAGCTTCGCAAGCGTCAGCCAGGATCTAATCCTCTGTACACGCTTGGACTAGGACAGAAACTCAATGCTGATAATCCCCGTGATGCTCAGACGTTGGCAAAGGACCAAAGTATCATCGATGCAGATGAGATTGATTTTGAACCATTGCTTAAGCCTTGGACGGTTGAGCGGATTAAGGAACAGATTCTGGGTATTGCTCCAGGAACTGATATCGCTTCAGGGGATGATATTGCTCCCAGCGAAAATCAGAGCCCGGCAGTGCAGGCATCTACCTCAACCCCTCAGCTGGCCCAAGTAGCCCAGCAGGCACAAGTACCAGTGTCGGCAGCTGCTCCAAAGGCTCAGCCCCAGTCTAGCTTGATGGCGCAAGCCACGCAGGCAGACAATAGCTGGCTCGACGAGGACTAAAGTAGTGGTGATTGGAGTTGACCTAGTTGACGACACAATCACATGTAATTGGTAGAACTTACGAGTATCGTGTTCGTGATTTCTTCAGGAAGGCCGGATGGAAGAGTGAAAGAAATCCTCTGTCCGGTGCTTCCGACCAAATAGAAGAAGAGCTAGGTAAGCACGATGTTAGAAGCTGGAGAGAAGATTTTAATATATTCCTTCAGATTGAATGCAAAAAAACTAATGATGAAAATGGAATTCTTGGAATAAAGAAGGAATGGATCGACAAGATAGACTTTAATAACGATGAGATTTTAGTCTTTTCGTACTTGAGGTGCAGTCAAGATTTCATCTTTATTCCAAAAGAATTCGCTCTCGACGTAATAAAAAGCATGAAATTGAAGTTGCTACAAACGCATGTCGCCAAGGGTGGAACCATTTTCGGATTTAAAAAAGAATGGCTAGAGCATAAAGATGGGGAATACTGTATTGTGGAGTTCCTTGAAAGAGAATGGGCTGCCTTTGATCTCGTTGAGTACGTTAAATATCGAGAAAAATTCAAGGTGGAAACAAAAGCCACTACCTTTGCAGATAAGATAAAGTCAATCAGTAGTATTGATGACCTCAAAAAGCTAAGGGCAGAGGACGAGGCCAACTGGAAGACCAAGGATTGGAAGTCTTATTATTCCAAGCTTGATAGACTAGAAAGCGGAGATGTTTCTTACAACCCAAGCTTTATAAAGGAAGGCCAATGGTGGCTCCCGGAAGACAAAAAATTTGACTGGGATAAGAATACGGTTGAATCAATAATGAAAAAAGTCAAATCCTTCGTCAATGTGAATCTGGAAGAAAACGAAGAGGAAGACATGGTTTGGATAAATAACAAGGATATATCCGAAGTCGAGAAAGAAATTAAGAAAATCTTAGGCTTCGATAAAAGAGATAAAAAAAATGATAGTAAAAGTGGCAAACAAAAACCTAAAGGAACCTCTTGAGATCTATGTCCCAGATATGGAATGGAAAGAACTTGAGAAAATTTCCGACGAGAACGAGTTAAACGCAAAGCTCCACAAATTAGCTACTACGTATATCGCTAAAAATGGATATGAGATTGGCTTTTGCAAGGAGCAGAATAGGCGTATAACTTTGCGAAACTGCATGGATTGTGGTGTGAATAGAAAGGGTTGGGCTAAAGGCCCAGAGAATTACCAGAAATGGGAACTATGTAAGAAAGAAAATATAGACTATCAGTTTGCACCAAGCGAGCCTTTGTTTAGAAAGATCAAAGATAAAAAACTTGAGGCAAAGATGAAGCCTCAGACTAAATCCGAAATAGTAACTGACAATAGTACATTCACGGGCAATGCAAACGGCTCCGGAGATGGAGATCGTGAATTTGATCGTGCGTCAGACGAGGTTATGAAGCATATTCATAACAGCGAAAAAAATGTTTAACGTATAAAACGTAGAAGGAGTTCAGAATGGCCCGTCCTAAAAAGTCAGCAGCATCAGAAGTAGCAGTAGTAGAAAAGAAAGAAGGAAAAGAATTATCGCCGGCAGATAGAGCTAAAAAGCTTGCAGCAATTCTAGCCAAGGTTTCTAGTAAGGGAAACGAAATGTTTGGCGAGGGAGCACTGTTCCGTGGAGGAGATGGACCTCAAATGGACGTGGAGGCTATTTCAACAGGCTCTCTGAGTCTTGATAATGCCATTGGAATTGGTGGTCTACCAAAGGGAAGGATTGTTGAAATATCGGGCCCTGAAGCGTCTGGTAAAACAGTTTTGAGCCTTTCGACCATTGCAGAGGTTCAGAGAAACGGAGGCGTGGCAGCATTTATCGATGCAGAACATGCCCTTACTCCAGATTGGTGTCGCAGCATTGGGGTTGACTTTGACAATCTTCTGATATCTCAACCAGAGTCCGGAGAAAAAGCCCTAAGTACCATGAAGTATTTAGTGGAAACTGGACTTATAGATATTGTAGTTCTTGACTCGGTAGCTGCTCTTGTTACTCAGCGAGAAATCGATGGCGATATGGACGCAAATCATATGGCCCTGACCGCTCGATTGATGTCTCTTGCTCTAAAGAAATTAACGCCAATTGTCTCCAAGTCTAAGACTTGCTGCATTTTCATTAATCAGATCCGTGAAAACGTAGGTCAAATGTTCGGGAATAAAGAAACTACTCCCGGCGGTAAGGCTCTTAAGTTTTACTCATCGGTTAGACTTCGTGCTAACAAGACGTTTAAGGGAGAAAAATTTTCAGGAACGGGTGAAGAGAAAGTTCAAATCGGCCACAACGTGACTGTTAAAGTTCTTAAAAACAAAGTCGCTCCACCCTTCAGAGCTGCTTCGTTTGACCTTTATTACACAAGCGGCGTGGATCAGGACTCGGAAGTAAGAGATCTGGCCCTCAAGAAGGGCATCGTCGAGAAGGCGGAGACGGGCAACAAGCATACATTCGAAGAGCTTGAATGGCCATCTCGAAAGGCTTTTGACACCGCCATCGGAGAGGACGCAGAACTTCTTAAGCGCCTTAAGGACAAGGTTGTAGAGGCCATGAAAACTAAGAAGATAGATCTAGAACCTCTGGCAGTTAAAGAAATTGATGGCAAGCTGGTTGACATTGAAACCGGAGATTGGCTTGACGTTGATGCTGGCGGAGATGGCGTAGCAGAAGTAATGGAAGATGGCAATGAGTAAATTTAATAAGGAAATGACCATCGCAGAGGCTCAATCCATCCACCCAAGGGCTAGAGAAGTTTTTGCTGGATACCACTTGGGTGGATGTGCCCACTGCTCGATCGCAGAATTTGAAACAATCGAGCAGGTTTGTGATGGGTACGGAGTTCCCGTTGAGGCCCTTCTCGAAGCCCTGGAGTCACTTCCAGGGCTAGAGGAAGAAGCCGCTATTGAGCCAGCGGCGGAGGTTGAAGATGGCAAATCCTAATTCCAGTTCCCCAAACCTTTCTAAGCTAAAGATTAGGTCCGACGGTGCAGGCAGTGTTGATGTAGCGCTCAACGGCCAGGAATTAACTGGAATAACATCTTTGACGTATGGAATAAGCTCTGGCAACTTTGGCGTGGTTCAAATCACGATGATCGTAGATGTAGATATTGAAGATAATGTTGTGTCGCAAGTTGATACGATTAAGATGTCTGATCCAAGCAAGGATGCAGTCGAGCTCTAAGCTCACAATACTTTTCGAAAATAGGAGCTTTAATGTTTGAGTTTATTACCATCCTTCTAATCTATCTATTAATAAAATCATTAAAAAGCAAAGGCGACAATTCTGGCATCTCGTTTGATTATATAAATGATCAATACGATGAAGTAGTCCATGATTTGGGCAAGATGATTGTTCAGAAAGAAAAAGGGAAGAAGGAAGCAAAGGAATTTGAAAAGGCAAGGAAGATAGGCCCAAACAGAAAGGGTCGGGTTTTTCTTCTGGAATTCGAGGGGAGCCTAGACGCAAAAGAAGTCGAGAAGCTTAGAAATGAAATTTCAGCAGTTCTAGCCGTGGCCACAAAGGGGAATGAAGTTGTTATTAGTCTAGATAGCCCTGGTGGGACGGTGAATGGCTATGGACTGGCGGCAACGCAACTTGAGCGTATTAGAAACGCAGGTCTTACATTAACTGTCCTAGTAGATAAAATGGCGGCGAGTGGTGGCTATATGATGGCCTCTGTTGGAAGCAAAATCGTGGCTTCTCCGTTTGCATATATTGGATCTGTTGGTGTGGTTGCAGAGTTTCCTAACTTCAATAGGCTTCTAAAAAAGTTTAATATTGATTATAAAACCTACACGGCCGGTAAGTCCAAAAGGACAGTTACTTCATTTGGCGAAATCACAAAAGATAAAGAAAAAAGATTTACAGAAAGCCTGGAAAAAATCCATATACAGTTTAAAGAACATATTAAACTCCATCGTCCGAACATTGATATAAATAAAATAGCTACTGGGAACCATTGGACAGCAAAAGAAGCGCTCAAGCTCGGACTAGTTGACTCCATCCAGGCTAGTGATGATTATATAAACGATAAAATAAAAAAGAGCCATGTCTATAAAGTTGATTTTATTCAAAAAACAAGTATCTTGGATCGCTTTACAGATAGCGCTGCGGCAGCCCTTGTTCGCCAATTAAATATTTGGTATAAAAATAACATCCAAATTAAATAACATCTTTTATCGAAATGTATTTATATGAATAGTAAGACATACAAAATTAATTGCCCCGGATGCGGTAGAGAATACGAGACCGAAGTTACGTCCTCCCATCTATCTAGCTGCAAATGCGGGGCAATATCTTTTGTAGAAATAGACCCGGACACTGGGAAGGTTGTGGTTGAAAGAACTGTGTTAGAAAGCTCAAATTTAATACCAAACAAAAAAGGAAGAGGTAAACAATGACTGACATCACTTCAAGTAATTTTGAACAAAACATTGGATCAGAAAAGCCAGTACTAGTAGATTTTTGGGCGGAATGGTGTGGCCCATGTAAGATGGTTTCTCATATGCTAAATGATCTCGACACTGAAATTAATCCAATGGTAGATATTGCCAAATTAAATGTAGATAGCTCGCCAGATTTAGCTGAAAAGTTTTCCGTACAATCAATTCCAACTCTTATTTTATTTAAGAACGGCAAAGAAGTCGGAAGAACAGTTGGGGCTTCAAGCAAGCAAGGTCTTAAGGATTTCATTGAAAATACGCTGGCCCCAAAGGCGGCTTAATGTTCTTAGATCGTTTATCGTTATTAGAACAGCTACTGGAAACGCTCAGAAAAATGGGGGCGCTTTTGGTAGCTGTTTTATTTGGAATTATTACATGGCTGATATCGATGTTAGTTTTAGGAAATTTTGAATTTATGAGAGCGTTCTCAGATACTATAAGTGCGCTAAGGCTGCTTATTCCCGCCTCAAAAGACAATTAATATATATTCAAATAAGTAATTGACAGAAACTCCGGATAATGGTAATATTAAATCATGGAAGATAACTCGGAGGAAGTCATGAAAAATCTTATTTTAGCCACAGTCTTGACTCAGTTTCTAGTAGTTGTCCCATTTTTAGCTTATTCGGTAAAAAAAGGATACTGGAGCTTTTCATTTAAGAGCTTTAGAATTCTGTTTCATTTTTTATTTCTTGCGGCATTGGTGACTTTTTCAGGTGGCCTTAACCCCATTGTATTGCTAGTATACTTCGCAATTACGCTTGAGGAGTTTGCAAGCGTGGGAACACTGAACAGGGTGTACGATGCCCTGTTTAGGGCCCCAGAGCCCTCTCAGGGGGCTTCTATACGGCCCACGGTACGGTTCGGCATATTCAGCTATTTTTTCGAAGGCCTTCGTATAGATACGGCCTCTCTGGCAACCATTATCGTGAATCTGGTTGATACTCGCAAGATTTTCAATCCAGACCATTGTGATCCAGTTGCAAGGGCTGAAGGTAAAGATACATCAATTTTCGGCATAATGTTCGATCCTAGCCATATTGGGCACGAAACCCTTAGGGCCGTAACTCTGGGATTCCTGTTAGTTTTATAATAAATTTTATAATAAAACATTAATATACAGGAGTCCCTTAATTAAAAATGACTAAATCTCAATATAAAATTCTAATAATCAAGCGAGCAGGAATAATGGATGGAGTCCGCCAGGTCAGTGATTTGGGCGGCAATAGCATTTTTGCGCCTGCCAATGTACAGTATTTATCAGTAGAGAAGCTCACATCTGGTGGGTCTTTTTATTTAAAAGTGAAGAATAAAACATCCGGCGAGGACGTTAAAATAGGCGTCTTAGCGATTGACAATATTCGTAAAAAACAGCATTCAATTGAAGAGTTCAATAGAATAAAAAGAGCTGATATGCCGAATATTACTGATAATCCTATTTATTATATTACAAGCGGAGACCTGAGATTAGCCAACTTCAGAAGCTCTCAATATAGCGAATTACAGAGAGCCTTCTTTAAGGGTCGATCAGCCAAGAATAGAATGGAAGTTCAAGAAGTTGAGATAGGGCCAAATCACTCAAACGGCCTGGCTGAGTTTGTAAGCAGCAACGGTTCTGAAATTCTAACATTTGCCTCTAGTAAGACCAAGTACAGAGTTTTGATAGCATCTTTGGCCAAATCTAAATAATATAAAACAAACCTCAATACGTATGAAGGCAGCACATTTTTGTGCTGCCTTTTCCTGTTTTTAATTGAAAAATAAATAGTTTTTAATATAATGTATTGACATGGAACAAACACCAGACCCAATTAAAATATACGGAGAAAGAATTCTTCGCACAGTATGCGATGATGTTATTTTCCCAAATCCGGATTTGAACAAGATAGTTCTGTCCATGTTTCTTATTATGTATAAGAGTCATGGCGTAGGCCTTGCCGCAAATCAAATTGGATTGCCTATTAAGGTTGCAGTCATAAATGTAGATCCAGCAGCTAAGGCAGACGAGCAAATTGTGCTCATCAATCCCAAAATTATAAACTCAGAAGGCGAGCAGGAGGCAGAAGAGGGCTGTCTTTCGATTCCTGGAATTTCGGCCCCACGCAAGCGAGCCGAGAAAGTAACGGTAGAAACAAACGACTTAGACGGAGAAACGTATACGTTTGAAGCCGAAGGGCTTTTGGCTATTGCGTGTCAGCACGAAATAGATCATTTGAACGGAAAATTGTTCATTGATGAAATATCGTCTATGAATAAAATACTTATTCAAAATAAACTGAAACGGCTTGCACGAGCTGTTAAAAACCAAAACAAGGAGAATAAATAAATGTCGAAGATCATGACCTTTAAGGAAGATGCACGTCACGCACTTTTGAATGGTGTATCTAAATTGAATGACGCTGTAAAAGTTACGATGGGTCCCCGTGGTCGCAACGTTGTTCTTGAGAAGGAATACGGATCTCCCATTATTATCAACGACGGCGTAACCATTGCCAGAGCGGTGGAGCTTAAAGATCCATACGAAAATCTGGGCGCACAGCTTGTGAAGGATGTTGCTGGAAAAACAAACGATGTCGCCGGAGA
>Ga0307376_10005836_pt1 | contig 11025 bp, 10 predicted proteins | sample TR2MG_FD_202536 | JGI IMG/M metagenome (GOLD analysis project Ga0307376, IMG submission 202536) | Soil microbial communities from Risofladan, Vaasa, Finland - TR-2 | ecosystem: Environmental > Terrestrial > Soil > Coastal area > Acid sulfate soil | place: Finland: Risofladan, Vaasa | collected... | reverse complement strand
CATTGTTGTTGTAGAGCGTAGGGTCGGTAAAATCGGTGCCGAAGCGCACCATGCTGCCGTAGTCCTTTTGGTAGGCCTCTATGCGAAGGGTTCTATCGTTTTTCATGATTTGGTAACCCAGAATGTAGTGGGTAGCGTGCTCGTAGTTTAGGTTGTGGTTAAAGCGTAGGTAGCCCTCCTCCGGCTGCTGGTAGAATCTTCCCACCGAGGCCGATATTTGGCTAAAGGTGTTCAGCTGCCATGCAACCGACAGTCGGGGAGCCGCGTTCCACTTTTGGGCAGGCTGCCAGTATTCCACCCTTTCGCCAAGGCTTACTGCCATCTTTTTAAGCATTATCCATTCCGCTTCAGCAAAGGAGGCAAACAGCTGGCTGGTATACGTTCCGTGGTAGTTTTCGGCAGTGCTTAAGTTCTGGTAGTTTTGCACAAAGCTGTTGGCAATCATTTCCGATCCAGCCGAGATGTTGAAGCTGGCATTTATCTTCTTTTTCAGAACCAGTTTGCTATCCATCTCTTGAGAGGTCTCCTTCACCCGTTCGTATCCGGGTTCAATGTTGTTGAGGTCGGAGGATATTGAAACGCCGGGCTTAATCATCCAGCCGGAACCCAAATCGTGGGAGTAGGCCACATTAACGTATGCGTCTTGGTTGGTGAGCTTAATGGGGGTGGCAACACCCTCCTGAAGCATGTCGGGGTAAAGCAACTTCAGCGAGGAGGAGGAGACGGTGGTGAGCACCTTTAGCAGCCCTTTGGTGGAGACGTTTTTGCGGATTACTACGGTGCCACCAAAATCCTCGGGTGCTTTGTCCCACGTCATCTTATGGTTTGTAAGACGGAAGTATGGGTCGAGGTTGGTGTAGTCGAGGCTAACGCTCACCGAGCCATTCTTGAACTGGCGAGTATCAGATACCCCCAACCCTATGGTCATTAACGAAATGCCAGTTTGCTGGTAGCTTGTTTTGCCGCTCGTTTCCAGAATTAGCGCCGACGATAGCGCACCACCATACTCGGCGGAGTAGCCACCACGGCTAAAAAGTGTACCAGAAAAGAGCCAGGGGGTGAACCGTCCTCGCGAGGGTAGGTCGGGGGTGGAGGAGTTGTAGGGCTTCTTTACGGCAAGCCCATCAATAAAGGTCTTGGTTTCGTATCCATCGCCCCCTCTAACAAACAGTCGGCCATCTTCGCCCACCTGCGTAACCCCGGGCAACGTTTTAACACCACCGTAGAGATCGCCAACGGCTCCGGCGGTGGTCATTATATCGAGGGGTTTTAGGGTAACGCCTTTTTTCTTGTCGCTTGCCTGAAATGCACCGGCGGTGATTGTAATGTCGTCGAGCGTTTTTCCGGCCTCATCCAGCTGTAGGCTAACTGTGTGCTGGTTCGGCTTTAGCTGCACGGCGAGGCTCTTGTAACCCATGTAGCTAGCTTCAATTACGATGGAATCGCGCTTTGTGGTTTTAAACTTAAAGGTTCCGGAGGTGTCAGTAGAGGCGCCATCGTAGGTGCCCTTAACAATTACATTGGCCCCAATGAGTGGGTCTCCTGCCTTGTCGGTTATTTTACCGCTAAGGGTAACCTGTGCCGTTAGGGCCAGCTGGGTAAGTAGGGCAACGGATAGGAGTAAATATCTTTTCATGGCTTCAGTTTTTCTAGGTTTTGGATTGATTCCCGAATTGGGGTTCCAATCCTGATCTATTTTACTGAAGCAAAGATGAGGTGCAATAGCTCCTTTTAAAAGTAAAAGGGGATGAGCTGCGGAATGAGGGGGACGAGTTGTAAAAAAAAGGAGGCTTTCGGCGAAGGTGAACTTTCCAAGCCTAAAATCGAATTAACACCCAACTGAAGGGTTCTTTCTACCGACAGCCTCGTAGAGGCCAAACGTTGGCAGAAAAACCATCCTTTCTCAACCATTACTAAAAGGTTAAATTCCTACGGAGTACGGGTAACATGGTGGCATAATCTTTTTAACAATACTCTATCGTCTACGGCGAAGGTGAATATTTCAATGGGAGGAGCAAATTGACATCTATCTAGTGCATGCCGTTCGGCGATGCAGGAATAAAGTATTACAGTAGAACATTGCAATAGTTGATTTTGGGTTTACTATTGGGAATCAATAAATACTTGCCGGACGATAATGATTTTTTAAAATTTAACTGAAACAACTTTGACTTATATTTATTCTTTCTTAAATTAGCAACCATATTGTAAATGCTTACTAAAACCTGAGACATGAAAGGTTTATTCACTAGAAGTGCAAGTAAAAGAAAACCCTTCAGATTAAAGTTTGAAGATTTAAATTATCAAATTACACCTGAAGACAAGTTGATTTTGAGTAGGCTTGAGGAAACTTTTGACGCATTGATAATCAAACTCGAAGAATTTGCATATTCTGGAAATAGTAGAATACAGATTCATCTTAGAAATGAAAAGGTTATAGATTTAGCACGAGCTGAATTATTGTTACTTACAGTTAGATATTTTGATCCGGTAGCAGCGAAAGCGAATTTTAGTAGAGATGCTGGAATATTTTTTACTAGCAATTTAGCAGAGTACATTTTAAGTCTTAGAATAAAATTTCCCCAAGGTTGGTTTAAGGATTTTCAATCATTTTACAGAGCAAGATTTAATGATTACGTGCAATTTTGGAATAATTTCAACTCAAAAGATCCAGAAATAGTCAAAAATAGTTTATTCTGGCTTGAATCAATAATATCTTTAAGGCTTTTTGGTGAGATTAAAATCAATGAAATTGAAGGCATTTACTATCCTGATTTTGATGCATTGAATCAGGCTGTTTTCATGGTTTTTTTTCTTGAGGCTTTAATTCAATTTAAGATAAACTTAAGCGCTTGTTTTGACTAGAGTTAATCAATATTCCTCTTTTCAATTTTTGCAATAATAGGCGTCCGGGTGGAAATCTGAATAATTTATATATTCCTTCTAATTATTCAACATTGCCTGTCGGCAAGGCAGGAATACAGTATTGCAGTAAAACAGTGCAATAGTTGATTTTTGGTTCCCTGTCGGGGATCAACAAACATTTACCGGAGAACAATGCATTTTAAACTAAGTAGAGACGCAAAATTTTGCGTCTCTACCAACAAATAATACGATGCAATTAATTCTTCATTTAACTCCATCTAACTTCATTATAACTTCTTTTAACTTCCTGATATTATTTCTTCAGGGCTGTTTCAAGTCTTTAACCACAATTAAAAAATTGTTTTAAAGAAATCTTTCATGTCTTGCCACGACTGCGCGTCGGCTTCCGCGTTGTATTCAATGGGCATGTTGAACTTCTTGCCCACCTCCGTTGATGCAGGATTGGTGAAGGCGTGGGTGGCACCGGGATAGACCTTGAAAATGTAGGTGGCGCCAGCCTCGTCGAGGTTTTTCTTGAAATTATCAATATCGGCTTGGGTTGAAAACTTATCGGCACCTCCATGACACACTAATATTTTTGCTTTCACGGCGCCCTTTTTTGCCATTACTCCTCCAGACAAACCGCCATGGAAGCTTACTACGCCCTTAAAGTCCATGCCCTCCTTGGCGGCATTTAACACCATGGAACCACCAAAGCAGTAGCCAATGGCGGCCAACTTTGTGGGGTCGGCTTCTGGGTAGCTGAGCAATTTTTTAACAGCAGCCTCAATCCGCGCTTTTGCAAGCTTAGGGTCTTTATATAGCACTCCGGCTAGCTGCTGTGCCTCCTGTGGCGTTGTGGCAATTTTTCCATCACCATACATATCCACGGCCATGGCAATGTAGCCAAGCTGGGCAAGCATGCGAGCTCGCATTCGGGAGTAGTCGTTGTTGCCCCACCATTCGGGAACAACTAGAATGGCTGGTCGCTTGCCTTCAAATGCCGGGCTATAGACAACAAAGCCTTTCATGGTATCCCCGTTGGCCGTGTAGGCAACCTCCTGTTCTATTAATGCTGGTATCATGGAGTTTGTATTTGCGTTTAAACTCATGGATAAGGTGGTGCTAAATATTAAGAGCGACCATAAAAATTTTCTACTCTGTCTCATAAGGCGGTATGTTTAGTTGGTTTAGCCTATAAACAGATCTAGCGTGCTCTTTGTTTGGGCGGGAGCAATTCAAGTTGAATCCAATAAGGAGTTATTGGTTATTGTATTGTAAGTAGCAAAAAGTTGGTTCACATATGTGGTTTATTATTCTTTTGGGGGCATATTTTTTGGTATAAATTAGCTCAAATCCAATGAGATGTTAATTTCTTTACAGAACTATTTACAAATTGTAACTGTTAATTGTGTTTTAATTTTTCGATGAAGAGGTTAACCTTTTAATGTTTTCATGGTTTAAATTTTTAATTTTAGTCTTTTCGAGTTTGGTTTTGCCGACATTTAAGCGCAGAGGTATTGAATCGTATTTTATTTTGCGATACATTTGGTAAGAAGATAACCCACACAACGCACAAGGCATGGATGGCAATGTTCCTGTTTGGTCTTTTAATAAAGTTTTGAGCTATTAACCATCAAAAACATACCAACAATGAAACTAACTAAACCTAATCTCGGCACTTTTGGACGCATTCTTTTTGCTCTTCCATTTGGAATTCTTGGCTTGAACCACTTCCTGATGACCAGCTTTTATGCAGGAATGATGACCTCCTTTATTCCCGGTGGTGGATTCACCATTCTTTTCACCGGATTTTTGCTCATTGTTGCCAGTATTGCCATAATGATGAAACGGTTTGTAACGCTATCGTGTCTTGTACTTGCAGCATTGCTGTTTTTGTTTATCGTTACCATCCATATTCCACAACTCTTTGATCCTAAGTTTAGCGACACCCTGCAGCATACAATGGTAATCATGCAGCTTTTCTCGGATATGGCGCTGATGGGTGGAGCGTTATTGATTGCCCACATTTACAAACCTGAAAAGGGAGAGATCTAGCCATTTCAGTAAGGTAATTTTCCTGCATTCTATTATTAAAACAATAAGGGGTTGGCGTTAATCTACTTTAGGTTACTCCAATCCTTTTTATTTTATGGCAATCCAACCTAGTGATTTAATGGGTTAGGCAAGAGTTGTCCCCTAGCCGTTTTCATTTAATTGTTGGTAAACGTAAACATCGGGTGCAATGCTCTGTTTCTGGAGATGGCGCTCAAATGTGCATATTTTATGAGGTTCAAAAATTAATATCGATCACATTATTACTATAACACGCACCATTAAAGCATGTTGCACAAAGGAGGTCCACAAGTAGAATTAGCTATTTTTAAGCATGGAAAGTCAAGTAAAAACCGATAGACCTGTAGGTCGAATTGCTAGAAGCATAAAAAACGTTTTTTCGCTGCTCAAGGTGATAGTGATTGCGAGCCTTGTGTTTACAACATTCACCGGATATGTGCTAGCCGATGGACCACTAAATGCCGGCTGTGTTATTACCCTTGTGGGTGTTTTCCTATTGGGTGCCGGGGCGGCAGTGTTCAACCAAGCATACGAACGGAAAACCGATGCGCTCATGCCACGAACAGCCAAACGGCTCATGGCATCTGGTCGCGTTTCGCTTCAGACGGGTTTGATTGTTGGCACCCTGCATGTTGCCGCTGGACTTGCAATTCTCTATATTCACGATGGTTGGTTTGTTGCGGCCCTTGGCCTCTTCAACCTAGTTTGGTATAATCTGGTTTACACTCCGCTGAAGAGGGTTAGTTCATGGGCGCTAATTGCCGGAACCGTTGCCGGAGTTGTTCCGTTGCTTATGGGCTTTTCGGCTGCAGGGGAAAGCCTGCTTAGCAATACTGTAATATTTGTAGCCTTTTTTATGGTGATATGGCAAATTCCGCACTTCCTTATTCTGCTGGTGAAGTATGGCAAGGAGTATGAGCAGGCCGGACTCGCCTCCATTACCGCATTTTTGCACGAGGAGCAGATTCTACGGCTCGCCTACCTTTGGGTGGTTGCTACCGCGGCGTCAACGCTGTTTATTCCGCTCCTTGTTCCGCTGCACCATCGCTCAACCAGCTATGCCATACTGGCCATTGTGGTTGTGGTTTTGGTTTCCATTGCCATCGATGTATACAGAAAAGAGGGCAAGCGTAACATCTTTAGGCTATTCATGCTTACCAACCTGATGCAAACAGGCTTTATGCTATGCCTTGTTGCCGATAGCCTGCTTTAGAATTTTTGAAATGGCTTGTTATACATAGTTTTTCCTTGCTTCTAACGTGGGACTAGCCATTGGTGTTTATATGGAATAGCACGTTGACTGATTAGGGGAGTTCTAAATTCTCATCTTCAACATAATCTTCTGATTCCATTCTTTCCATTATTTCATCGGCCCCCTGCTCGCTAAAAAGATCGGTGGCGTTGATTTTGGAGAAATCGTCAAGTTCAACAAGAAAAATAACTGCATTTTTTAATGCTGAAACCGATGGTTGGAAGATTGACCCATTTTCGTCTGCAACAAAAACCAGCGAAGTTCTCTCCGTTTTGAAGCTTTTAAGTGAAGTATCTTCTTCTAGGTCGCCCTCATCTGGCTTCAAACTTAAATCTTCGGTTATTTCGAAGTAACAGTCATCTTCTGTTTGGTAGATGCGTGCAGAAACAATTTCCACCCTCAGCTGGGTTGGATAAATTCTCTTGAGCTCGGGCAACAGCTGCACGGCTTGGAACTTCTCGCCCAGCTCATTTACCCCTTCTACTAAACCGGCAGTTAAAGCCAGGAGTAATTGTTCGGATGTTTCCTCCATAGGTCGTTTATCGTATTAATTTACTGAGCAAGATTTAACTTTTGGAATCGTTGGTGGCCTTTTGCATTATCGTATTCCATTTTAGGAAGGAGGTGACGGTACTCCTTGTATTTTGGTTCTTCTCTCAGCTTATTCACCACCTGAACAAGCCTGCTTTGGATGGTTTCGGTATTATGGTAAACATTGCGGCTGAAGGCTTCTCTTTCTTGTTCAAAAGGAGTGTAGTGCTCGAATTTGTCCCAATCAATTTTAGGTGTTGTAAAAAGTTCAACCTGTAAATGGAGCATCTCGAAGAGCTCCTTTGTCTCCACGCTATTTACTTCATGTTTAAGAATCTGGTGGTAGATGTCCTCGGGTAGCGCATAGGACCAATTTTTATCCCTGTTTTGAAACCGCCCGTAGTATATAAATTGTCGGTTCATGTTGTGGATAAATATTTTCTCAAGAATCAGCGTGTCTAGAGAAATAGTTCGTCCAGAGCCGAACGCCAGTTTTATCTTGAGCAGGATATTTACTGTTTTGCTCGAGTAATGTTTCAGCAACATTTGTTTGGTGGTATCGCTAAAGAATACTTTATGAACCCGGGCATCGCTAAATTCGTTGTCAATAAAATCTATATACTGCTTGTTACGTTGGTAGTAGTATTTATTTAATACGCTTCGGTCTGCGGTGGTTGTTTTATAAAGGTAAAGCGCTACAAGGCAGTAAAAAAGTGTAGCAAATGCCATCCAGTATCGTATTCTGAAAATTAACCGTATGGTATTCCAGTGGATAAGGAATATGTAGATGGGTATTAGCACCAGCAAAAGCCAGTAGCCATGTAAAATATCAATCTCATTGTTGTAGCCAAATGTGCCATACACTAAAATGGGAAGAAGGGAGCCAAATCGTGAAACCAACATGATGGCTACAAAGGTTATTAGCCAAGCATTGGAAATGGTGAAGGTTTTGAGGTAATGCTTTTTTACCCTCCGGTTACCGCCCTGGAGCCAATAAATTATTGTGAATCCAAACCCTAAGCTGGTTGAAAGTGTGGCGAAAAACAGGTCGTAGAGCCGGAATTCTTTCTCTGTAAGAATAAAGGGGTCTCGGAAAAAGGTAATAAACCGTGCACCCTCTCTGGCATAATTAAAAAAGTAACTGAGCACGAAGGCCGTTGCAACACCCACTACAATGCCGGTCCAAAACTGTTTCTTGCCTAGGACGCTAACCGAAATCTCGGGTTTAAGAAATCCTTTCTTTAACATTTGTATGGCTGGTTATTAGTGTTTTCATGTAACACTAACATAAATATACAAACGTTTTTTTAATTGCAACAGGGGAATGGGACAATTGTCCAATGTGAGGATAAGAATGAGGGGGATATGGAGTGACGTTGACTATCCAATTATTAATGTTCGAATAATATATTACTCAGTGTGTTTTAAAACAAAACATAAATATGATTTAAATTGAAACATTTCATATTTTTGTAGCGTTAATTGTGAAAACAGAAGCCATGAGTAGTAATCTTTCTCAAAAACAATTAGGCCAGCGAATTGCAACGCTTCGCAAAATGAAGGGGCTATCTCAAGCTGATTTGGCGAAAAGTGTTGGATTGTCTCGCCCTTCCTTGGCTCAAATAGAGATGGGCAATAGGAGCGTTGATATTTTTGAGCTTCAAAAATTATCATTGATTCTTGGATTTTCCCTTGACGATTTTATGGCAAAGGATTTTTCTGCTATTAATACCTTAGAAGCTGTAGTTGAAGAACCAGCCAAAGAGAAATTGCGTATTTCAGTCCCCAAATTACAGGTTCAAAAGTTTAAGAATGTGCTTCTCTATATTCTTGAACGTTGTGCCGGAAAGCCAAATGTTGGAGAGACCGTTCTTTATAAGCTGCTCTATTTTTCTGATTTTAATTACTATGAGCTGTATGAGGAGCAATTAACCGGAGCACAATACCGAAAGTTACCCTATGGCCCAGTTCCTCAAAAGTTGGATACTATTATCAACCAAATGATAGAGAATGGGCAACTCCAGCGGATTAAAACGGATTATCATGGCTATCCTCAAACACGTTATTTGCCAAGGGTGAAAGCAAACTTAACGGAGTTAAAGGCGAGTGAAAAGGAGACGATCGATAGAGTTATTGAGCAAATGAGCGATTGGTCTGCTACAGCCATAAGTAACTACTCGCATCACGATATGCCTTGGCTGGCAACGAAAGAGGGGGAGGAGATTAACTATGAATTAGCGTTTTATAGGGAAGCCCCATTTTCGGTGCGCAACTATGGTGACGAAATGGAACAGCAATGACATTTGATGAGCTGACCGAATTTAAAAAAGACTTAAAGAGTCTTTTGAAAAGGTTTAGAACGCTGGATGAAGACTTAGTTGTGGTGAAGCAGGTTTTGGAGATAATGCCCAACGAAAGACCACCGTTTAGCTTCCGTATTGATAATTTGGGCATTGAAACTTGCATTATAAAGGTAAAAAAAATTGCCTGTAAGGCGCTAAAGGGACGTGGCGTAAACTCAGGCTTGCGATTGGTTTATGCACACTTCCCGTTGGAGCAACGAATTGTTTTTGTGGAGCTATACCATAAAAGCGACAAGGAGAATGAAGATCGGCAAAGAATTCTTGAAAACTTTAAATAGCAGGATTTACCCTGCTAATGGTTAACCGTAAGCTCTCCCATGTTCACAACCTACTCTTTCTTTTCGTTATTTTGAGGTTTTGGTGTTAGGAGCTCAAGTGCTGCCTCGAGGGCAATTCTAGTTCTATCCTCGCTACCATAAGTTTTGCCTGCAATTTTGGTAATGGTAGTCCAGCTGATATCGGGGTTGCTCTTTTGGGCGCCAAGCTTGAACACCGCGTAAACGGGTGGCTCCGTGAATCCAAAATCCTTGAAAAGGTAGTTTGCCCATATCTCCGCCATTTTCACTGTTCTATCAAGTTGAGCCTGATCGAACAGCTCGGTAAACTTGGTTTCGCCTACAAGCAGCAGGTTATCGACAGTAATAACTAGGTTGGGCTTGGCGTTAAACATGCCCTGAATGGCTTTATATACCTTTGTTTCGCCCTCACTTAGCGGAATATTTGCCAAGGTTGCCTTTTGCTTAATCTGCTTGGGGTGGGTTAGCTTAGTGTTTCGCAATGGTTCTGGAAGTTCGGAGTAAAGGCGGCATTCGCTCACACCCTCCTGCTTCATAACTAGGCGGGTGAGGTCGTCCATAAATGCAACCCGCTCCGCCCTTTTGCTTTGGTAGGCATCTCTTACTATGGAGGGCTCACAGTAAATGGCAATATTTTCAAACTTAAGCTTGGCCAGGGCGACTTTGCCGTTAGCAAATTTTAAGGAGGTCTTGGATAGCTCGCTCATGAACTGTCCAAATGGGCTTGCAGCCTTCTCCTCGAGCCGCTCGTGTAGCAGGCGGAATAGGTGTGCGCTTATTGCCCGCTCCTCGCGGTTGTAGGTATCGAATTTTATCATAACGTTTTCCTTGTTTAAGAGTTGAGTGATTTACCGATTCTCGGGTTAGCCTGTATTGGCAATAGGAAGGCCTCCCTTTTGTGGTCAAAATTTTCATAAAGGTAAGCAAAGGAGGCAGCTTTGCAAGTTGCCTGTTTTAAAGCACTGGAGGAGAGCAGGGTTACTTTTTTTTACGAATTAGAATTTGGTGTTGGAAAGTGTTTTTGTGGGGTGGCTATTTGAACATTGCGCATGACAGAAAATACTTTGCACAAGGCAGAAAATACCTAGCGGGTGGAAGAAAATATCGAGCGGGTGGAAGAAAATATCGAGCGGAAGGAAGAAAATATCGAGCGGAAGGAAGAAAATACCTAGCTGATGGAAGAAAATAACTAGGGGGTGACAGAAAATACCTAGTGGATGGCAAAAAATACTTTGCACAAGGAAGAAAACACCTAGCGGAAGGAAGAAAATACTGAGCGGATGACAGAAAATACTTTGCACAAGGCTATTTGAACCTTGAATATGGTTATTTGATGGAGGTAGACTGTCTATTCAATAAACGGTGTGAAGTAAGGGAGTTCGCTTAGCACCAGAACCAAATACAACCAATTTCTCCACTTGGGAAAAATGGCCTGTTGGTTCTTGTCCTGAGTTCTGAAATGTTTGTTTTGCCTTATCAACAACATTTAAGAATTTTCCCCATTTGATATATTCTAATTGAATTAGGCATTCAGCCAATACGGATAAATGTAGTATTTTAGGGGTATAAATGATTTAGAGTATGGAGAAGAAGTTCGACAGCCTTACTATTTTCGAGTTTCAGCAGCGATTCCCCGATGAGG
>Ga0307376_10005832_pt1 | contig 11032 bp, 20 predicted proteins | sample TR2MG_FD_202536 | JGI IMG/M metagenome (GOLD analysis project Ga0307376, IMG submission 202536) | Soil microbial communities from Risofladan, Vaasa, Finland - TR-2 | ecosystem: Environmental > Terrestrial > Soil > Coastal area > Acid sulfate soil | place: Finland: Risofladan, Vaasa | collected... | reverse complement strand
GAGCTGGAGCCGTGAGCTGGGGCGATTTCCTAGATCGCGCGTTTTGCTTCGCGGGCGCGCACGCGTGGTCCTATAGCAAAGATGTTGATGCTTTGGGCACCAAATCCGTAGAACCTCTGAAAAACCACAGGGGAGTTTGATCTCCTGCCCAGGCGCCCAGGACGTTGAACGACATCCATTCTTCGGCTTCGCTCTCGTCCATGCCGTCACGGTTCATCAAAACCTCGACCCCTTTGTCGTAGTCGTACAAGGCCAGCGTTGGCTGTCCGCAGCGTTGCGCTACGCCGATGAAGGCATCCTCGAATCCGTCTGCCAGAAGGGCATCAGGGTTATGCTCAGACACGATTGCGGCTACTTCGTCGCGGGTCATTACGGGCAGTTTCGCCCAAAACGGGGGCAAAAACCACAGTAAAAAAAGCACCGTTTGCTCTTGACAAACCATTGTTACCTGCTACTGTAGAAATATGTCAAACCTGACCCACAGCGAGCGCCTCGAAAACCTCAAGGGGTTGTATTCGGACGTGTACAAGGACGTTCACGGCTTCCGCCCTCGCGGTAGTTGGATCATGGCGTCCACCAATCCGAGCGACATCGTGTTCATTCAGGACGAGATCGATCGTCTGTGCGTGGACAGCGAGCGTGCGGCGGCGGACGAGCGTAGTCGGCAGGCCGAGGCCGTGGCGCGGTTCGAGGCGCACGTGGCCCAGCTCGTCAAGATGGGCGCGAGCGACCGCGAGTCGGCGCTGCGGTGGATTCACGACGCCGAGGGCACCGAGGGTGATGCAGATCACTTGGCGTATGTGTGGGACTTGCCCTACCGCTACTTCGCGGAAGTCAACAAAGCGGCTTGACACTTTTTTTCAACCTGCTACTGTAGAGACATGGACAACATCGAAGCAACCATCGACCGTGCGGCAACCCTTCTTGGTTTCATGTCCCCCAAGGACGCGGCCAAGGTTCTGGCGGACGCGGGCATGGACGCTACCGAGGCGTTCCTGGCCATCCAGGCGGCTGCAATCCTGGTCCAGCCTGCGGCTGCCTGCGCCGACGAGGGCGGGCAGTCGTTGGGCGGGGAAATGGCGCACGACGCCGAGATGCTCGCGGCGCACAACGCCGAGAACGAGTCGGACGCGGACTACCTCGATCGCCACGTCTGGGACGACGGCGATTACCTCGACCGTAGCTACACGGGGCGGGTGTAACGTGAAGCTGTGTAGGCGATGCCTGGGTAACGAGTACGCTTCGGCCAAGCAGGCTGACTTGCCGGAAGATCACTGCGACTGCAATGTGCCTGCGGAGACGCGTGGTGGCGTGTCCGTGGTGGAATCCGACGAGCACAGCAGCATCGAGAGCTTCGTGGAATGGTGCATGGCTGACGACGTGACTGCGTTCACTTTTGAGGACGTGTGCGAGATCGCTGTCCAGGCCCGTATGTCGCGCAACGTCGTGATCCGAGAGCTGCAAGGCTACGGGCTGACCTACGAAGGTCGCCCTGCGGTGCGCGCGGTGCGCGGATTCACCACTAGCAGCAACGACCGCTGGTTTGGACCCGGTTCTAGCAAGACCCACGGTGGCTCAGGCCATGAACAAATCGGGGGCTTCGCCGGACGCAAGGGCTGAGTTGTGCATCTGTTTACAACCTGCTATAACAGAGCCAAATGAAATCCGACTTCGTAGCTACCATGGCGTTGGCCAAGAACATCTGTGAGCGGGCGCCGCACGCAGCGGAGTTCGTGGTGGAGTGGACACGCGCGGAGCCTGTGGCCAACAGCGTGACGTTCGTAGGGCGTACCGCTGCCGATCGCGGGTGGTCCTTCGCCGTGTCGCGCTACGAGGTCGAAAGTACAGCCGTGTTCATGTGCGTGGTGACGCGAGAAGCTACGGTAGTGAACCTGCCCCCAGCCATCGCAAGGGAAGTGTTCGACACCGCTGACAAGTGTTTCCGTAGCAAGGAAGGTGCGTGATGCTGCTCAAGACCCTGACCTACGAAGAAGCCCTTAGCGAGAATCCAGGCGCGGTAGCCGAGGTGCTCAAGACGCTCCGCAAGAGCCGCAGCAAGAACAAGAAAGCCGACCCGGCGACGCTGTCGTGGTCGTATGGCATGGCTCTGTCGGTACAGTGCTTGTCGCTGATGGACAGGCTTTCGGGCAAGAAGGAGTACGACGAGGATTTCACGTTGGATCAGAAGGTCGCGGACTATATGTCACGCTGTATGGTCTGGCTGTCTGGCGGCGGTTACACCGCGCCCGTGGCTGTGCCTGCGTTCGTTGGCGAGGATCATCGTAAGCACTTGGTCCAACTTGCTGCTGAACAAGCGGCGTTCGAGGCGCTGCCGCGAGCGGAACAACTGGTGCAACAAGAGGAGCTGTTGAGTGCCGCCATTCGAGGCGGAGCTGTTGGGGTGATCATCCGAAGGTGAGTCATGGCGTTGTTGTTTCAAAAGAAGGCGCCTCTCTACATCGAGATGGTTCCTAAGACAGCGTGGGGAAAGAACCTGCGGACGTCCTGCCTGGCGGCGAGTGAGCTGAAAACGTGCAACTGGGATCGTCTGCGGAAGCTGGCTTACCAGCAGGCCGGGAATCGTTGCGAGGTTTGCTCGGGTCGCGGAAACAAGTGGCCTGTGGAGTGCCATGAGGTCTGGGACTACAGGATCGTCCCAGTAGACGGCGTAGTGACGGCCAAGCAACGGCTCGACCGTTTGAGCGCGTTGTGTCCGGCTTGCCACGAGGTCAAGCACATGGGGTTCGCGCGGACGCGCGGGCGCGAGCGCGAGGCGATGGCGCATCTGGCCACGGTCAACGGGTGGACCTGGGAGCGTGTGAACGAGCACGTTGTAGAAACGAACGAGCTGTTTTTGGAACGCTCTAAGTACGCGTGGACGCTCGATCTCGGAGGCTTGCTCGACTACGGCGTGACCGAGAAGGACGCTCTGGCCTTGGCGGCGATCATCAACAAGTCGGCATCGTACACCGAGTTCGAGTACACAGACCCCGAGTTCACGAACGAAAGGACGTGGTGATGGATCTCTCTGAGGTAGCGATGGTGTTGTTCGCGCCGTTCGGGAAAACTACGGTGTTCGTGGCGCGGTGCTGCGGCAATCTCTACATCGGGGAGACGCGACCCGGAGCGTGCAAGAACTGCAAGAACACTGTGACAGTCGCCCAGGTTGATCTGGCAGACCCAGTACAAAAGCAAACGGCTATTGACAACCTGAAATGACATGCTAATGTAAAGGCATGGATGCAATTCAACCCTTAGCTATGGGTCAGGACGATTTCGCTTCGCTGCTAACGGTAGAGCACATCGAGCAGGTCAAGGCTCTCGGTGAAGGATCTCAGGTCAGGTTCCAGTGTCACTTGGACATCGACCAGTCGGTGATCGGTACCTACGACGCTGTGCTGGAGACGAGTGACCGCGAGGGCGTCATTTCCGATCCTACCCTAGAGGTGCAGCGGCGCCTGGACGAGATCATTGAAAAGCGAACGCTCCTACTGTCGTGCATTTACGAGAACGCGGAGGGTTTCGACGTAGAGCTATTCAACACGCCGATCTCTGCCGTGTCTGAGTTCGCTTCGCAGTTCGTTTCGCGGCTGCGCCAGCAGATCGAAGACGATGTTCGCCGCGAGATCGAATGGACCACCTTGGGCACCGAAGGCCAAGACGCTGCGCTGAGCACAATGCTGAACGCCGCCGACGAAGGTACTTTCTAATACGTCAACTAACCGTAAGGACGACTGACATGCGCGTACTGAATTCCATGAAGATCGAAGCCGACAAGGTCGAAGTGCTCGTAACGCTTCGGGAGAACCGTGAGAAACATCAGAAAATCGTCCAGGAGGCTCGTGTGGGCTACCTCAAGGCGGCGCGCAAGGAGTTGGAGATCCGGCTAAAGCAGTTGGAATCCGGGAAGATCGTGGCGTTGCATTTCTCGTTGGCGACGCCCCGAGACAACACCTCTGTCTACGACACGGCCATCGAGATGCTGGTGCTGCATCAGCAGAAGACGGTGACGTTGGATTCTGAACAAGTTCGTTCGTTGATCCAAGATCAGTGGGATTGGACGCGTGACTGGATTGCGACAAACGCGCAGTATTCGCAAACGGCTCGCGCGATGCGTTCTGATAACGACGACTGATCTTCGCTAGATCACTTGTGCAAAGTTACAGCCCTTGGCAGGCGCGCTGAGCTTGCTAGGCTTCGCCTGTCCTGGTTACAGATGTAAGCCCATGTGTGAGGTACTGCATGCGAAGAACTGTTGTGCTCATTCCCCTGGTGGTGATCGGCTGCGCGCTGCTCGCCGGTTCTCAACATTCGGTGGCCGATGGTGTGATGGCTTTGCCACCCGTGCCCACGCCTATCCTTCTGGCTGCGGCTACTGATCACACGCCTGAGCCTGTTGCAGAGCCGGTGCCAGAGCCGGTCGTGCGTCTCACGATCCCACCCGCGCAGAACACCAAGCTGGCTCAGCAGCGGTTCGCACGCTTGAGCGTCAACGAGCACTCCGGGGCGCTGCGCAACGGCGGAGTTCCTGTGTCTGATAATCTCGGGGTTCTACAGACTGCACTGGCGTTCCAAGAGTGGCGAAGCCGAGGACGCAAGAGGCCGATGACGGTGCAGGACGCACTCGGTGCCTTGGCTCCATGTATGGCAGGGTTGAAACCCTGCAAACCTACGACTCGGCAGCGACGTTGGACACGCAACTTGCCCATGACTGGGTTGGCTCAACCCGAAGGCTGGTTGCCCAGTGACGGTACGTGGAGCCAGTATGCAGAGAACTGGTCGAAGTACCGAGATGCCGTAACAGTGATCTTTGCAGAGGGCTTCGAGCCGCCATGCAAGGGCAAGCCGATTGCGTGGGGTAACGCTGGTGACGATCACATCGCTATCAGCCGTGGCTTGTGCAAGCTGGACTGCGGGGACACGCGCAATTGGTTCTGGGGCTTCCCTAAGGACAATACGAACGTGCCCTGCGAGATACGCACAGAACCACGTGAGCCCAGGCCAGAACGGGTGGCTCGTGGAGGAATGATCTCTGCCGCAAAGGCCAGTGGACGCGAATGAACTACAACAAGCTAGCTATGTTCTTGTCGTTTGTCTTGGCCGTGCCTGCGCTACTGTTTGGTGTGCTGGCTATAAGCACACCACGCCGATTCGTGCTTGCGCACGCGCAGCCAAGGGCACCGCTCAGCGATCGTTGCCGAGAGTGCGTTGCCTTGCTGACTCCCAACGTGTGCTTAGACGACGGGCATTGCACGAAGGGCGAGACGATGCACTACACGCAGCCTATCGACCTTCCCGAGCGCCAAGTCATTGCGCTGGAAGACATTGCGCGCTCGCTAAGGAAACGACCGACTCAATGTCCTCCCGTGAAGGGTGCTACTGCCGAGGGCAGCGCGATATCTCCGAGCAATCGTTGATCTTGGACGCGCACTCCAGGTCGTAGACGATCATCCCAACGGACTGCATGTTGGTGCAAACCGTTTCACAGGAAGCACCGTCGTTTGTGGGCTTGCCTTCGGGGCAATCTTTGATTCTGAAGCGGGCGCAGGCTGTGTCGCAGGAAGCAGGCGCCGTGGGCACCACGACCACTGGGACAGGCGTGGGCTCAGGCGTGGGCACGGGCTCAGGCGCGGGCGTGGGAGCCGGTGGGACAGGCGCAGGCGGCTTGCACCTGGCCGCGAGCGTTTCGTTCCCGGAGGTGTCTTCGCCTGGGGTGTAGGTGTAGTTGGCGCACGGGTCGCAGGCGACGCCGCAGCTCGTGATGAGCAGAACCAGTAGGACGCTGATCGAGTTCTTCATACGGTCCCCGAGTCTGGCGGTGCTGTTTCGATGACCCACAGATCGCTGGCCAGTACGCCTGCGATGGCAGATTGCTTGATGCGGTAGCGACCGTTCTCGCCCCAGTTGCCCCAGGAGTTCTGGCCCTTGAACCAGTCGTCTTTGTAGTGCCCGATCAAGAACGTAGCGTGACCACCAGCAAGCTCCCTGGGCTCGCCCAGGACGCCGCCCGTGTAGTCGAACCAGTCCTTGCCGATGTTGAGGCCGTACACGACGGGTCGGCCTGCTGCCAGGGCGCGTTTGATGTCCAGGATGCGCGCCGCGCCTATGGAGGTGATGCGGTAGTAGCCCCGCATCGTGCGCTGGTCGTAAGCGGCTCGAACCGCCTTCCAGTCGGGGCGCTCGTTGATCTTGGCCATCACGAACGGCATGATGCTTTCAGGCGTGATGCCCAAAACCATGGCCGCCTTGAACATATCTCGGATGTACGTTCCCTCGTCCTCTGTCTCGCTTCCGGTGACAGCGCGACCGATCGAGTAGAGCCATCGCTTAGAGGGTACACGTCGGTCTTTGTAACCCTGGACGCCCCAGCGAGTGTAGATCGCGCCGCTGCCCGCTTGGCCCACGCAGCTCGAAGACTGCTCCTGGTCGTATGGTTCGGGAGTGTGTTCTTCGAGGTCCGTCTCGTCCGGGATCTCGATGCCCTGAACGGCCCCGAGCTTCTCCAGGGGACGGTCGTTGGGGTCGTCAACGTCCTTCTTCCAGCCTACGCCCCGGACAATGGGCTCAGGCATTCGGCTTCTCCGCAGGCGCTTCGGCGGCTGGAGGAGCGGCTGGCGGGCGTACTGAGGAGCGCGGCTGCGACGGCTGATTCAGCCTGTCCGCCTTGCCGTTGATGAACACGATGAGCGCGTTCAGGGTCTTCTTGGGGTCCAGACCAGCGGCGCGGAACAGCCGGATGAGGGCTGCCGAGCGCGGGTTCTTGTCCACAAACTCGATCCACTCGTCCAAGGTGTGCTGCTTGAGAAGCAGGTTCACGACAGCCGAGAGAATCGGCCAGATGATGGCTGCCGCAACAGCCGGATTGTTGGTTACCCACGCGATCGTGTCATTCATAGGAGCCTCCCGAGAAGGATCGCAGCGTATCACGGGTCCGCCCCGGAAAGGACCGCGCGGTCCACAATTTTAGTATCAGCTTGGCTAACTTGAGTAATATGCTATACAGAGCATGGAGGTCCAAGAATGGATAAAGCAGAGAAAGATCGTTGTTGTTTGTGTGGGAAGTCAATGGAAGCTGGTTGTTCGGTGGCCAGCATCGAGATCGGCGTTCGTAAGATCGGGAAGACGCCGGGATTCAAGGCCAGCAAGCACTGGGGAGATTGCCACGAGGCTTGTTTGAACCGCGCGTTGCCGACCACGCGAGCGGCGCTTAGTGAGTTGCAACGCTTAGCCAAGTCCGCAGTCAAGAGTGTTGCTGCTGCGAAGATTGCGAAGGCAGCGCCCGCGAAGAAGAAGAAGAAGCGTGGTGCAGGAGCTACCGCTCTGGCATGAGCCCCCTCAAAGACGAACTTTCCTACGAGGCCGAGCTGCTGGGGACGACTCTCGGAACGCCTCCGCATGAGCGCATGGTGCGGAAGCTGCAAGTTCAGAAGTGCCAGGAGCTGAACAACGTGTCGTTCTGTTCGTCGTGCTCGAACTACTACGACTGCACGTTGGTCAAGCAGCACTTGAGAGATCGAACTGAGTTCAAGGACGGTACGTGAGGCGGTATGAGGTTTTGGGTTTGGTGGAAGTCGCTGTTTGCTCGTAAGGCAGCTTCAGAGGTAGTCGTTGTGGTGCGGCCTTCGCCTGAGCAGTACGCGCTGCTTTGCTGGTGGTCGGAGCGCAGCGGCTCGCCTATAGATGAGCTGATGTTGCGCGGCGGGTTAGGCAGCATCCCTTCGGCAGAGCGTCGGCGTTTTGCTGCGCGCCGAGATCATGCGCCGTTGCTCCAGGCCATCGGAGAGGTGCTTGAGTCGGAGGATGACGACGTCCGAGGTGTCTTCCCGTTGCCTCCAGCTCGACGCGTTCTTCCTGTTTTGACGCAGGACGAAAACTCGTTGCCTTCTCCGAGCATGTGGAAGGAAGGGCACCCGTGCGTATTCTCGGTTGTGAAGACAGATCAGACACTAGCGGCGTGGCCATCGTCTGTTGCCGTAGCGTGTGTCTGCGTATGTTGGAACCCTGAACAGCGAGGGCGTCCGTGTCATTGGGAAGCGGGTGTTGCTATCCAGTGTCCGATTTTTGAGCCTCGTATGCGTAGTTGATTGTTTCGGTGTTACATGCTATGCTGTCAGTTCGAGACTGGACGCAACGTCTGGTCCCACGGAGGCATTCATGTCAATCACACTCGCTCAAGAAATCGACGCGCTTCTTCAGAAGCTAAACCTGGACAGCAACCCGCTCATCCCTGATCGTGTGCGCGCGTTCGCGCACGCGAACGATCTGGAGAACCGCACTGGTAAGATCAGGGACGCGCTGCGCAAGGCGCTGTTGCCCGAGTTCGCCGTGACCGGCAAGACCACAGACAAGGGCGTGCTCCTCGAAGGCGACGGCGCCACTGTTGTTATGACGCAGCGCAAGAACGCTCCTTCGATGGAAGCCGTGACAGCGTTGTGCGCGGCCAAGGGCATTGCCATCGAGAAGGCAACGGAATCCATCACCACGGTCAAGGTCAGCGTGTCGAAGCTCGAAGCTCTCTGCTACAGCGGCGCGCTCACACAGGCCGAGTTGGATGCTCTCGGCGGGAGCACCCCTGTCCTGACGGGCAAAATCGGGCAGTAGAAAGTCCTTGACAGTTCTTTTTTACCTGCTAGTGTTATGGGGATTCTGACTTTCAACCCACGAGGAAACACATGACTGCGATATCTATCGAAAGGCTCCCCACGTCCAGCTTCGTCCGTGACCCCAAGGCCACGGAGGAGTACCGCGACGTCAATAAGCTGCATCCGTTGTTCGAGTCCATCGGGTACGGCAATGGCGTAGCCCTGGTTGGTCCCAAGGGCATCGGCAAGTCGCTCGCGGTGGCGAGCTACGCTGCGGACAAGGGCATTCCGCTTGTCACGTTCGACTGCTCCGAGGACGTGCGCAGGGCGCAGCTTCTTGGCTCCTACGTCATTCGCGGCAACGAGACGCCGTTCATCCTGGGTCCGATTCCCACGGCCATCGACATCGCCAACGAAACCGGCGTGTGCGTGCTGGTGTTTGAAGAAGTGAACACGCTGACGCCCCAGATGCAGAAGGTACTCAACGCGCTGTGCGACTTCCGCCGCCGCGTCGAGATCCCCGAAGCCAAGGCGATCTACGCTCTCAACCCTGGTGCCAGGTTGCTCATCACCGGCACGATGAACAGCGCCGGTTACGGCGGCGTGTACGACTTGAACGAAGACCTCAAGTCGCGCCTCAACCTCGTTCCGCTCACGTACCCGACGAGCGCCGAGGAGTCCAAGATCCTGACGGCCTACCAGAAGCGTCACGATCTCAAGGTGACCACGGCTCAGCTAAACGGTATGCTCACGCTCGCGCACGAGACGCGCCAGCAGTCGATGGAGTACGCGCTCAGCACGCGTGACCTGACGCAGCTCGCGTACAACGTGGACAAGATCGGCATCGAGCGTTCGCTCTGGATCATGTCGGGTAAGTTCGAGGGTCGGGATCGTGAGACGTTCAACCAGCGTGTGAAGTCGGTTTTCGGTATCGACATCGCAGCGTAACAGTCCTTGACAATGCCTCTCGACCTGCTAAGGTAAACCCATGAACGACTTTGCGATAGAAGAACCCGACGACGATGTGTCCGCTGCTCGGAAGCGCGAGAAGCGCGCTGTGCCGTTGGACGTCTTTGTGCAGACCACGCAGACGTTCAGCGGCATCGTTGGACGTCCGCTGATTCTGCGGCGTGCTGCCAACACGTTCAAGACGGATGGCACCACCATCTACGTGGACCCCGACCACGCTATTGGGTACCACGTTCTTGAGCACGAGATCGCTCACATCTTGTTCAAGTCCGACGCTGCTGCGCGAGCAGCGTTCGTCGAAGCGTACCGCGCGAGTGTCGCATCGGCTTTCACCCATAAGGGGTTGGACTTCGATTCACGCACGTTCACGGTGTTCCTTTCACACGTTATCGGTCACCTGGAGGATCGCCGCGTCAACAGCCTGTGGTCGGATCTGTACCCAGGCAGCGCGCGTTTGCTTCGTGAGTGGATGCGCACGGACATGATGAAGTCTAGGGGCGCGTCGTCGCTTCGTCAGTTGCTCGCAGAGCGTGAAGTGGACCTCGTAAGGGGCAAGGCTTCAGATTCGGAACGCGCTCTCGGTGAAATGTTTTCGGCGGCGTACCGGATGGTGGATCGCCGGGGCTTCGCGTCTACGTTGATCGCAAGCCGCTGGCTTATGACCCAGCTCGTTTCGTTCTTCGTGCAGCAGCCCCAGCAACAACAGCAGCAGCCCCAGCAGGAGCAAGGCCAGGGCGGCGGTGGTGGTGAGGGCGACGAAGACGGCGACGAGGGCAGCGAAGGCGCAGAGGGCAGCGAAGGCGACGACTCTCCCGAGGGGTCCGGCGAGAAGACGCCTGAGCAGGCACCGCGTTCGGCGCCTGCTTCGGCAGAGGCGCGCTTGCAAGCCATGACGGATCTTCTGAAAGAGGCCGCCAAGACCCAGGACAAGGACGGCTCCAAGGCGGAGGATCGCGGGGTCACAGCCAACGACTTCACAGACGCGGGGCTGACGTCCAAGGCGGCTGAGCTTCAGGCCGAGAGGCTTGCTCGGGACATCCTGCGTCAAGCGGTAGACGAGTCGGAAGCCGCCTGCGAAGGCACTGCCGAGGCCATGCAGGACATCGTGAACGATGTTCGTGACCGTCTTGGCTTGAACGCGCCGATCGATCCCGACGACTGGCTTCGTAGGGATCTCAAGGCCATCGTTGACTTCGTTGACATCAAAAAGCACGAGACAGCAGAAATTCGGCTAACGCCTGAGCAACGGCTAACGGTGCAACGTCTCCGCGCTCACTTCATGCGGGTGCTCGGTCGGCAGGCGATCACGCTGGAAGACACGGGCTCTGAGATCGACGTCCGGGCGTACATCGACCGTAAGGTCACCAACGAGCCTGTTCCGTTCTTCAAGGCGGAGACAAGCGGTCGTGGCTTTGAGGCTCTGATCGTGCTGGACCGTAGCGGCTCCATGTGCGGAGCTAATCACATGCAAGTGAACCGGG
>Ga0307376_10005830_pt1 | contig 11036 bp, 10 predicted proteins | sample TR2MG_FD_202536 | JGI IMG/M metagenome (GOLD analysis project Ga0307376, IMG submission 202536) | Soil microbial communities from Risofladan, Vaasa, Finland - TR-2 | ecosystem: Environmental > Terrestrial > Soil > Coastal area > Acid sulfate soil | place: Finland: Risofladan, Vaasa | collected... | reverse complement strand
CAGTTATAAGTAGCCTCTCCTGTTAAAAAAGCCTCATTTATACCAAGTGCCCTCATCTTAGCAGTTGATAAAAAATCCCACTCATCAGATATTTTCCAAAAATCACCTCCGTTTCTCACCTCATTAGTCTCAATACCGTTCCTGGTAGCTACAATGGCTCCAACCGGGTCCTCATCTGCCTGCATAAACATACCGGCAATGGTAGAAATATCATCTTCATCAGGTTCCCAAAGATCTGTTTCCCCCACACTAATATGTAAAATAGAGCGTAATCTTCTTTTAGCTGCTACTAATGTACCATTAACTAAGCTCTTCTCAAGGGCATAAAAGGATAAAATTCTGTTATAAATAGAAGACCCCATAAAATCATTAGGGTATAGTTTTCTCGATAAATAAAGGGTACTGACAGGATCTAAAGGTAATATATTACTACTCTCTAAAGCTGCCAAAAGATCTTTAGGTATCTCATCTTTAGCTATCTCATCTCTAGGATCTCTACTAGCCAAAAATTCTCTGAAATCTCTACTTACTTTTAAATTAATTTTAGGATCATAACCACGTAAAGGTATATTAACTAACTCACAACAATCAGGATCTTGAATAACCACATCTGTCCAAATACCCCTAGTACTATTAAAAAGTAAACTACATATAACCCTACCGATTACTAAATACTCTTTAGCTATTTCAGGAAGAAGAGTCTCTATACGTAATTCATTTACAGTCTCTTCATATATTCTTAAAATAGCCGGATCATCTACACCTATTAAAGTAACGTCTGAAAAAGGCATAATAGAAATTAAATCAACAGCAGGACCAGCAATAGAATCAAACTTATGAATAGTTCTAAATAATTTATTTAACTGGATAGGACTAGTAGGCAACCAAGACTCTAAAACCGAATCGTCAGTTAGGTTATCCATAGGAGTATTAAATCTATTAATATTAAATAAATTACCAAATCCATGCGTAGCTGCTTTAACTAACGCCTTATTTCTATATTGAGGACCAAAACTACCCCTCGTAGGTCTATCAAATCTAAATAACATATTTTATTCTCCTTAAAAATTTTTAAAGTTTTATAATTTAACTTTTTAATCCTACTATTCAACATTACATGGAAGAGTTACAGTGTGCTCAATACAAAACATAGCTGGTCTTTTATCAGCTAATAATACATCTACCATAGATGAATGTAAAGACGATGCATTAACGCTACATAAAGGGCATTCTCTATTTATAGAAGCTGTAATTTTTAAAGGATTTATTATTTTCTTTATAGAACATATCTTTACAACAGCTTTTTCTACTGATAAAGCTTCATTTTTAGTTATATTTTGTGAAAAACCAGCAGTTGTAAGATCTTTAATCATTGTCGATATGTCTTTCTCTTCTAATTTAAAACCTTTTTTTCTACCAACATAAGCTACTACCTTTTTAAGCGAATACATTTTCATAACGTACCTCCTTATATAGTATATATTAAATAAAATTAATAATTTTTTTTATTAAATTTAGGAACATTCCCCATCCCATTTACATTCTTAAGAGAACGAATAGTCCCTAAAACAACATCCATACTACCTTTAGCAACACCTTGATTTAAAGGCGGTTGAATACCTGCAGATGATTTACCTACTACAACACCTAGTGCTTTTTTACCTTTTCCTTTAATAGCCGGTAAATGGAATATTTTTTCCCACTTAGGATCAAATAAATATTTAATTCCCAAACACCAAGCCCTAAAGACATCATCGTCAACCCCCAAACCTTTAGTTACCATCCTCCCTAAATCTCTAACAGTCAGCATTTGATAAATTAAATGAGATATAGGCTTACCTTCTAAAAATTTCGGATATTCTTTTATAGGATTTATAATTTCTTCAAAATCCAATTCAGGTCTTGGTAAAGTAATTTTCATACTAAAAAGATAGCCACGAATAGTAACAAAATCTTCATGTTTTAAAGAATATCTATCAGCTTCTATACCTAAATCGTGAAGCTCATCTTCATAATTAATACTTTGCCATTTATCAAAAACCACTAAAGCTACTCTAGCTTTATCAGTTATTGGCTTAATAACCATATTAAACATAGCTGGAAAATGTATAGTAAATCCGTCTTCTGGTCTAATCTCTAAAGCTAAATCTACTACAGCACACTTATTACTACAATTATAATGTTGTAAAACAACAGCAAAAGCGTTTTTAGAATGCCCGGTATCTATACCTAAAACATAATTTACTGATCTATCCAAATCTTTCATAAGAAAATTTTTTACTTTTAAAGTAGTGTGTTTTAAACTATCTTGACTGTATATAGTAGAGTATTTACATTTATTTTTAATTTCTTGATGAATAACATTCCTAACAGTTTCCGGATTAGAAATATAAGGAGCGTCACTTAGTGGAGGGTTAGCTCCAAAGTCCCTCTCTGCAGCTATAGGATTATCCCTAAATCTAGGCTCTAAACTTTTTCTTGTAATCATAGGATTCATTTCCCAAGTAGGTAAATGAAAAGCATACCTATTAGAAGCGCTCTCTCTTACTAATCTCATAATTTTATCATTAGCAGCACTAGGAGAACTAATATTTATAAAAAGAGCATCCGGACAATTAATAATTTTAAACTTATCTCTTTTTATTTCACAAGCACTTCTAAGCGTTTGCAAAGAATTCTCTAAAGCTTTACATATTTGGTCTGGGTTTAACTTAACAGCTTTATCAGCACCATGAAACCAACCCAACTCATCTACAGAACAAAAAAAACCAGTACGTCCTCTAAGTTTTCTTTTATCTGGTCCTAAAGCGTACGCAGTTAATTTCTTATGATCATATCTTATATAAGTAGCCTTAATATCATAAAAAGGTTTTCCTACTTTTTCTCCATAATAATCTAACATTTTATGGTATTCTTTAAACCACGGAGAATCATCATAATAACTTCTAAAAGGTTCCCATAAAGTATCCGCTGCTTGTTTATAAGTAATAGCTACAAAAATCATATGCAACATTGTGTTTTTTAATAATTTAAAATAATGACTAGGATTAGGTAATTTTAAAAACCTATGTAATTGATAACAAGCAGTCATAGCTACCCAAACTGAATTATGTGTAACTATAAAATTATCTGTAATATATAAATTATCCGGATGGTTTATTGTTATACATTGAGTTTCCTGTTCTCCTAAATATTCAATATTTTTAATTTTACACCTTAAAGTAATACTCTTAATTCTTTTAGCTCTTTCCTTTTTTCTAGTAAGATTAAAAAGTATTTCCGGAGTTTCGTGCCTAATATTTAATCTGTAACTAATTCTACCGTTCTTTCTTTCTCCTTTATGGGTATAATAAGTTTGTCTGGATTTTAATTTACACAAACCTCCAATCGATCTAATAAGATATTGCATATCTAAAGCTAATTGGTAACTAGTAGAGGTATACGAAACACACCTTTTTTTACTAACAGTACCATCAGTATCCATCAAACCCCTAATCAACTCTAATCTTTGTTCTACAGAAGATTCCAAATATTCTTTAGGAATAAATTTTTCCCAAGCCTTTTCTCCCCAAAGATTTAAATTCTTTAAAGCATCTTTATAATAATTAGGCACTCCATCCATACCATGAGTAATTCTATAGTCATATTTTCTGTTGTTTTCTTTTTTAATATAATAACCTTCTGATAACCATCTTTCTAAATTATTAACGCTTTCTAAATCACTAGTAGAAAATCGAACACCAGTACTTGTAAAATTACCATCTCCCAATAAAGATCCTAATATATAAGGATTAAGAGGCAACTCTTTATACTCTCCTAAATAATAAGTTAAAGATATAAATAATGGCTGTTTACTTTTTCTATTTAAAAGTTCTTTTAAAGAAAACACTTTCCAAGGATTGTCCCGTTTAGGGTAAGTATAACCGCCGCCTTTTACTCTAACACAACTTCTTTTCCAGTGTTCATTAAAAACTTTCCATAAATGATTTTCATCACATTCAGTAGCCCTACCGTCTTCAAAAGTTATTCTATAAGTAGGTCTTAATCCTTGAGGATGAATCTTTATAACTTTAGCTGTATCTCCATCTGGAATACAAATCTCTTGACCTAGTTTTACATCCCCCATAGTTACCCAACCTTTAGGTATTTTAATTTTACAATGCAACGGTTGCGCTTTTCCCGACCGCTGACCCGCACAACCAGCCAACTCATTATACAAACTTAATTTTCCATCTTTAATAAATTCTAATCTATTTCTCTTACATTTAGGACATATACCACACTCTAATAACTGCACATGGTCTAAAATATCCCCCATACTCTGATCAAAAAGATCTTCCATTATATCAGGATGCGAACAGTCTGGACAATAATCAGAAAAAAACTCTAAACCAAATTTAATCTGCTTAGGAAAAGGCTCTAAACCTAAAAATTTCTTTTTTGTACAAAACTCAAACCAATTTTTAGCTAAAGGAAGATCAGAATCGTCTATCATATCAAAAATAGAACTATCAAAATCACTATCGATAGCCCTCTCTATTACAGCAAACGGATCGTAATCATCGTCTTTAACTTCTTCGATATTAGTTATAGATTTTTTAATAGGTACAGCAGTAGTATTATTTTTTCCACTGTTACTTACAGAATCATTACCTAATAAAATATTTTCAAATAATATACTATCTTCAGACATTAAATTATCCTAAATAATTTTCTAACATTTCTATGGAATTGGGGGCATTTTCATCCTCTTCATCTATCTCTAAATTATCAACAGGATTATCTCCACAAAAAAGACAATTAGGCATACCTCTCATAAGATTCATTTGGCACTTAGGGCATAAAAAACCAAGTCTGTTATAAGACATCCTACCGTCTCCTAAACCTCTCCCAGGACCTAAACCTGTACCGTAACGATTTCCTAAATCAGGTAATGGTTGATTAGCATCTTTATTTATAGGAAATACTTTAGCTAATTCTTCAGAACTTATCTCATATTCACCATTAGGAAAAACGAACAATCCTTTTTGAGCAGTTTCCGCTTTACAACTATTATAGTACCTTTTAAGTATTTCTAAAGAAGCTTTTTTTCTAGATTGGATATAAATATTATTCAAATTCTGAGCTTCTGTATCCATACCGTCCTTTTTCAATTCAATACATGCAGCTTTTATTACTTCAGCGCTTTTTAATAAGTTAGTAAAAGAAGCAGCCCAAATTTTTAAAACTTTAATTTCTGAAGGATATGTTTCTAAAAAACCCCTAACTTTTCTATCCTCTATTTTAGGTAATAAAGCTTTAGGGTGGTTAAAAATTATAGGATTTTTTTTATAAACAGCATAAACTATAGGCAATAGCGAATCTAAGTACCACCCAGATTTAACTCTAACTGAACCAAATGTTTTCATCATCTTTACTCCATATTCTGCATTTTCCTTTGTAGTATAACTCTTAGGAAAACTTTTAGGTTGAGGGGACATTGGTTCTTTTGAACCAGATTTTTTCGGCTTATATACACACCACGGACGCTCAGAAGAACCGTCACCTTTTTTACATTTCATTACAACAGCTTGTACTAAATAACTCATATTTATTTTCCTTAAATATTTCTAACGAAAGGATAAACATAATTACCAATAACCTGACTACCTATAATTTGATAATTTATTTTTATTTCAACGCTATTTGATTGTAAATTATCAATAGTAGTAATAACATCGATAGCTCTAACTATTAATCTTTTTTCCCATTTAAACAAAGCATCAGCAACATAAACTCTAGCCAAATTAGCAAAAACTTCATCGTTAGGCTCAAACACTAAGGTATTTAACTTACAACCAAATTCCGGTAGAAAAAAACGAGTACCTAATGGAGTAGCTATTATATTAGCTATAGCCATATTTATTTTATCTAAATCGCTAGTAGCTACTGTTGGATTACCTAAATAGTAATTTTCCGAAGAAGCTACTTTAACCCCACCCGTAACGATATCGAAATTAAAAGGATACGCAGCACCTTTACCTAAAAATGGAGAAAAAACAGACATTTATATACCCTCTATTAAGTCATATTTTATAATTCTTCTTCTACTGTTAAAGCATTTACAGGACAAGATTTAACACACTCTAAACACCCCTCACAGTATAAATCTTCAAAGTTTATACTAATACCTTCCGGATCTTTAGTAATTAAATTATTACAGCATGTTAAAACACAAGTTTCACACCTTATACACTCGTCTTTATTTAGTATAATATTCATAATTACCTCATATATATTATTTAAAAAAATGGATTTAACAAACAACCACTAGCGCCTGTTGTAAGATAGGCTTCGAATCTCCTCTTAGCTGTTTCATACTTACTAATCATAGTTTCTAATTTATCTACAGCCCCGTCGAGTAAGTTTAATAAAGAATCCAAACCATACAATCCTGTATTAATATTAACATTCATGTAATCTTTTAAAAAACCAAATTCTTGCAATAAACATATTATTGTAGAATCGCCATCCCAACCATCTCTCCTATAGCTATAAACAATTTTTCCAGGAACAGGAGGATTATCCCCAATACCATTCCATATCATATACCAACTAGTTAAATTAGTAACTCCATATCCATTTCCAAATTGAATATGTATATTATTTTCTGTTGTACCAATCTTACCAGCAATTTGTCCTTTTTTAGTAAGATCTAAATATCCTGTCAAACCGCTTGTAGCTATTTTAGTTACCTCATTAACGGCTGATAACTGATCTTGTGTATCACTAGCTTTATTTTGCAAAGAAGTTATCTGCTTACTAATATTAGATACTTGTGAATCGTAACCGTCAACCATTCTTTGTATTGTTTGTTGCCAACCCATACCTAAACTCCTTATATTTTTAATCCGAAGTTACTATTGTAGAACCTTGTATAAAAACAGCTACACCATAAGCAAACTGTACAATATCTATACCCATCCTAGCTACACCCTGACCTTTATCTGTAGTTAAAACAGAACCTGTTATCACAACGCCAGTTTTACTATAAATACATGTATTTTCTGTAGTATCAACCATTCTAGCTATCTTTACACTTTCAGCATCGGTGAGGGTAGATCCACTAGATACTATACATGTTATTGGGTGAGAGGCTTTGGGATGATTACAGGTACCTATAGCATAATCTAAACCGGCCCTTACTATTCCTGGCATTTATTTTTCCTTTGCATAATCATTAAAATTTTAATTAATTTTAAAATTTTCTGTTGCTTATTTAAACTAAAAGAATTAACTATTCTTTTTTTCTTTTTACATCATTTACTTTTACGTCTAATCATACCCATCTCTAAGTTTTCATATCTTAAAAACTACCTAAAAATAAATATAAAACAGTAAAGAAAATTTTATCAACTTTATCTTAATACTTTTTGTACTTTTTCAGCTAAAGCGACTTCACCTTTTTTCTTTAAAACACTAATTAATTTACTATCTTTATTATAAATAGTTTGAGATTGAGTAAAAATCATTTTAAAAGCATCTTTATTATCAGTTACCCAATCCTTCACGATTTTTTGTAATTCTTTAGTTCTTTTTGATGTTTCTTTAGTTTTAGGTGTTTTACTTTTTTTTAATTCAGTTAATTCATCAGATAGTTCTGATATTTGTTCAAAAGAATATTTTTTAGCCATAATTTACAAATCTCCTTACTGTTATTTTACTTATACAAATTAAAAATTTAACCTATAGGAAATGTTTCTGGCGGTATTTCAACAGTTCCTGCCGGATCGTCTGCCTTTTCTGGAGCTACAGGACTATCTACTGTAGGAACAGTTCCAGAACCAGAAATGTGACTAATACTAGTAGCTTTAGTTATATTAGAGAAAGAAGCTTCTGTAATAAAATCTCCAGCATTAATCTCAACATTATTTATCGCTCCTATATTTACAGTTTTACTCTTTACTTCAAAAATATTAGTACTATTAAAAGTAGCATTTTTAGCTTTAAAGATTAAATCATTAACAGCATTAATTGTAGAAGAGTTGCTTTTAACTATAAAAGTATCACAATCTATCTCATATTTTCCATCAGTTTTTAAAGTATAATTTCCCTTAACATCAAATTCCACACTACCTTCTATAGTGATTTTCTCATCGAGTTTTGATTTAATTTTTATACCATCTTTATTCATAAAAATAAAATTTCCAATATTATCTTTAACAACTACCCTCTCCGCATCTTTAGTGCTATCCAAATAAATATCATGACCGGAAGCTCCATGTACCCTAACTACCTGTTTATCTTTTTTTGCTGATAATTTTATAAACTGCCCACACCAATTATTATCTTTATAACTTGTGTCTATTATTCTAATATAAGCATTATCGTCTGAACAATAAGAACTAGGATCTAAAGAATTGTTATCCCTAGATGTTCTTGTACCTCTCTGTGCTGAATTATCAGCATTTTTACTAGAAGTAACAGGAGAATACATCTCAACCATCTGTCCAGCACGATCAATAATCATTAAAGTCTCAGATTCATCAGTATCTATAGCCATAATAGTAGCTCCTTTAGGAGTTTTAGCTAATATTCTAATTTGTGGATCTTCAGATGAATCGTGTGTTTCTTTAGGGGTACTTAATCCAGAAGGTTGGTTCCAAGTACCCATAGATATAGAGTCAGCGTTTGGTGGTAAATTCCAACCACCTATTGTATTAGCTTCTGTTTTATTTTGAGGCATAGAAGGCCAAGTACCAAACCAAACAGGATAATCCGGATCTCCCTGTTCAAAACTAACCCATATACCAGCACCAACTAAAGGAATATCGTATTCACCACTATCATAAACACCACCTGATTTAAAACAAGGCCATGCCCAAGGTAAAGCTATTGTTTGAATGCCCTTACCTGTAAGATTAGCTTCATCAGTAGTGGTATTTAAAAAAGCAGAACCGCCCACAGCAGAGCCGTGTATAGAAGGTATTCTAACTTTTATTCTACCCAAACCTTTAGGGTCTTGATTATCTTCACAAATACCTCTAAAAAAACCATAAGCTTCTTGGAGAGACCCATACTTTGAACTATCTACTTTATAAACATCTGAAATTCCAGCCATTTAACCACCCCAACCTACTAATATGTAGGATACCCTCCTGGAAAACTTATCGGAACCGGAGGAACATACAAAAAAGAAGAATCTGTTTGCTGAACAATTTGTTCTTGAAAAAAAGATTGCATAGATTCCATTTTATCTCTAATCTGACCAGCTTCTATAGTTTTAGCATTAATAGCTCCATCTCTCATAGCATTTTTCCACATTTTAATATGAGAAATAAAATTACCATTATCAATAGAATGCGTAACTGATTCTACATAAAATTTACCAGAACAATAGAAAGGGCTATTGTTGGAGTCTAAACAAATAACTCCTATATTAGTTCCGGGTTTTATTGAAGGGTCTCCTACAACTTCCATCTCTGCCGTAAAAAACATATTAAATCTTTCAAACCATCTCTGTTTTGCTACTATAGTAGCTGCATCTGAAGTAAGAGTTGCTTTACGAAAAAACCTACCGGCCCCACCTGTACTTTTTATTTCCTGATCCGGTATATACTCACCTAATAAAATTTTACCATCAGTACTTTTTTTATTATCTATATTAACATCGATTAGCTCTTTCTTAAAAGGATCTAATCCCACCATTCTTGTATTAATTGCACCTATCTGTCTCTGTAAAGAACCATCACCTAAATCTGGAGCAAAAGAAATAACTTCTCCCATTCTATCTCTATGAACAAGGTATGTTTTAACAACAGGAGCTGACAATTCAGGAGTTCTAAAATATAAAGTATTAGTATCTACATCATACCAACATAAAAAACCACCTAGATCATCTTCATTCTGTGAATATTTAAGTAAATCGTCTTTAATAAAACTCAAATCTGCTTTTTGTTTTTGAACAAAAATTTTAGACTTACCTTCCTCGTCTAAAACTTTTTTTGTAGTTTCTATACTTTGATTATCATAATTCCACCCATTTTCGTCAGCTATAGCTTGAACTATTTCATGAATGTATTGTTTATCACTCCAATCTCTTGTTTTAGCTTCATCATTAGAAGAAACTGTCTCGTCGTATCCTTCTATAGATAAACGAATTCCGTTTATCTCAAACGTAGGGGTATGACTAACAACAGTTATTTTTTTCCAAACTGATTTTTTACCTAAACTCCAACCGAATCTAAATTGTAATTTATTATGTTTTGCTATAATTAAATCCTCTATCGTAGTCCAAGTAGTATCAAATAGTTCTATATTTACCGTATCAGCAGATGTAGCTACAGTATCCTCATAAGTAAAAGATATTATATAATTGGGAGGAATAGGATCTAACTGTATATTAGGATCGCTACTTTCCTCAAACCTAAATTGCATAGTAGCAAAATCTACAATACCTCTAGTTTCAGACAAAAAAGAACCATATGCTGTAGAAGGTAATGTAAAATCATTAACAGGCATATATTTTCCCCTTTCTATAAATTCCCCAAAGTTCCAGCCCTAACAACATTTACCCCTGGAGGTATTTCATTAATTTCTTGAAAAGATACATCTACTTCTGCTAAATAAGGAAGTAAATCTTCATCCCAAGGACCTTTATAGTTAGCATTAACACTAGCTACAACACACTGACTTCTTATAAGCTTACCTATTCCTAAAAACACTTTATGTGGAGGTCTAACAAAATTAGGATTACTATAATCAGGATACAGTAAAGACCTAAGCCAATCAACTTTTTGTTTAACTGCAGTAGCGCTGTCTGGATCTTTATTTAAATCTTCATTAGCATAAAAACCAGCTTGTTTAGACTGACCAACTCCAGCTAAAAAAACCAAATGTAAAGAAAATTCCCTCAAAGAACTATTAATGTACCCCACAATAGGTTCTGATCTACCTGGAATATCTATAAAATTATAATTAGCTGTCTTTGAATCTGGTATTTCTTCAGGAATATAATCAAAATATAAAGTATTTTCTTCTTTAGACACACCAACAGC
>Ga0307376_10005828_pt1 | contig 11037 bp, 12 predicted proteins | sample TR2MG_FD_202536 | JGI IMG/M metagenome (GOLD analysis project Ga0307376, IMG submission 202536) | Soil microbial communities from Risofladan, Vaasa, Finland - TR-2 | ecosystem: Environmental > Terrestrial > Soil > Coastal area > Acid sulfate soil | place: Finland: Risofladan, Vaasa | collected... | reverse complement strand
TGACAACCAAGTATTAATTAACAGGGTTACAATATTATAGCACCAAACTGTTAACAACCATCCAAAAACTATTTTTTATCTAAGAAGGCTGTTAATAACCCTTATAAATTTGTTAATAGTCTGTTAGGTTTTTATTTCTTCGTGCGTTGACCCTGTTTTTAGGCTGAAATATTTTGCAGATCAAAAAAAACATCTTTTCTTTGCATCCGCATTTTAAAGTTCTTTGCAAGGTCCATTCGTCTAGTGGCTAGGACGTCAGGTTTTCATCCTGGTAACAGGGGTTCGATTCCCCTATGGACTACAAATAGGTTCCAAAAAGATTCACGAAAATTCAAAAGTCCTCACTCTGAGGACTTTATTGTTTTTCATCTTCAGAAGAATTTGTTACTTTCCATATTATTTCCTATATTGTTTCACCGTAGTTTCACCAGTTTTTAAAATGTTTCACCGTTGACTGAATCTTTGTCCATAAAGTTCTACCTCAATAAAACCAAGACTCTTGGCGATAAAATAAAAATCTATTGCCGTATTATAACAGATCGGAGAAAAGCGGAATTTTACATAGGTTTCACCATAAAAGAAGAATTCTGGAATGTGGAATCCGGGCGTGCATATCGTGATGCTAATCTGAATAACGAACTGGCTAAGATAGAAAGCAAGGTTTATGACATCAGACGGTCACTACTGGATTCAGGATTACTTCTTACCTCATCCAATATTGTTGACTACTATAGCGGGAAAAGGGAACTGAAAGTCTTCCTGCTGAAATATTTCAATAATCATCTACAACACATCAAATCAAAAGCAGAACTGGCTCGCATTACGATTGCACAATATTTCACCACTTACGGGATTGTCCAACGATTTGTTCAGGAAATCCTTCGAAAGAATGATGTTCTGATTGCTGAGGTTGATTACCGGTTTATTACGGACCTGGACCACTACATGGTAAAAAGCTATACAGATCCACAGGAAAAACATATTGCAAGAAATACGGTTCTGTCGCATTAATCCAACTTGATTTTCAAAATTACACATTATACTGCATTAAGCTGCCAAAGAATTGAATGTTTTATACGTAGTAGATTTTGAATCTTTAATCTGATTCTTTCTAATGATATTTACTACTTCTATTCCTGCCAGAGTTCGCTGTGCAGACTCAAAATCTTTAAATCCTGTACTGATTGTTATTCTTCTTTTGACATTACGATGATCCTGCTCTACAATGTTGTTCAAATACTTGCATTGCCTCCACTTCACATTCTTAAAATTTCGCTTGTTAAATGTCTTAATCCCTTCTTTATTTGCTCCGCTCTTATCTATGTTTATAATACGTGGTTTACCATTGTTGCCAATAGCTTTATTTAAAAACTTCTGTACCGATCCTTTCATTCTTCGCTTGGTTAACAAGAAATCTATTGTATCTCCATACTTATCCACAGCTCTATATAGGTAACGATCTTTACCACCAACTTTGATGTAAGTCTCATCCATTCTCCAACTAGTACAGACTTGCCGTTTCCTCCTATGCATATTAGCTTCAATCATTGGAGTAAATTTATAAATCCATCTCTGAATAGTAGAATGATCTACCTTTACTCCTCTTATTGAAAGCAGTTCTTCCACATCTCTATAGCTTAAAGTGAATCTCAATTTGAAATAAACGGCCTGTAGAATTATAGCTTTTGGATAGCGGTGGTGCTTGAACATCTAATCTAAATTTTAGTTGAAAGGTAAAATTAGTAATTCTTAAATTCTTGCTTAAATAATGCGACAGAACCAAATATTTTTGTTTTATTTATCAATATTGATTTTAGAGATACTGCCGTAATTGACTTGTAAGCTGAAAGCATCTTTCAAGGGAATATTTTGTTTTCGACACAAAAAACAGCGGATTACTCCGGCATGTGTGATAATGATTGAAGGTCTTTTTCTCTGTTCTTTTAATAATGTGGTTTCAATAAAATTATTCACACGCTGATAAAATTGAGTAAATGATTCCCCTCCGGGAACGGGGTAATTTACAAAATCATCCATCCATTCATTAAGTGGCTTGGGGTCAATTTCATCCCACTTTTTTAGCTCCCATTCCCCAAAGTTTAGTTCTTTTAACCGGTTATCATATTTTATTGCCTGTTGGCTTTTATTATGTAGGTGAAAATAATTTGCAAGTATAGAACACCGGCTCAATGGACTGGAGTATATCTTGGGTTGTTCAACTTTTACCTGATTCAAAATTTTGTCGAATTCCTTAAAAAATGGTTTTTTCAATGACAAATCTGATTGACCATAGCAAATGTCCTTGTCAACAATTGTTTCGGTATGTCGAATTAAATAAACTTCCATATTGCGATAACAGTTAAATAGAATACTACTTCACAAACCTGTTGTGTTGCTCCTAAACAATCTCCTGTATATCCGCCAATCCATTTTTTAAAATAGCGTGACAGCATAAATCTTGCAAAGAGCAACGGAATCAAAGTATAAATGATTTGATACTGATGGAACGATAAATAAATTAAGGGTAAAAGTCCAAAGAAAAATGAGCCGATTACCTCTTTCCATGTATAGCTCTGAGCAATAGGTTTTGCTTTACTTTCCATATCTTCACGAACATATTGATGAGTAAACACAATTGAAATGGCTGCCAGACGACTTACAGAATGTACAGTGATGAAAAGTAAGAGTATTGTGATATGATTATTGAAATCCGTGATGCTTATGTTTATTATGTATTTAAGTGCATAAAATTTTAAAAGGAGCAAAAAAAACAGTCCGATTACACCATAAGCTCCAATACGACTATCTTTCATTATTTCAAGGATACTTTGTTTTTTCCACCCGCCGCCAAAGCCGTCGCATACATCGGCAAATCCGTCTTCGTGAAATGCACCTGTTAAAAGTATTCCGCTTATCATGCTTATTACAACTGCAACTTCATTAGGGAAAACTAAAAGAGAAAGATATAATGAAATAAAAGCCACTGCTCCTGCAAACCAGCCAATGAGAGGGAAATACCTTGTTGCTTTGTTTAAATAACCGGGTGAATGCCCTACCCACTTTGGGCAGGGAATACGCGTGTAAAAAATCACAGCAGTGAAAAATATTTTAAGTTCATTTTTAAGCATTTACCGAAACATCTTCTTTGTTACTTACCCCTGCACTTTTAAAACTTGCCATCTCATTTAAAAATGCCACTGCCAATTGAATAACCGGATATGCTACTGCACAGCCGGTTCCTTCGCCCAAACGCATGTTTAAGCTAATCAATGGTTTGGCATTCATGTATTCCAACATCATTTTATGTCCTTTTTCTTCGCTTTGATGACAAAAAATAGCATAATCAGAAATATTAGAGTCACTGTGAGTGGCCGCAAGAAAAGCAGTACTCGCAATAAATCCATCTACCATTATTATCATTTTCAATTCAGCAGCTTTTAACATTGCTCCTGTCATTTGGGCTATTTCAAAACCACCAAATGCTGCAAGCTTTTTTATGGGGGTGTCAAGGTTTTGGTTGTTTTTAATCGCTTTGCGGATGATCTCTGTTTTATGCTTAATGCTATCAGCGTTTATGCCTGTACCTTTGCCTACACATTCTTGTATGTCTATTACTGTAAAAATATGCATTAATGCTGATGCTGAAGTGGTATTGCCAATTCCCATTTCGCCAAAACCAATAATGTTACATCCTGTTTGATGAATATTGTCTACTATCCGGGCACCATTTTCAAGGCATTTGTGAACATGTTCAATGCTCATGGCAGGTCCCCTGGTGAAGTTGTTTGTTCCTTCCTTAACTTTTAAAGTAATTAAATCGGGATGTGATTCAAATTTGTGCTTAACACCTGCATCCACCACTTTTATTTTTATTCCGTTTTGTTTGCAGAAAACATTGATGGCAGCCCCACCGTGCAGAAAATTATGAACCATCTGAAATGTAACTTCCTGCGGATATGCACTGACATTTTCTTCCACCACACCGTGATCCCCGGCAAAAACAATAATATAGGGATTTTTTAACTCAGGTGATAATGTTCCCTGAATCATTCCAATTTGCAGGGCAATTTCTTCAAGACGACCTAATGCGCCTAGCGGTTTGGTTTTTAAGTTAATCTTTTCCTGCAATTTCGGCTGGATGAAACGGTTTACAGGTTCAATTTTAAATCGGGTCATAATAATTAAATTTTCCAGTTAATAAAACAGTAATCATTTCATAATCACTCCACGATGTCGGGTGAGCAACCAATGGCAAGTTCATTTGTGTAGCTTGTTGTTTCAATATTTTTAAAGGCAAACCATGAGAACGTGATACTTTCCTGTTTTCATTCAGCATATTCAATAACACTTTGGACTGATATCCAAGTTGCATTGCCTGCATCATTGCATAACAACTGTCTTTACCACCACTCCATGAACAGAGCATATTTTTTATACCGGAATTAAATCGCAAAACCAAAATCCTTTCGTGTTTGATGATGAAGCGCAAACATGGTCTGTTTTCACCTCTATGGGTTTGTATACTTTTTCTCCTGTGCTGAACATGATTTTCTTTTTGAACAATGGGCCTTCATAACAAAACGTGTGAAACTCACCATCCTCTCCACAGGGGTCAACAGCAACAGGTAATTGATTAACAAAAGCTGTATTAATTTCTCTGCCTACCCATTCTTCATTAAGGTACTCATCGTTAATACAACAGGTAACGGTCTTGAATCCTTTTGCAAGAAAATCATTTACAAGCCATTTTGTATCCAATTTCCATAATGGGAAAACCCCATGCATTTGAACTTTTTCCAGATTTTTTTCACGGTACACTCTTAAATCTTCCAGAAAAATATCTCCATATATTACATGCCAGATACCTTCGGCTCTGGCTTTGAGCAAAATTATTTCCATTTGCTTCTCGTATTCGTTGTTTGTTCCTTCCGATACTGAAACTTTCAGCAAATCTATTCCAATTGCTCCGGCTTGTATTTCAAGCAGTTCTTCTCTTAAACCGTGCATTGAAATACGTTTGTATTTATCGTTAATGGTAGTAAGAAGGTAGCACACCTCGTACAATCGATCTGATAATACTTTATGCAGGCAATAAGCAGAATCTTTACCACCGCTCCAGCAAAATATGGCTTTAGGTTTATTCATATAGCGTTTTTTATTATTACCGGGATACCCGATACCATTAGGATTACTTTATCGGCATTTTTTGCAATGTATTGATTCATCCATCCCTGCAATTCAACAAACTTTCGTCCTGTTTTAGTACCTGCATGAACACCCATGCCTATTTCATTGGTAACGAATATAAAAATCCCGTTAATGGATTTTATTTTGTCAAACTCTGCTTTTGTCTGTATCAATGATGTTTCAATATCATATTTTGTATCGGTAAAAAAATTGGTAAGCCACAGGGTGACGCAATCTATAACAACAACTTTGTTTTTCAAATCAAGGTTGCCGATGTATTTTTCTTCCTCAATATTATTCCATTGTTCACCACGTTCCGATTGATGTTTCTGAATGCGTTTTTCAAAATCACCGTCCCATTTTCTTGCAGTGGCAACATAAACCGGATGTTCACTGAGCTCAAGAGCAAGTTTTTGAGCATACCTGCTTTTTCCTGAACGTTCGCCGCCAGTTATTAGGTATATCATTATTATGCTTGTTGTGCTGATAATACAGGAAAGCGTCTTTGTGCGAATTCGAATATGCCGAACATGATAGCGCTGTAAAAAACTGTTCCTGAGAAAAAGTTTTTCAAATAGGGTAATGCCAGGTAATAACACTTTAATAAGCCGCTTATGTCATGTGTATAAGGCAAACCTGTTGTAATATCAAGACCTCCGCTAAGCCATACGCCAAAATCAGCAATTACCCAATGTGCCAAAGAAGCTGTAATACCTGCAATAAGTACATTTTTGATGTTTATATTTTTCAGTAGCCATCTCCCTAAAAATACAACCAACGCAAAAGCACCGTAAACGAAGAACCAACCATTATACAGTATTCCGTACAAACCATGGTAAAAAAAGATATTAATAATAATATCACTAATAAATAATGTAAGCAATGGAAATAAAAACGATTTCCATTTTTGAGTAAAATAGGCACCTCCGAATAATGCCATTGCTCCAATGGGTGTAAAATTGATGAGCGGACTGTGTCCTTCAACATTGAAAAATCTTGTGCCTGCTGCTCCAACTATGAGTAACAGCAACACTGCAAATCTTGGATTAAATTTTGTTTTCATAATACTAATTTTAATGTTTTATTATTTTATTGTTTATTAAACTAAAGAGACTTTTTTTCAAAATGAATATTTTATACCACCATAAACTCCTCTACCACGCGTAGCATATCCTCTTATTTCATAATATTTTGTATTTAAAATGTTTTCCACACGAATCATTACAGAGAGATCTTTTTTGATTTCATATTTTGTGGAAAAGTCAAGTAAGGTGTAATCTTCCACACCAACTGTTCCCAATGCTCCATACGGACCAAGTGAAGCGTTATAATAGATATCATTCCTTGCTCCTACATATTTTACATCAACTCGTAAAGCAAGTTTTTTGACTGGCATATATGTCAGGTTGATGTTTGCCGTATTTGGTCTGCGAACCAACCCGATGCTTTCTACCTCTTTAGAAATGAATGCTCCATTTGAGAACAATTGAATATGATTCCCTTGTGTGTGCGCTATATCAATATTTTCAGGATTGTATTCCAATTTCCCGTTAACCAGACTGAAATTACCTGAGACGATTAGCTTATCCGATATTTTTGAATGAATAGAAAATTCAATTCCTCTATTAGTTTGCTTGCCAAGATTGATGTAAGTATCACCCAAATAATCAAGGTACGATAATAAATCTATTTCCTGATTTCTATTCCAAAGATAAACGTAGTCCACAACATTCTCAACAACGGTATTAAAGTAGCATGCACTCCACCAGAGGTTATCGTTTACTTTTTGCTTTATGCCAATTTCCCATGTGCGGGATTCTTCCGGTTTTAGTGTTTTATTTCCTCGTGTAATCCCTGAATTAAAATCTTTTTCAGGCGAATACAACTGATAAAGCGATGGGGCGTTAAATCCAGTGGAGTAAGAAAAGTAAAGCAATGAGTTTTCTTTTATTTTGATGGAGGGATTGACTTCATAAGTTAAAGTTGAACCAAACGCACTGTGATTAATAAACCGGGCGCCCAGACCAATGGAGAATGGTTTGAATGATTCATTAAGTAATTCGCCGTTTAAATCGGCATGTAGAAAACCACTGGATGTTGTTGTATTGATATTTAATGAATCAAGATTTGATTTTGACTCATAAACGCCCCATTGATCAGAGAAATAGTAGGTTTCGGCAGACATGGTTTCTTTACTTAAACCACCGCCGGCGACTATTTGTAATCCTTTTATGTTATAGTTAAATTGTAATTCATTGTTGCCAAGCGTACCGGAGTATTTTCCCCTGAAATAGGATTTATCTGTAGTTCCAGCAGCATCAATTTGTGATGAATCGTCAATTGCCTTTCGAACCATATCACTCATTCCTCCATTGAACCTGGCCGAAAATTTTTCATTGAACTTGTATGATGCGCCATAAGTAATTAAGCCTCTGTTAAAATTGATCGTGTAATTTTCATCATCTTTGAAAGCCCCATCATCAATATCTAAATACTGGGAGACCTTCTTATATCCTGCATACAAGTCTAAATTTCTAGTTTTATACCCGATTTTTCCGATAATATCTGTTTTTTTAAAGCCATCGCTCATATCAGGATGTTTATAAGCATTTGGATTGGTAATGGTATCTACTGTAGAATTAAATCCTTTACTAATGTTATTGAATACTTCAGCATTTACATACAATCCGCTTTTGTGCGTGTAGTTTAGCAATAGATTCTCCGAAACAATTGAACCGTTTTTACCGAATACGCCCCCATTTACATCAGCATCAATATGAATACCGGGTGTTTGATTATTTTTGCCGGTGATGATATTAATCACTCCGCCAATTGCAGATGATCCGTAAAGGGTGCTATGTGAACCTCGAACAACTTCTATTCGCTCAACATTAGCCAACGAAAGTTCTGACAGGTCAATGGAGTTATCTGTTGAAGAAGGGTCGCTAATCCGGACACCGTCAATCATGATGACGGTATGGTTGCCGTTGGCTCCACGGGTGAATATGCTATTTAAACTTCCCGGATTTTGTTGTGCTCCCACTATATAAAATCCTTCTTCCCGGTTAAGTAGTTCCGAAACGGTACCTGCACCGGAATTTTTGATATCGTTTGAAGTAATAACTGTAATACTCCTGCCAATGTCATTGAGGTTTTTCTCACTGCGTGTTGCAGTAACTATTACTTCATCTAATGCCACAACTTTTGTAGTGTCATACTGTTGTCCATTTACTGTAGTTGCAGACAGAATTATCGCGCAGCCTGCAATCAAACCAATAGGCAGAGTTTTTCTTTCTTGTTTCATCGTTTGTAACTTTTTCAATGTTAATAAATAAGGTTATAAGCATCAGTTTTTTGATTAATACTTCATGCTTACAAACGAAAAGGAACAAACTAATGAGAGGAAAAAATTTGAGAGGTAATTTTGGGTGCCTTCTAAATAAATTCATCTGTTTGATTTTGCTTCATTTCGCGAAAGCAATCAATATGAATCAGGTAGGTCTCCTGGCTTCTCTGATTTTTGGCTACCTTCCCATCCCGCCTAAAGCGGGACAGTGGTTTTACTTTGCCAAAAACACTTCTCCGATGTTGTCGGAGCAGAGTTACAGTTGCGCGTCAGCCCGTGATTTTCACACGGTTCCCTTTTGGTCCCTAAAGCAGGACCTGATTCACAATTAATAAATAATAATCAAAGAACAGATTGAGTGCAAATGAAACAACTATTTTTCATTCAATAATATATTTATTGAAATTGTTTTGAACAAAAAATTAACCACGACTTATGTGAGCACGTAAAATTCAGCTCTTTTGGCAGCAGGCATAAATACAGAATGGTTTGATATCCTTTGGAAAAATTTGGTTGTGCCGACTTGGTTAGTTTTGCCAATACACTATAAAACAATGTAATAAAAATTTAAATGACTATTATTCTGACTTATTCAATCTATAATGTTGTATGGATTAAAATAATATCTATTTTTGCATCATAATAAACTAGGGGTGCCTAACTTTTCAGGCTGAGATCATACCCTTTAAACCTGATCGGGGTAATGCCTGCGTAGGGAAGAAGCGAAATATCTCAAGTACAGTTTAGCCACCCGGTTTATTTAAATTTAATAAATACACTTATGGAGCAAATTGTATCTGCCGGAATTATTGATTCCTATTTCAGAAAGTTTAAAGAAAGCCTGTCGGTTGATGTGGCTATTGTCGGAGGTGGCCCATCGGGATTAGTTGCTGCTTATTATCTTGCCAAAAACGGGATAAAAGTATCTTTATATGAACGAAAACTTGCCCCTGGAGGAGGTATGTGGGGAGGAGCAATGATGTTCAACGAAATTGTTGTACAACAGGAAGCGATCCATGTACTCAATGAGTTTGGTATTGATTATAAACCTTACACCGATGTTTATTACACAATAGATTCGGTACACGCTACATCTGCGCTTATATACCATGCTACAAAAGCCGGAGTTAAAATTTTTAATTGTATTTCAATTGAAGATGTTGTTTTTCATAATAATAAAGTATGTGGCCTTGTCATAAACTGGGCTCCTGTACATCGTGAACACCTGCATGTTGATCCTCTTGTAATTATGGCAAAAGCAGTGATAGATGGCACTGGACATGACTGTGAAGTTGCACGTACGGTTGAACGTAAAAATAACATCAGGCTAAACACCGAAACAGGGGCTGTAATGGGAGAACGTTCCATGTCTGTCGAGGAAGCAGAGCGCACCACAATTGAAAACACCAAAGAAATTTACCCCGGACTATTTGTAGCAGGGATGGCAGCAAATGGAGTAAGTGGAAGCTATAGGATGGGGCCTATTTTTGGTGGCATGCTCCTCTCCGGAGAAAAAGTTGCCAAACTAATTGCAAATCAACTTTAATAATTCCCAGGAATGGGAGATTTCGGTATTTATATCATCATAACCAAGCCTGTTCTACCATATACAACCATTACAGAAAAATGTGTTGCTAATGGTATTAAAATGTTACAATTACGCGAAAAGCACCTATCCGACAGAGAGCTGATAAAAATTGCCAAGGATATACGTAGCATAACCAAAGACACCGAAACAAATTTCGTAATTAATGATAGGCCAGACATTGCTGTTATCTGCGATGCTGATTATTTGCATCTGGGACAAGATGACATTACGATAGAAGATGCACGAAAGATTGTTGGTGCTATGAAAATAGGTTTATCAACACATTCTATCCAACAAGCAAAGGATGCACTGTCTAAAAAACCTGATTACATTGGTTTTGGCCCCATATACCCAACTAATGCAAAAGCAAATCCGAACAAACCTGTAGGTACAGAACAATTAAAACAGGTACTTTATTTTTCAAATGTGCCTGTGGTTGCTATAGGAGGTATTTTCCCCGAAAATATACATCATGTTATTGAAGCAGGAGCACGAAACGTAGCGCTGGTTAGACATTTTATGCAAACACATGAATTTGATAAAAGAGTTCAAGATTTTAAATTATTACTTAAAAGAAAATAAAAATGAGTACTCAACTACAACAGGCCTTAAAAGGGATTGTAACCCAAGAGATGATTGATGTGGCTAAAAAAGAAAATGCTGACCCGGAATGGCTTCGCAATGAAATAACATCAGGCAGAATTGTTATTCCAAAAAATATAAACCATGATTTTCCTGTCCAGGGGATAGGAAATGGACTGTGTACAAAAATAAATGCCAATATAGGCACATCTGAAAAACATTGCAATTTTTCGGAAGAAATTGAAAAAATGAAAATAGCCGAAAAATATGGCGCTGATGCAATAATGGATCTGTCTACCGGAGGAGATTTGCAGATGATTCTACAACAAATACT
>Ga0307376_10005825_pt1 | contig 11040 bp, 13 predicted proteins | sample TR2MG_FD_202536 | JGI IMG/M metagenome (GOLD analysis project Ga0307376, IMG submission 202536) | Soil microbial communities from Risofladan, Vaasa, Finland - TR-2 | ecosystem: Environmental > Terrestrial > Soil > Coastal area > Acid sulfate soil | place: Finland: Risofladan, Vaasa | collected... | reverse complement strand
CGGGAATATTTCCACCTAGTTGTTTACGGCTTTTCAGGGCTCCCCATTGAAGGACAGCGGGAAGGTTGGTAGTGACATGATAAAATCCGTCAATATATTCTTCCTCTTCCGTACCCTCTGGCGTATATTGGGTAAGTTCTTTTCGAAGTTCAGGATGTTCCTGTGGTTTTTCAGAAAAAGATTCTGGGGGATCAAAATCTAGTAACTTTTGTTGCTGTGCAAACTTACAAATGTTCAATACAAACTGTCTTTTGTCTAATGATTTTAGTTTTTGAACAAGACGTTCTCCACCCGGAGAAACTATTTTGTGTTTTAGACCTTCAGGGAATTGTACTTCGAACCCATCTTCGTGTTGGCGATTATTCCCAATTTTGGCAAGTTCAAATCCAATTCCTTGCCTTTGGTATTTTGGGTGAACAACAACATCAAAGCTATAGTTAGGACCCGAATTCGAAACAAATAACGCCCCAACAGCGTGACCATTTAAAACAGCGATAGTATGCAAATCTTGATTTCTTAATATATTTATTCCGCTAGTACGGGCAATAGACCATGCTTCATCTAGGAGTTCTTGATCTGGCATATCTTCTTCGCTTATATAAACATAGTCTATCTTCAATTGGGCAAACTTGCAGATAGATCGAACAAATGCTCTTATACCAACGGAGTCCATGTCTTTAGGCACCAGAATATCTTCTTTTTTTATCTCTTTGTGGATGTTAGGTTCCGGAGTTTTCTCCGTCTTAACCTTAGGGTGTGGAGTATTTTCTGTCTCGATCAATTTTATTCCTCTGAGGTCGATGATCTCCGTTCCGACACCTCCTTCGTGGGATTCCAGATTTGGTTCTTGCAGGAGAATGATAGAATCGAACCCTTTTTTTTTAGCTTCTTGTCCAAGGTACACATCCGCCCAATCCCCGTACCAACGTCTGGTCTTCCCCTTGATATAGGGGGCTAAGAATTCGTCCTTCCCCTCTTTTTTTTTGTCGAAATAGTAATTAAGTTTTTCAAGTATTTTTTCCTTCGGTTGTCCTAGCTGTAGCATCCCGTCTATTTTTGTGTTGACAATGAGGGTATTCCCGAGTTGGAGTCTGTCAGGAGATTCCTCGTTTCCAATATAGTAATATACACCTTTTGTGTCCTGTGTGGCACCGGCCAAGGATTCCGGTACATATCCCTCGCTTCGGGTTACCGGAACGCTTCCGGAGGAAACGTAGGATTCAGCTTCGGTCTTTGACAGGGTGCGTCTACGTCCGTAACTATCATGCCAATTCATATTTGGACTGTTTGAATCAGAGAACTTCAAGATATTTAACACATATTTATTGATCGCTAGTTTGTTTGCTATTTTATCTGTCTTTACTATTTGGATAATATTAGGATCTAAGACAATGGCATCCTTCCCTGATGAAGCATGGTCTATTGCCTTTCCCCATGTTTGAATCAAAGCATCATGTCCTGCTTTTTTGAGTTCCATGATTTCTTTGCTGTAGATTTGCATAGGGGCGGATTTTTCTATCTTTGGGTTTTTAAAATGGAGTCTAGCTGTGGTGATCGTCCCATTTTGATCTGATTTGGCGTATCCGATAGCTCTATTCATAGAATCACTAAAGTATATTGGAGTGTAGGGTTTAAATTCTCCCCGTTCTCCGTGATACCATAGTTCATCATTAGCCATAAGGATAATCCGCCTATATAGTAGAATTAGAGGGTTGAGAGACCATTTCCTTTAGGAGATATAAAATGAAGAAGTTCTTATGTTTGTTGGTTTTAAGCCTTTGTTTTGTAACAGGATGTATAGATCAAAAGGGCACAATTAATCAAAATACTAAAGACGATATCAAGGAACTGATTCATGCCGCAATGTCTGACTTACCTTCACCAACTGTGAATGTTCCACCAAACCAGCAGGTAGATACAAGTGAACTAAAGAGGGAAATCCTTGCTTCTTCGAATAACACAGCTAGCCAAATGACAGGTGCTTTAAATCTAAGTGTTTCTAAATTAGCAGATCAGATGAAAGGTGTTGAGGCTAATATAGGCAAGCTTCTTGAAATAAATAACACATTGACGGCTACCCTCAATTCAAAAGTGGAAGCCAATGCAACAGCAATAGCAGACTTTAAGTTTACCTTGCAAAATACTATTGCTCTTACTTCGGAAATTAAAGCTAGTTTGCAGGCTATCACCAATATCCAGAATTCCATGAGTGCAGATCTCAAGGTTATGAATACAATGTCTGCTGATTTAAAAGCGAATGCAAGTGCAGTCATTGGAATTGGCAATAAACTAGAGAATCTTAACCAGAACCTAGCGGCAGGCCGCGATATCAATTATCTCCCAAAGGAAGCTGTTTATATGGTCGGCATTTTTATTGGGGCAATGGTATTTCTGGCTGCCCTCATTGTTTTCCTGCTTTACAAGTCTTCGATGAAGGCTATGCAACTTGAAGCTGACAAGCATTCAAGTGAGAGAAAGAAGATTAATCAATTACTTGTAAGAGCTATGGCAGTTATGCCGATTGGTCCGGACAAGGATAGGAGTTTTGCTGGGGACAAGGATGAACTCAAAAAGCTTCTGGATGACATGGGCGGAATTTTAGGCTCAAAATAGTAATAATTGGTATAATTTGATTTGAGTTTATTAGTTTAGGGGTTTTTGATATGAAAATTAAAACGTTGCATTTGGTAAATTATTGTGGATATTCAGATGTAACTTTTGATTTAAATCGTGGTTTCACTTGTCTTTATGGCCCAAATGGCTGTGGCAAGACAACAGTTTTGACCGCTGTTTCGAGTCTTTGTTCCTCTATGGACTTCACTTCTGATGCTGTTACGGAAGAGATGAGAAGAAAGAAGTTCCTTGAGCCGAACATTAAGGAGGGTCAAAAATCTTTCGAAGTAACTGGAGTATTTGAGCATGAAGGTCAGGATTATGAAGTTATACTGACTCACGAAGGCTGGAAGAAAAATGACATTTTAAAGCAGTCTTGGTGGTGGCCGGGGTTGACTTATTTTGCTAAATTTGACACAGAGACGAAGAGTTTCTGTATTCACAAGGATATTTGGCCCAAATTTAAGGAAGCCTATGAAAAAATCATGGGTTTTGAGGTAGAACCTGATTTTTACGATGATGTGGATGAAAGAACCCTTCATAAACCTACTGCTGAAAGAACGGTTAGGGGCACCTATGCCATTAATTTTTGGCTGAACAAGTCAACGGGCAGAATACAGCAACCAAGAGCGAGTGCGGGGGAAAAGAAGGTAGCTAAGAGTTTATCCCAGATTGTTAACCTGCCTCAAAATCGTCTTCCTCAAATTGTTTTAGTGGACAATTTGGAAATGCATGTTTATTCGAAAAGACATTTAATCATGTTTGAGGTGATTAAAGACATTTTTAAAAACATGCAAGTGTTAGCCACGTCACACAGTACCATAATTATCGAACAATATGAGCCTAAAACCGATCTGATCGATGTTGAGGCTCTCATTTTTAAGGAGAATCAGAATGGAATTCAAGTATCTTAATGGGCCAGAAGTCAATTGCGAAGCAATCGCAAGTGAAATAAAGCAATGTATTCATGACAACAAAATGAATATGATTGATTACAGTCGAACTGCATTAGAGGTTTGGCCCCGTGCAGATGACGACAAATATCCAGAAATGAAAAAGTACGCTGCTCAATGGGAAAGTTTTTGTGAATATGTTGAAAATAATGCGAAAACTGAAGACGATGTTCCAGAAGACACATTGAATTCTTTTAGGGCAGTTGATGGCAACATTCAAGAAATGGTGAATGGGGATAAGGAATATTGGGATGCATTGAGGGCCGATGTTCTTCGATATTATGACAAGAGTGAAGACCCAAAATATTGGGAAGACCGCTGGGCAAACATTGACTTCTGGTATGATCCCATTGGCTTAGAAGTACAAACGAATAAAGTGACAAGAGTCGTCAACGCGGATGCGACTTTTGGCGAGGAGAAGGGACGAGAACTGGTCTCGAAACGTGAAATCCCTCCCGGCTTTGTAATCCGCATTAACTAGGAGCTTACTTTAATGGGTAAGGCTTCACTGTATGAGATGAAGAGGGCCTGTTTATCTGGAAAAGATATTGGGCGACTTCTTCAGGGCAACGCTATCTGGGTTGGGCACACATCATTTGTCTATGATGGGAGTGAACCAGCCGAACTGGAAGAAGGATTGAAAGTTCTAAAACAGAACTTGACAAATGCGGCTTCCTCCAGTAAAAAGAAGACGTGAGGATGACTTTAGTCACCTCCTCTGATTCAAAGGGGCCGTAGTACGGCCCCTTTTTTTTAGGATGGAAGGATGTATTGGGCATTCGTCAAGAAGTGTCGATTTCCAGATGGCAAAGTTGAATACTATGCCCACATGGTATTCACCGACACTGAAACGCAAGCACAGAAAAGAGTTGAAGAAACATTTAAGTTGAGGAACGTATGTGGAAAAATCACAAAACAGTCTAGGCTAGCTGTTTTGGAAGAGATTTTGAAGCTAGGTTCTTCAGACAGCCCGAGCGATCTTTACGAGAAATCTTGTAAGAAAGCTTTGGCACTAACACAGAAGAGGGAACTAGGAGCCCCCTCCCATAGAGACTGAATGGATTGTCAGTCAGAAGGAGTTGTATATGTCGAATGTACTGTCGGAGCCAGTACTTGTTTTGAACAAGTCGTGGAAGCCCATTGACACTTGTACCGTTGCTTCAGCTTTTTCGAAGCTGTTCACCGGAACAGGGCGGTTTTTGGATGTAGAAACCTACGTTCTACACGATGTGGTTGGATGGCTTTCTTTGCCAGAGCCGGATGATTTAAAAGAGAGAGCTATCAGAACATCCCATGTCAATCTTCGGGTGCCCGAAGTATTGGTCATGTCGAGTGATGTTCAGCCCAAAAGAAGGGTCATGCAATTCAGCAGACGGAATTTGCTGAAGCGTGACCTTCACATTTGTCAATATTGTGGGACAAAAGAACAGTTGACAGTGGACCATGTTCTGCCTAAAACAAAGGGTGGAACGTCGTCATGGACCAACTGTGTGATGGCCTGTCTAAAGTGCAATGCGGCTAAAGCTGGTAGGACACCAGAAGAGGCAGGTATGGCACTGAGAGTTAGACCGGAAATGAAGGAAAGATATCCACATGACGAAAGCAAGTGGAGAGTTCCTTACAGGCCAGCGTGGTCACCGGTCTTTAAGGTTTCCGTGCCATTACTCAGGCCTTCTTGGTTTAAGTTCCTGCCAGAAGCCTACACGAAAACCAGCCTTCTGATAGCCTAAAAGGGAAGGGGCGGCGAAAAGCTGCCCTTTTCTTTTTGAGGAGCAGAAAATGATTTACTCAGGTCCGTCTCCTTGGCAAACAGAGAAAAATAGACAACTTTATTACCAGCAAAGAGACAATACCGCTAAATGGTCAGCCATTGAGTTAGAAGTAATTGCTCATCCTCAAACTTGGATTGTCCACAGAGGCACAGAAACAGATCCTTGTTTTAAATATATGGAAAATTTGTTTCCCCAGACCCAAAAGGGTATTGCGGAAACGAATATATACTTTATTAGAAATGGTTATTTTTGGAGTTCAACTATCGATTTACCTACAGAGGCTGGTGGATTATATGCCCCATCAATAGGAGCTATTTTTCTAAAAGATGGGACTGGAATTAATTGGGAAATTATTTTAGTTCATGAACTTTGTCATAGGGCGAGTCATCTTTTGGGTAGAATGGGAAGCCAAGAAGTCGAAGAAAATTTTGCGTTTTTCCATTCTCTTGGTTTTATAAAGCCCAAATATCCCAAAGAGTTTGTTATTTCTAAATATCTAAAACCATACTGTTTGTACGTCCAATATCAGGAGAGTACCGGACAGGGGACCCCTATTTCAAAAGAAGAAATAGAAAAAAGAGCTTTGGTCATGGCTGAAAACTTTTATAATGGCAAATGGGGTGAACTAGAGATCGGGACGAAGGAAGAGGCACCGGCACCGTCCGTCTGGGATATCATTTGACTTTTCAAAAAACTTGTGATAACTTCATGAGAGACAAAGACTCATTAGCCCCGTCGTAGGATTTCATTTTAAGGAGAGATTGAGATGGAGACGGAGAAGAAGTGGTACGAAAAGACTGGTTGTCTGATTGGTATTGCAGGAGCCATTCTGGCGGGGCTGTTCCTCGTCATTATGTTCTTCTGGACTGTCGGTGTTTATAACGGCGAAGCAAGAATGAGGAACGCTATTGTTGCCAAACAAAAAGACAACACATCTGAATTCGATTCTATGTGGAAGAAAATCGATCAGGTGGCACAGGTTACCGACATGCAAAAGGAAGCTTTGAAAGATATCATTGTTTCCCATGCCAAGGCTAGGACTGGGACCGAAGAGAATAAGAACCTTTTGATGAAGTGGGTGCAGGAAAGTGTTCCCAACGTTGACCAGTCTACTTTTACTAAATTGATGAATGTAATTACCAGTTCTAGAGACGGTTTTGCTTTCCGACAAAAAGAATTACTGGATCTTAGTCGGGAGCATAATAATTTGCTTACGGTTTTCCCCGGCAGCATGGTACTTTCTATCCTTGGCAAACAACCGATTGACGTAACAATTGTCACGTCTACCCGCACAGAGAATGTCTTCAAAACTGGCAAGGATGATGACGTTAACCTAAGGAAGTAAGTATGCTTTTTTGCTACCTAATTGCTTGTATCCCAGTGGCTATTGGCTTCCTTCTGTTCATGAAACAGAAGGAAGTTCACTTGGCAGAGTGGATTATTGGTTCTCTTGTGGGATTTGTAATCACGGGTATTTTCCATTTTATAGCTCTAAGCAACATGACCAGTGACACGGAAACATGGTCAGGGCATGTGACCAAAGCAATTTATTACCCAGAATGGGTTCAAAGATGCACAAGAATAGTTACCTATAAAGTTGGAAAAACTACAATGACAAGGACCGAAACTTATTATGTTACACATCCCGAAAACTGGGGAGCTTATTGTACTGTTAATGGAGAAGTAAGTATTAGTAAGGATCTTTTTAAAGTTTTGAGCAGTTCTTTTGGTGGAACGAAACCTTTAGAATTGGATAGGAGTGGGTTCCATTCAGGCGATAAAAATATTTATATAGCAACCAAAAACGTCCCCGAAATTCTCTATCCAACCACAGCTAGCCATTCGTGGGAAAACAGAATCAAAGCCGCCCCGAGTCTTTTTTCTTTCCAAAAGGTTCCTGAGAAGATTAAGGTTTACGATTATCCCACCAATAAATGGATGAAATCAGGCAGGGTTCTGGGGACCGCTGCTTCAAAAATTGATATTTTAGAATGGGATAAGATGAATTCTTGGGTTGGCCCCAAAAAGAAGGCTAACGTCATCATTATTGGTTTTGGAGATCAGGACTCAAAAATGGGACATTGGCAAGAGGCGAAGTGGGTAGGCGGGAAAAAGAATGATATAGTGATTACCTATGGAGGGCCGGAAGATAATCCTGCATGGTGTTATGTTTTTGGTTGGAGCGAGAAATTCGAAGTAAGAAGGAACCTTGAGAGTATCATTTTGGAACATAAAGTCAGTAACAAAACAATTCGACTTATAGAAAAAGAAATCATAGCGAACTACCAGATCAAGGACTGGTCAAAATTCGACTACATCACCATTGAGATTCCGTATTATTATTATATCATTCTGGTAGCGATAATGCTTTTGACTCAGGCTGGCTTCTGGTTGTGGGCGATGAAGAATGATTTTGACAAAAATAATCTGGAATCCAGAAGATGTTTCCCGTACTAGGGGCACCCATGCAATCTATCTGTACTGTTTGTCCATGGAAATGTGTCCTTGAAGAAGGAAAACTTGGTAGGTGTAAGGCCAGAATAAATAATAATGGTAATGTGCAGGTAGCCAATCCTAATTTTATTTCGACGGCTATTCTTGGACCGATTGAGCAAAAGGGGATTTATCATTTTCATCCCGGAGCCAATATTCTTTCGGTTGGTGGTGTAGGATGTAATTTATTCTGTGGTTTTTGTCAGAATTTCTCTATAAGCCAAGTTGCAAAAACTCACGGGGAAACGATGGCTCCAAAAGATTTAGTTTCCTTGGCTGTCGGAAAGAAAGCTGAGGGGATTGCATTTACCTATAACGAGCCTTTAATAAATTATGAATATGTTATGGATGTTTTTGATTTAGCTAGGAGATCTGATTTAATCACGGTCCTTAAAACAGCGGGACTAGTTGATCAACATATTTTTGCTGAGGTTTGTAGATTGACTGATTGTGTGAATATTGATTTAAAGGGAGATTATCAGGTTTATAGAGAGATTTGTCATGTTGATCCTTCGTGGATGGATATCGTTCTCCTTAACATTGGGACAGCTTCTCTTTTGACACATACTGAAATTTCTATTCCTGTAATCACAAACTACGAAGACAACGCCAGAGAAGCAGCGAATCTTCTTTATGATGTAGGGATATTTCCTCTTCATTTGTTAAGGTTTATCCCTGATTTTAAAATGAAGAAATTTGCTCCTACTTCAATGAAAGTGCTTGAAATTTTACAAAATTACCTTCTTGAACAGTATCATTATGTCTATATTGATTTTGCAGAAATGACCAATGAAACAAGATGCCTTTCTTGCAAAGAGCTAATTTTGAAGAGGGAAGGAGCGAAGTTGTCATATAATAATCTAAAGGTTGATTTGTGTCCCCGTTGTGGGAAAAAACAAGACATTAAAATAAAGGTTAAATAATGTTTTACGACTACAAGTGTTCCAAATGTTCCAAAGTTCTAACTGTAGAAAAGTCGATTCGAGATCCTCATCCAGAAACTTGCCCGTATTGTTTCAAGAATGGCCTTGAAAGACACTTTTCTTCTGATTCCGCACCGGCTATTATTTATGCCAATAGACCGGCTTGGACATACAGCGACATCAAACGGTATAAGAATATGAGGATAAAAGGTGGTGAACGGGATGGCCAGCTTCTAAAAGTTGATCCGAGTAAACATGGCGATATTGGGTCATGGAACACGGATTTGCAAATAGATAAGTCTCCTCGGAAGAAGAAGAAATGAAAAACTACTACGAGATCCTTGGTGTAGAAGAAAACGCCGATCAGGAAGCCATTAAGAAGGCTTTCCGTGAATTGGCGAAAAAATGGCATCCAGATAGAAATCCAGACAACAAAAAAGAGTCTGAAGAAAAATTCAAAGAAGTATCTGAAGCTTATAATATTTTAGGTGATGAAGAAAAGAAGGCAAGATATGACCATATGCGGACATATGGTCAAGAAGATTATCAGGATATAGATCTCTCCGGTTTTTTTCACAATGTTAATCAGAGAAGAATGAAGGGTCAGGACATTCGGATAGCTGTTGACTTAACACTAAGAGAAGTTGTCCTTGGTGTTTCTAAAATTATACATTTAGAAAGACCTGTTATTTGCGACTCATGCAAGGGAGTGGGTTTGAAGGAGAACGCTACTCCTTGTTCTAGGTGCAAAGGCCAAGGGTTCACTGTAAGCGAACGTCATCTGGGTCTTATGAAAATACAGAGTCAGCAAACCTGTCCAGATTGTATGGGGTTAGGGTGTAATCGTGACAGTATTTGTCCCAAATGCAGCGGAGCGAGATTGGTCCCCAAGAAAGAATCGATAGAAGTTAACTTCCCGGCAGGAATTGCCAATAGGGACGGGTTGCGGATAGTTGGCAAAGGAGCCGAAAGCCCAGATCTCCCCGGTGATCTCTATGTTTATGTTAACGTTAAGCCAGATAAGAACTTCGAGCGGAATGGCAATGATCTTTTGACCAGTGTGACAATTCCTTTAAAAGTAGCCTTGACAGGCGGCGAGGCTATGATAGAAGATATCACAGAAAAGAGGATCGAATTAAAGATCCCGAAGGCAATCCAGCATGGGGCGGTTCTTTCATTAGCTAATAAAGGTATCCTTGGTGGCAGACTTTTGGTTACTGTCAAAATAAAGATACCTGATTTGTCAGAAGCATCGCTAGAAGTCATCAGTGCAATCCTTGATAAAGAACCTGTTGCGTAAGATTTCGGCAATAGGAATTAAAATGGAATTCAAAAGAGTCGAAATGAATAAGGTTACCCGCCATTTCGAACAGGTATTCGATTTGGAAGAAATTCGAACTATCTTAAAAAAGATCAAAGACATGAGAGTTCCTTCGATTTTTAAGGTCAAGGGCTACCCAAAATTTAGTTCAACTTATGTTCTGGACATTACCGACAAAGTTGTTATATTCTCCCAAGAACAGAAGCTAAAGCTTACGGTTGACCTGAAAGACGTAGAGGGGATTGAAGTTTTAAGTAACAGTGAAATTGTTGACGAAGATAAAAAAGGCCGATGGGCCTACATCTGACAACCTTAAGGAGACGATGATGAGCATGCAAGAACAGATGGATGAATTCCTCAGTAAAAGAACTCCTGAAGCACCTGAGATTATTACTTTTTCGGAGTACTTGCAAAAAGTCAAGAAGAACCCTTCCATTGCTGCTCCGGCTCACCGTCGAATCTACGAAATGATCCGAAGCTACGGCGTTGAGATTGGAGAGGAAGGGCAGGAGACTTACAAGTATTTCGAACGGGAATTGTTCGGCATCGAAAATGCCACCCGAGAAATCATGGAATATTTCAAGGGTGCCGCACGAGGATCTGATGTGGGACGCAGGTTCTTGATGTTGTACGGCCCTCCCTCTTCTGGCAAATCCAATCTTCTTGCAATGATCAAGCGAGACATTGAAGAATGGACTCGTGCAGAGGCAGGGGCTGTCTATGCCATTGATGGTTGCCCCATGAACAGCGAACCACTCTGTCTGATTCCGAAGAATATGCGTAAAAAGTTTGAGGATGAATTAAAAATCAAGATCGAAGGTGACCCGAATCCGGTCATTGCTTTAAAGTTGAGAGAATTAAAGGGTGATTTCACACAGATAATGTGCCGCCGAATTTATTTCAGTGAACAGGCTCGTTGTGGGATTGGTACATTCGTTCCGAGTGATCCGAAGTCTCAGGACATA
>Ga0307376_10005822_pt1 | contig 11042 bp, 18 predicted proteins | sample TR2MG_FD_202536 | JGI IMG/M metagenome (GOLD analysis project Ga0307376, IMG submission 202536) | Soil microbial communities from Risofladan, Vaasa, Finland - TR-2 | ecosystem: Environmental > Terrestrial > Soil > Coastal area > Acid sulfate soil | place: Finland: Risofladan, Vaasa | collected... | reverse complement strand
GCACACTTTACCCGAGTTGTAAGACACTGCCTGTATATGCATTCCAGTAAGTTCCTTGCCGTTATGCATAACAATAAACTCTATACCGGAGAAGGAATTGTATGTTCTAAAAGCATTATTCGGACTTTCTGTCATAGTTTTGTCCTTTTGATGAGTTCTATAAGCTCGTCAAGCTCTTTACTATCCTCGGATAGGATTCCACCAGTGTGGAGACCTGTGATAAAGCTATTAACTTCTTTCATTGCAGCTACTTGTGTCATGCTCAATGTGCGTGCCTTAAGCACCCACTGTTCAAATGCTTCACACGCAATAGGCGCAATGTCTTTCACAACCCGCCACATAATGTCGGCATATGCACGGATCTCGTACTGAGCATGAGGGTGCATCCGCAGAGCCAAGAAATGGAACAGATTATGGAGGTCCATCTTCCACATAATAGTTGTATAGGTAGAGAGAGGGAGATTTATACGGCTCAATTCCCTGGAGAACCCAGTATCGAGATAACTTTCATAACATCTCCAATCCTTTGCTTGGTTCTCTACAAGCGATTTACAAAGCCACGTTGCAGCACCCCATTTCATACCACCTTGACTGCCTTGGTGATTAGATTCATCTTGTGCTGACTCAATAGCCCTGGTTAGTTCTGGTACGTAAAACTCTGGTTTCATCTTGGAGTAACGTCCAGAATATTCATTCAGAGAACTTGTTCTATGACGCACCCACTGCCTCATAACAAAAATGGGCATCCTAACATGCCAGACAGTCTCCACCATCTCAAACGGGCTCGTGTGGTGGTTCTCAAACATGTACATCAAAAGCTCGCGGTCTTTCTCTTCGCCCTTGGACTTACCACTGGTGGATTGACGAGCCGCCTCAGCTATTCTGGTATCGTTGCCCATGTAGTCCACTAGGGCAATCCATCCATGATTGTGCACCTTATGGTACACATCCAGGTGCTCTTCTGCTTCTTCGTTATGCCTATGTGGCATGAGTACACACAAACGCGTTTAGTTCCAGCCTACCATCGGAAAATATTGCCTTGGCTATAAAGTCACCCCATCGGAACATAAGTCCAAACATCAATAAATCAGGGGATAATTTGTTTCCATCAAGACGCGTGACAATATGTTGCTTATATGAAAGTCCCTGTGGGAACTCTTCCCCCTCCAGGACTCTTGGAATTCTAATTTTGGTCATCACTTATCGCCCTCAGTTCAACCACCCACCAATCATAGCCGTGAAATGTCATGTCTGCTATTTCGTTTGCATCATCTGGTGAGTCAAATCCTACAACCTTGTCATCAGATTCGTTCAATCTACCATAGATAGAAATGCCATCAAATGGATTACCTACAATGATTACATAACTCATGGTCTTATCTCGCTCTCTTGGCGGTATGTACTTGTTACTTGCATAAACTCAGCCTTCCGCTGTAGTTCTTCAATCGTTTTAGCACCGGCGTATGTCATGCCAGACTTGATACTACCTATTAGTTCTGTCATCAGGTCATCTACTGAGCCTGTGACGGGAATCCAAAATGCTTCACCCTCTGGAGTGTTCTTACACTCACCGTAGAACTCCTGTTGAAAATCGAAACTAGCTTGTCCACGGTATTTGGCTGCTTTCTTAGCCCCTTTGGATGAACCAAAACTATAGAAAGCATGATTCTTCGGTGCGTTCTTCTTCTCTGCTGCACTCTCCTCACATGCCGCAAACATCTTACCCATCATAACGCTTGACGCACCAGCAGCAAGAGCAAGGACAATATCCCGACTGTTGCGAATACCACCGTCAGCAATGATGGGAACCCTAAGTTTCCTAGCGAGAGTGGCACACTCCCGAATAGCAGTAAATTGAGGCATTCCAAAACCAGTGACAATGCGAGTAGTACAAGCGGCACCACATCCCACGCCGACCTTGACTGCTGTGGCTCCATGAGATACAAGCTCCTGATACCCCAGAGGGGTACATACATTACCAGCAATAATTTCTATACTGTCTCCGAACTCAGACTGAGTTCTATCCATGATATCAAACATACCTTCGCAGTGTCCGTGTGCTACATCAAAGCACACTCCCCAAATCATGTGCTCGTCAAGACCACCAGTCAGTAGAGCCTTCAATCCGTCCCAGTCTTTTACTCCCCAAGATACACACACAGGGCGCATATATTCACACTCAATGATACTTTTTAGGTTCTCATCCTTGTGAAATCTGTGAAGGATTATAGCATCACCGCTCCATTTCAATAGAGCCTCTGACAGTTCTGGTGATATCACACTATCCATGTTAGCAGGAATCAAAGGAAGCCTAGTCTTCATCCTAGAAGTAATCCAGGTATCCAGAACAGGCTCACCCCGAGAGGCCACGTTGTTGAACTGTGGAACTAAACACACATCATCAAACGTTAGTCCTATGTTCATTCTTTTTCCTCTATGTAAGGTTCTGGCTCTGTCATCATTGGTGTGATAAAGAAGGATGGCATCCAAGGCAATCCTATGTTTCCGAATCGCTCGGGTGGCACCCCATTGGGATAATACTTCTTATCGTGTCTGCCTAATTGTTTGACACGATTCTTGTTATACCACTGACCATTCTTAAAGTAATCACCACGATTGAGATAACCACTCTCGCGTCCTGGTGACGTCTCTACATATGGAGGGTCAGATGGATACTTCCTAAAAACTTGAAACTGTGACCAGTTTGTTGGTCTATCTTTAGAATCATACCCCGCCGTATTGAATTTCCACATCCAGTTATCACCACTGGGGTCACATACATACCAATTTCCGTCCCACCATACTTCAAGCCAGGCATGACCACCACCGAAAGGACCACTCCTATAACCATACATGATTCTCATATCGTCCCATGAGAACCAACGGTGGAGATAGTCAGCCATCTCGTTTGCCATGTCATCGCAATCGTGATAATGAATAATGTATGAACTTCCAAGACGGTGGGTTTCTACCCCCCACACGCTAGGGAAAGGCTTTCCCTGATGGAATAATTTCATGCCCTCCCAGGGAACCACAGCGACACATCCTAGGAGGGCAACGACGATGCAGCACAGCCAGATCCTCACAGAGCACCAGCCTCCCTGAGTGCTTGAATCTTCTTCTCTGCGTCCTGTTCTACGATGCCAATGATATCAATCTCATTGACAACATATACCTTACCGATGCCTTCTAGCTCTAGCTCTCGTGCTCCAGTAGCAGCAAAGAATACAACATCTCCTTGCCTAGCAGACATTGGTAAAGTAGCAAACTTTTTCATGTCTGTGTCCCAGGCAAAATCACAAGCCTTGCCTGGACCACAAGCTAGAACACGACCGAATGGCATCTGCTTCTTCTCTGCATCTGGTAGGACGATCCCACCCTCAGATACGCCTGCTTCTGTAAAGCGCTTGATTAGATACCAGTCTCTGACTGGGTGCAATAGGTCTTGAGACATTAGTGCTCCTCAAAAAAGTACTCGCCATCTGGCGACTTATTTACTGCAAACTGAAACACATGTATACTTTCGAGCCGTTCGAAGTATCCAAGCCAGTGCGCATGAATATCTCCACCATAAGGGGTGGCTACAATGTTTCTGATGTCTTCTGGAATCTCAACCGTAAAGTTCTCAGCCATAGCACACAAATTCCTTAGCTTCTTGGCCACTTCTGGAACCTTAGTGGCTGCTGCTACCGTACCTTCTCCAGTTGTACATCCAAAGGTATGTCCAGTAGAATATCTTACCACTATAACAAAGAGCAATTCTCCATCTTCTATCCCAAATGGACAACAAAGAGAATCAGGACACCAGCTAGAATAGTTCTCCGCTCGTTCCCGAGTTGTAAAAATCCCACGTGGTCTCCAGTCTTTAGTTGTCTCCCTCCAATCGTTGTTGTTCCCCTCATCATCTGTTTCTGTTTCATATATAGCTACAAATAGGTTCGGTTTATTGTCCTCAGATCCCGAGTAGCTCTTCTTTTTCTTTGCTGGTTTCTTTCGTGCCATTCATATTCTCCTGTGCATCAATCAAAAACTGTGACCAGGACTCGAATTCTCCTACCTCTTCCGTTTGTTTCAGGGTATGCATTGCTCTCGGGTAATCATATAGGAGATGTGGATACACAAATCTCCCTCTGATTTGACTAGTTTCGCGTACTTCGGCGTGGTCCACAAGAACAGCACAGACAACTCCAAAGTGTACAGAACCAACATCCGTGGTGTCATCGTTGATGAATCCAATCGGATTGAGAAGTTGATCTTCTACTGTTTTGTGTCCAACAACAGAGATAAAATCTAACTCTTCCTGAAGTTCTCGCATACCACCATTCACAAACGTCTCTAACCTGGTTTCAGCCTGGTCTTCAGAATTGATATGTCCACCGACACCAATAGAAAACTTGTTATGAAGTCTTTTCTCCCCCCATTTGCCTATTCTCTGATATACAAATGTAGGATAAGTAGTTTCGTCCAAAACATTTACAGAATCTTTATTGGAGCTTACTACGATGTAAGGAATAATTTGCTTATATTGAGAGTGGGTTTCAGCATATGCTCGTTCCATAAAGAACGAATCTTTCATTACTTCTTTCCAATCTCTCATAACACCCATCTGTTCATCCTCATAGAAAAATCCACAAGGTACCCAACGAGTGAACAACTTACTACGCTCTACTACCAATACAAATTCAAGTCCACTTTCCATATTCCTGCTCCGATGTCATACAGTGTACTGAAGCATATCCACTCGGTTTCTCCAGCATTACTCCAACGGACCTCTAGCATCATTGAATCACATTCATAGCACCATGCGGTGTTGCCAGTTGGCTTACCAAGTTGACCATCCTCTGCTGATACTAAGTCAACTCCATCTAGTGATCCGTCATTAGGGGACATATAATCTCCAAGATATATTCAGAAGGGAGGACGTGGCCGTTCCTCTCGGGCGACACCACGATCCCCTCTTCTGAAACCAATACACTCTTAGTACCCGTTGAGGTAGTCGCAAACCTCTTCTGCTAGATACTCTTCCTCAAAGGATGCCACGAATGTACCATCTATGGAGTTCTCCTCAGGAAAGGAGAACCCGTGACGGAATATAATAGCATCAATCGGACGTGGCTCCCACTCTTCTCCTGGTGGAACAAGTACCAGCCAATTGCGCTCACCGAAATCCGTCTCGGTGTCTTTCCTACCCCATACTACACGATGATCAACATAGTATTCATCCCCTTTGGGCTTGATTACTAGGAACAGACTATCACCTACTTCTTGACTAATCATATTTACCGCTCCTTATTTCGCTAATGTGATTTAGGTGCTGCTGCACCCTCTCATAGCGAGAATCCCATTCGTACTGCCCGAAAATTTCGCGCAGACGATACACTAGCCACTCATCGTGACCCTTCTCACGTTGTCTTTTGGTTTCCAATGTCCATCCAACCCAGATGGAATTGTTCTTCTGTTCACGGACTTTGTGAACCACCACTTGATACTCTGGACTTCTAGACATAAAATTGTTAATGTCAGACAACAGCTGTACTAGAAAATCAAACCTATCATCTGGTACACTAATCTTAGGCTCAGCTGGCAGAAGAGGTCCAAACTGTTTCTTTAGTCTTTCCACACTATCGTTATTCATTAAGTTCTCCTCGCACAAAAACCCATGGGGGCAAAATGTTTATACGGCTTGCGCAGTAACCATGGATTCTCGACGGCCTCTTTCATACACATATCAAAGTTTGCTTCTTCAGGTATAACACACTCGTCTATTTCGAAACCAGCCTCCTTCAGTTTAGTCTTGATTCCATCAAGACTATACACACCAAAGAATACATCTTCTTGGTAGGGCAGCCCAACGTATATATTAACCTCAGTAGTAAATACAAAAATCCCACCTGGTTTTAACGCCCTATGTATTCTCTTCATTGCATCTACATCTTCTTGAACATGTTCAATAACAGATATAGAATAGATGCAATCATATTGCTCCACATCCACAAGGTCACAAATATCAAGCTGGTAGGTTTTATGTCCAGCCTCTTTTATCTCTTTCTCCCATTGTTCTCTAGGGTACATTTGACTTGCGCATTCACGAGAAGCCCATCCGAAACTATCTGTTACTGTCAAGTTCTTCACATGTTCCGCAACAAGTCTCCATGCATCGGTGTCCCATCCACCAAACTCTAATGCGTCTGTACAATCAATCTTCTCAAGATGCTGACAGACCCACCATACATCACATAGTCTGGTTTTCTTTCTTAGGTTCTGACCCCAACCGCCCGCCAAAAGCTTATTAGCAAGCGTAAGTTGCCAATGTGGCGACATGAATAACCCACTCATTACAGTCTCTCCCATACAGATGGACTACCTTTTATAATAGTTTTCCAGTTATGTTTCATGTATTCAAACCAATCTTGAGCTAACTTACTATCCACAATATGCATTGGATGTTCCCCTCCAGAGGTATGAGAGGTTATGTTCACTATCATTCTCGCTCCTCTGGTGGTAATCTTGGTAAACGTATCAAGGTGTTCAAAGGGGCTAGTCAGGTGCTCAATGACATCTAATGCTATAATTGAATCAACAGTTTCTGTTGGCTTACTAATAACAATTTTATCAGAAAGACCACTCCTGTCAAATCTCCATTGGGCAAATTCTACATTTACTAGATTAATATCATCGTAGTACACTCGTGAAACAATAGGTGACGCCGCAGCCAGCAAAGAATAGGTACCAATGCCACCACCGAAGTCCCATACGGTACCAATTGCATGAGAATGCACAAGCTGACCCCATGGGTAGAGTGTTCCAGAGGAGTGCCAACAGGCTAGATCGTACAGGTAAGAGTCTCCTACCTCGTGTTGATAAAAGTGGTCGGAGTCTTGTGCAAATACTGCCGGGGCTTTGTTCCACTTGTCCCGTAGTTCTGCCTGTCCATTCCTATTCTCTCTAGATCCCTTAAAAGCACGAAGTTCGTGCATAGCATTATCGAAAAACTCTTTTAGCATTTCGCTGCCTCCAGACACTTTGCCACATCAAGAGTAAGCTGGGTATTCTCTTCACCATCCATAAACTTGTCTATCATTGTTTTGATTCCATCAGGGTAATCAAGGTCATAACAGTTCTTGTTTGTATCCAAGGAACGATACTTGTCCTCTGCGGTTATGGAAACATTAATCTTGAGCATCTGTCCAGAGGTCAACTCGTAGTGTGATATCCACGTGTTGTGTGGAAACTGTGCATCTGTATACTGATCCACAAGTCTTGCGTTTTCTATATTGGTTACTGTGCCACCTATGGCGAGTGCATGACAACCCAATACGGTTTCAACACTCTCGTCTCTAAATCTGCCCCATTGACGCATTGTAATCCACAGATACTTATCATCTATCGATTTTGGCAGAGCTGGGTTGAATGCATAAGTGAAATCAGTCAACAGCTGTAATGACTTCTTCCGCGCAAGAGATACAAGATGCTGAGTTGTTTCCAGCTCTGGCGTGAGCATTTTCTCACACATTACGTGCTTGCCAGCCAATAATGCCATTTCCGTGAGATAGAAATGGGTATCAATGGGCGTGGCTATGAAGACATGGGTCACATTCTCCTGTGATATGATATAATCAATCAGGAGCGAATCATCATCCATCTCTTCTATACATATAATATCATCTATCTTTGGGTGTCGTTCCAGCTCTTCGAGGATTTTAGTTCCCCAGTAGCCCACACCTATAAGTCCAACTTTCATGTCGTTCTCTCTTTGCTGTCTCTATATTTTCGATTACACTCAACCGCCATTCTGTTACACCTAACTCCGTGAGCGAAGCAGGCTTTCTGGCAATCGAATCCAGACACTTGGTTCCTTTTATTCATTCTCTCGAACTCTTCAATTTCATCAGTAATAATACCAAGACGAAGATGAGCTGCATCAGGTGCTGCCACCGCTGAACAACGATACATATACCCATCAGCGGCCAGTGTAATCTGGAAGTATCCATAGATACATTGGTCGAAATCGTACAGTGCGATATCTGTCCACCCCTCCTTGGGCGCGACATAGAAAATGTAAGGACGGTCGCTTTGATCCGTACTCATATACGGTGCGATACGCTTTCTATATTCCTCACTATGAGGAACCTCTTTGCGTTCCTTGTACCGTTTGACCTGATCAAATGTCTGATTATACTGAGCATATGGAACAGAAAACCGCAGGGAATCTATACCAACTCGATTAGCAAATGTTGTAATGTACTCAATCTCTTCTTCGGTAGAGTTCCACCTGTTCAGTAAATAACACACACGAACAGACATCTTCCTGTCTTTCGCAGTAGCAAGAAATGCAATAGCATTGAGTATATCTGTAAACTTGTCCTCACTAAGTCCCTTACCCTTGGAGTGGCTGTCTACAGAACCAGCATCAAGAGAGAAGGAAATATAGTCACGCTCATCATCTCCTAGCCTGAGCATCTCAGTCAGTAGACCCTGGTGCTTTTCAAGCTCCCACAGAGGTGAGCCACTAGTGTGTATCCCAAAGTAGTTCCCATAGTGCTTGGTCACTCCAAGGTATGCTCCGAAGTAGGGGTTTATTACAGGCTCTGTATAGGCACCCCCGTATATATGATACGGAACAGCTCCTTCTAGATTGTGAAGCAAAGACAATCCAGTAGCTTCCCACGTGCCTAGTCCTTTCTCGAACAACATACCTTGGCAATGAGTACAACGCATTACACACGGGTGGATGTGATCTCCTGGCAGGTGGATTTCCAGCTGTCGTGGGTAGACTAACTCTCCATCAAAGAATGTATCTTCACTACCAACGTGTTGGATCAGCTGGTCATAGTATCGGTAACGTTCTGGCCTAATGTCATCCATTAGGTCTTCCTAGCCACAAACATGTAATCGTTGACGATGGTCTCCAGCCGTCCATCAGCAACAGCTTCATTTAGTAAAATCTCATTCTTAGTCAGCACTAAATGCCTCCTCAATTGGCTCATCAGTGAGTTCAAGAACTCCAATTTCTGCTTCTGCTTCTACAACGTTTTGATCAACCATATTTTTCTTTCTCTTATACCAGTCGTCCCAAAACGGAGTAGACATCTGGTCTAGTTTAACAGCTCTAACCGACAGCTTATTGTATAAACGCTTTTTCCTAAGCTTGTAGTAATCAGAATTATTCTGATACCTACCAGCTTCTTGAAAAATCAAAATCTGGGATTGTCGTTCAGGTATAAAGCACTTAAAGGTTTCTTCAAATACACAATGGATCATGCCCATTATGTTCAATGGAGCGCTTGCCTTGACTAACCTTGAGGGCATCATCTGAATAAAGTTAACTGGTGTTTCGCGAGGCTCTCCTCTGTCCCAAGCAACGCGCACACCGTTTGGAGATTCAAACCCACCAAGGGTTTCCATATTTATCCTTCGGGTCCAGTAATAATCCGCTGATAGCTTAGGATGATTAGGCCGCACCCACAGTCTTTCACCAGCATCTAGCTGAAGGTGATACCCATCACCAGCCAGACTGATTCCAAACCCGATAAGCGCACCAAATCCATGAGTGTATATCCACCCCTCTGGTACACTAAACACTCTACATCCGAGGTCAAAAGCTACCTGCTTAGTGTTGTCTATAGAACAATCGTCAAGAATGATAATCTCATCAGCAATTGCACGAGCGCTCGCTACTGTATCTGGAAGAAGATGTGCCTGATTCGAAATATGACACACCATTGTTACCTTCCCTATGTCTTGCTTCACATACGGTGGCTTGAAAGTCTTGAACTCTTCATACACTTCAGGCCCTGTCATGTTCCATATATCTGAAATCATCTTCGGAAACCCTTTCCTCGTGTTTTAACATTTCTTTCTCCCTATAATACTTAGACCACTTCCTCCGTAATCGATATCACCTTGGCTTTTCAATGTAATACTATTGAAAAACTCAATTGTTTCAAACATCTTAAATGCCGTAGTGTAGTCTAGAATATTAGGACGGTGCTCATCAATGCCAATATCAAGTTCCTCTTGACAGTCACGAAGCAATATCGCTTGTTCATCGTCTTTCGAGGAGATACATGGCTCACGTGTGCAAATGAATACCCCACCTGGTTTCAATACCCTATGTGCTTCATGCACACCTGCTGCTAAATCTCCATGATGCAGTGTATCCCGACACACCACAAAGTCCCATGTTCTATCTCTGAATGGAAGGGCTCCCTTATCGGCTGCACACCCATCAAAAAAGTCTGGAAAGACACCTGTAAAGATATCGGTCAAGAAACACACACCACCTAGTTTTCTAATCTTGTACGATAACCACCCTGCAAAGGCTCCAACCTCTAGCACAGTCTTGTCCTTGAAATCAAACCTAGCAAGGATTTCATCAATCTTTGCTCTGTCCTTTACCTCATAGTATCCAGAAGGAAGTCTTACCGGAAAGGCATTTGCCATAGCCTTAATTTCAGATTGGATCTTAGATGTCTGGATAGAACTTTTCAAAAATGACTCTCTCTTCTTTTCTAATCAAATCTATTGATTTCTGACTTAGAATACTTTGCCAAGTATCATGAGGATGAACATTTTTTCTGCACATCTCAATACTCTGACCAGTTCTTGCCTTGATAAATGGAGGAAGAGTTTGATCTAACTCTTCCAGCTTAAAAATAACTACATTCTCTGGGATTTCCTCATTAACTAACATCTGTCTGCTTAGTCCCTGAATCCATGGGGGGTGGGTTTCGATTAGATAACGAACAAAGGCATTACAATCCATCCGCTTAGCTGGATTCCCTTCAGCTAACTTGCTAAAGTTCCAGAAACTTACTAATCTTTCAAATGGATTACGCACTACAGCTATAATATCTAGCTCTAAATAATCAAACCCAAGTCCATCCATTACATCAAACTTAATAGAGAGCGGAGCGTGAGGATGCTCTTTATACTTACGATATGGTACTGGATGAATTACACGAGCATACTGGTGTAAATAGTGACTCCCAAAATGGACGTCTGCTAATCCTAATGCATCGCGCAAGATATCAATCATAGAA
>Ga0307376_10005821_pt1 | contig 11043 bp, 12 predicted proteins | sample TR2MG_FD_202536 | JGI IMG/M metagenome (GOLD analysis project Ga0307376, IMG submission 202536) | Soil microbial communities from Risofladan, Vaasa, Finland - TR-2 | ecosystem: Environmental > Terrestrial > Soil > Coastal area > Acid sulfate soil | place: Finland: Risofladan, Vaasa | collected... | reverse complement strand
TGGAATACATAAAGAGGGTTGGAGAAAAATACCAATTCAAATTGCAAGAAGCGTAAATTCTGGCCACATGGATAAAATGGCTAAATCTTATGGATTAGCCGGGGTACGCTATAATAATAAAGGATCTGTAAATAGTCCTTGGTGGTTGAATGCACGAAAATTCATCAATAGTATAAAAGATGTAAAATGGTTTGATAATCATGGTGCGATAAAAGAAAATTGGAAAGTTTTTGATACTTATTCAGCCGCATGGTCAGCCACAAGGTCAGCCACAAGGTCAGTCGCATGGTCAGCCGCAAGGTCAGCCACAGAGTCAGCCGCAAGGTCAGTCACATGGTCAGCCACAAGGTCAGTCACAAGGTCAGTCGCATGGTCAGCTGCAAGGTCAGCCGCAAGGTCAGCCGCAGAGTCAGCCACAAGGTCAGCCACAGAGTCAGCCGCATGGTCAGCCACAGAGTCAGCCGCATGGTCAGCCGCATGGTCAGCCGCATGGTCAGCCGCAGCTATAATATCTGAGGATAAAACAGCTATAGATTTCTTTATGCATGTATGGGAAATATGGAAATCGGGTTATGGATATATGTGGGATAAAGACGGTATTTTTTACGTTTATAAAAGTTTTTAATTTCAATAGGAGGAAATAATGGCTGATGTTCATGAAGAATGCACACATCGGGTATACGGTTACATTCCTGAAGCCGTATTCTATGAAATGCTGAACGAAGCAAAGCGCGAAAGGATTTTTACCAACGAAGAAGGGCGCGTGGATATTGGCGCGCTGGTATCAGAATTGGTGACCCGCTTCTCAGAAGGTCGCATACGTGTAGTACCGCTTCCTCCGATAGTAAAAAAGGAAGCGACTCCGGTAGAAACGCCGGGAGATATGGCCGCCCTGGAATCTGAAAAGCAAGAAGCCCAGCCAGAAACGGCTGTGGATATTGGAGTTGAACCAACTCCCGTAGAAAAGCCAACCGGAAAGGGTAAGGGTAAAAAATCGTAAAAATAAATCTATAATATATATGCTAACAAAAGTTTTGAAGTAAAAACTTAAATCAAGGCGCTTGCCATTAGATTTGGTTTTCTTTTGTTAGCTTTTTTATTATAAGGATTATATGCAAATCGATTTTTTACAATTCTGTAAAGACTATAATATTGATTACCAAATCATAGCCGATGGCTGGGTTAATGTGGAATGCCCAATTTGTCGTCACCATGGTGATCGCGGCTATAAAGGTGGATTTAATATTTATGGTGGCTATTTTAATTGTTGGGCTTGTGGTGGTCATAATTTAAATACCGTAATAATGGAATTATTGGGAATTCAATATCACGAAGTTGAAAATGTTCTTGCGCCTTATTTGAATCAATTATCGGTGCGAAAGCAATTAAACAAGAAAACAAGCACAGTAAATAAAATTGAATTGCCAATAGACACATTGGACGATCATTGCAAGCGTTATTTAATAAAGCGGAATTATGATCCAGAGTTAATTGAAGAAAAATATAAAGTAACCGGAACGCCTTTGATTGGGCCTTGGGCTGGCCGGTTAATAATACCGATATACTATAATAAAAAACTGGTTTCTTTTCAAGGACGTAGTTTGTATTCAAAAGCAAAATGTAAAGAATTAAATATATTGCGATATAAAACATTGGAACCGGAAGCATCGGTGGTAAACCCCAAGACGGTTTTATATAATTTGGATAATTGCACTAAAGATTATGGGGCATTATTTGAAGGCGCTTTTGACGTTTGGCGCTTTGGGAATAATTGTATGGCAACGCTAGGAACGTCAACGACGCCGGAACAGCATATACTTTTAGCCGAAAGATTTAAAAAACTATTTATTATTTTTGACCCAGAAAAAGAAGCTCAGGAAAGGGCAGAAAAATTGGCTAGACAAGTTTCCGCTCTAGGCGGAATAAATGTGGAAGTAATTAATACTGAATTAAAGCATGATCCAGGCGATATGAGTAATAAGGAAGTTAATTATATTAAAAAGGAATTAGGCTTATAATGAAGATAGGTTTAATCGACGTTGATGGCAAACATTTTCCAAATTTAGCCTTAATGAAACTATCAGCATGGCATAAAAGTAAAGGTGATGAAGTATCTTTTGTAACTATAGACGATTATGATGTAATTTATAAATCAAAAGTTTTTAGCTTTAGCCCAGATAAAACGAGTGGATTTTATACCGCAAATAAAATAATACTCGGTGGCATAGGCTATAATTTATTTAATGATTTGCCTAAAGAAATAGAACATATTTGCCCTGATTATAGTTTATATAATGCTGAATCTGCTTATGGTTTTTTGACTCGCGGTTGCATACGAAAATGCCCTTGGTGTATTGTTCCAAAAAAGGAAGGACTAATTCATTTTAATTCTGATATTGAAGAATTTATAAGCAATAAAAAATCCGCAATACTTATGGATAATAATGTTCTTGCTTCCGAAGATGGTTTAAAGCAGATTGAAAAAATAATAAAATTAAATATAAAAATAGATTTTAACCAAGGTCTTGATGCTAGAATTATTGCTAATGATGTAGAAATAGTTAAATTACTTTCAAAAGTTAAATGGCTAAAGCCTTTACGGATGGCTTGTGATACTGATGATCAAATACCAATATTAGAAAAAGCGATTAAATTATTGAGAAAATATAATACCACGCCAAGTAATTATTTTATTTATGTTTTAATTAAAGATATTCCTAGCGGATTAAGGCGCATAGAATTTTTACGAAAATTAAATGTTGATCCTTTTGCGCAACCATATATAGATTTTACTAATAATTATAAAGTAAATCCCGAATTAAAAAAATTTGCGCGTTGGGTAAATATGAAAGCCATTTTTAAAACGGTCAAATGGAAAAATTATAAATGAATAAATTATTAAAATTCCAAAAAGAAGCCATACAATTTATTGACTCTAACCGCTCACCGGTAAAAATCGGGTATGGTATCATAGGTGACGAGTGTGGACTTGGAAAAACAATTGACGCAATAATGCTTTCTTATATTCATTTAGACGAAGGAAGTTTTTTAATTGTTTGCACGGCTTCAATGAAATTAAAATGGGCACGAGAAATAAAAAAATGGACCAGGGAAGAAGCCTATATTATTTATGGCGAAAAATCTTTTCCTTTACCAAAAGCAAAATTTTATATAATCAATTACCATATACTAGGCAAAGAAAATAGTTTAGATCGGCAAGCCGAAACTGTACATAAAAATATGTTTAAAAAATTAGAGCGCAAAAGGGAATTAGCTTGCTATGCCAATAAAGAAAAATTCAAGAAATCTAAATATAAGCCTTTTCCGATTCGATTAGAAGGATGGATTGACGAATTAAGTAAAACAGATATAATTGGTATTTTTCCAGATGAAGCTCACCGGCTTGCTAACGTCGACGCAATTTGGACTAAATGCTTTATTAAATTATTTCATACTATAAAGCCAAAAATATTCGTTCCGCTATCAGGTACTATTACGCGAAAGCAGACAAGGAATCTTTTTACTATTTTAAATTTAACCGCGCCTGCAATATTCAACAATAAATATCGGTTTTTATATCGGTATTGCGATCCGGTAAAAACGCCATTTGGATGGAACTGGGACGGGTCAAGCAACGAGGAAGAGCTGCATAAATTGTTGAATAAAGTAATGATACGAAGATTGAAAAAAGATATAACAGGATTACCACCAAGAACATTTTCCGTTTTACCTATGGAATTAACAAAAATAGAATCAAAAAATTATTCATCTGCAAGCAAAGAATTTAAAAAAATAATATTAGAAGAAGAGCAAAATTCATTAAAAATAAAAAATGGTTATGCTCGATTAAAACAATTAGCCTATTTGGCAAAAAGGAATTCCGTATTTAATTGGATTGACGAGTATTTGGAAGACAACGATAAACTGGTAATAGCCGCTTGGCATAAAACTGTCATCAGTGATTTATACACTAAATATAAAGAAGTTTGCGTTAAAATAGATGGCTCAGTTTCTGGTAAAAAAAGACAATTAGCAGAAGATAGATTTCAAACCGATAGTAAAATAAAAATAATAATATTACAAATTGAAGCCGGTGGCGAGGGCTTGACGTTGACGGCTAGCAACGCTATAGCGATAATCGAGTGCCCAGATACGCCAGGGCAATTAATACAAGTTTCTGATCGTATACACAGGATAGGGCAAGAATCAGATACGGTTACAATTTATTTTCCTTTTGCTGATGGAACGATAGAAAATAAAATTGCTGATGAAATAGAAACCAGCTGGGAATCGATGGAAACAATTATGGACGGGAAAAAAGATGGCGGATTATTTAAATATGGGTTTAAATAATCTATAATATATATGTAAGGGGATTACTACTATGTTTTGTAAAATAATAACAGCTGAAGAAACAGATACTCTTGAAGATAAAATACGAAATTTTTTAGATGAAAATTCTGATCATATAAAAATAAAAATTATTAGTAATTTAGCATTTGGCAGAAAAATAATAGTATTTATTTACTATAAGTTAAAAAATAAACTATGAAACAACAATATATAGTACAAGTGCATATCAATAACGCTTTCAATTTGACAATTTATATTGGGCGTGTATCCTCGTACAAGAAAAAGAATTATAAAGTTTGTTTAACCCAGGAATATGCACATAAATATAAAAGCGAAAAAACCGCCAATAACGCAGCAAATAGGTTAAATGGAAAAGTAATATTGATATGAATAAATATAATAAAACTGTAATAGGAAATTCTACATTATACTTAGGTGATTGCCTGGAAGTAATGAAAATAATTCCTGACAAAAGTATTGATATGATTTTATGTGATTTACCATATGGCACAACGGCTTGTAAATGGGATGTTATTATTCCATTTGAGCCTTTATGGAAACAGTACAAGCGGATTATAAAAGACCGTGGGGCGATTGTGTTGTTTGGAAGCGAGCCTTTTTCAAGCTACCTGAGGATGTCGAATATCAAGAATTATAAGTATGATTGGATATGGGACAAGACCACAGCAAAAGGGCACTTAACGGCAAAAATAAGACCAATGCAACAAACTGAAAATATAAGCGTATTTGGTGATGGGTATATAAACTATTATCCAATAATGATTGATAGACCAAAAGATAAAATAGAAACTGGGAAAGAGTGTAAGCGTACTGATATAATGGGAGGGAAATCAACTGGATACACCAAAGTTTATACAACATGGTATCCGAAAACAGTATTGCGATTTAAGGTCGCCAGAGGCTTGCATCCAACTCAAAAACCCGTTGCTCTACTTGAATACCTGATCAAAACCTACACGCTCGAAGGCGAAATGGTATTAGACAATACAATGGGAAGCGGTAGCACCGGCGTTGCCTGTAAACATACAAATAGAAAATTTATAGGGATCGAATGGAGTCCAGAAGAACCACATGATATTTATTTTAATATAGCTTGTAAAAGAATTAAAAACCCAGAACAGCACAAGCACATTAAAACGCAATCTAATAAATATTCTTTATTTAATGAGCATACTATATGACTCGAAAAAAAGTATCATTGGACCCGGAACGTAAATTTATTATAAATCTCATTGTTTCGGATCGTTTCTGTAAAGAAATTATTCCATTAGTGCGCCCACAATATTTTCAAACTTCGTATGCTAGAGAAATATGTAAATGGTGTGCTGAATATTATTCTCAATTTGAAAAAGCTCCATCGGTCGATATTAAATCTATTTACCATTCTAAGCGCGGGACTATTAATGATGAAGAAACAAAAGACGAAGTAAGTTTTTTCTTAGCTAGTATTAGCAAACAATACGAAGAGCTAACGCCAAATAATATTGAATTTGAAATAACCGAAGCCGTTAAATTTCTAAAAATACGCGCTATAGAAATATTGAATAATAATCTTTCCGATGCAATTATAGAAAATAATCCAGATAAAGGCGAGCAGGCTTTAAGTAATTTTAAGCGCGTAGAAAAACAATTGGGTCAAGGTATCGATCTATTAAAGGATACGCAAGCCGTAGTAAATGCATTTATAAAAGATGATAATATAGTTATACAATTCCCCGGCGCGTTAGGGCGGGTTATCCAACCAATCGCACGCGGCGATTTCGTTTCTTTTTTCGGCCCGGCGAAGCGCGGGAAATCTCACTGGCTTTGGTACTCGGCAGAATTGGCTATGTCCCAACAATGTAAAGTTTTATTATTTACTTTGGAAATGACCGAGCACGCAATAGTTAGAAGAGCCTGGCCTGCCTTAACCGGAAAGCCAATAGAAACGCGATCAATTCAAAGTGCTAAATTTGTGGCTAATGATGAAGGCAAATTTGAAGTGGTTCAACGCGAGCGAGTAAAAGAAGGTATTGGCGTTGAATCGGAAACTATAGAATATTTCCAGAAAAAACTAAAGCGTATATATAGAAAAGGCGCAATAAAAATAATATTCCCGACCGAAGCATTGAATATTGAAGGAATAGAATGCACGTTGGATAATTTATATTATTATGAGAATTGGAAGCCTGATGTAATAGTAATTGATTACGCCGATTATATGGTACCGTCAAAGGGTTTTAAATCTTCCGATACGCGAAGCACTATTGGTAATATTTGGCAAGGATTACGGCAATTATCTATCCATAGAAATATTGCTATCGTTACTGCTTCTCATACAGCTAAAATAACTTTTGATACGGATATAAAAACCAGTCACGCTTCAGAAGATATACGAAAAATAAATAACGTTACTATGGCTATAGGATTGAATCAAACTAATAAGGAAAAAGAATTAAATATTATGCGCGTAGGCTTGATGGAAATACGCGAAGGCAGAAAAATATCTGAGCAAGCCGTAGTTACGCAGTGCCTTGATTTAGGTAGGCCGTGCTTGGATTCGAGGATGCGCAGCGAGGTGGTTTTAACGCCGGAAAAAGAAGATGACGGTTATGATAGGAAAAAGCGTGAATAAAATCTATAATATATATGAGGTGAAATATGAGTAAAAAGTATAAGCTATTCGATATAGAGCCTCACACGAAACTTGATAAAAAATATAGCTCTAAAATAAAAGCGCCAATATATACACCTAAATTAAAAAAGCCTTCTATATTTAAACTATACGATAATAGCAAAACCAAGGCACTAATAAAACGTATAAACGATTCTAAGGTAAACCCGGATGAAAAGGCTTTTTTAATAGAAGCAGCTAAACGCCACACGGTTTTTAATTATAGCTTGATAGCGGATTATTATGCACATTCCAACAAAGAAATGCAAGATTTAATGGAGCAGTCCGCGCTTGTTATTATTGATTTTGATAAGGCTATAGAATACGGTTATGTAAAATTATCGGAAGATATAGCCAATCAGTATACGGCGGATACTAAAGATGCTGAATGATTTCTGTGCCTTTATATTAACCCACGGAAGGCCCAACGATGTGCTAACATATAGTACTTTAAAAAAACATGGATATACAGGAAAAATATATATTATAATAGATAATGAAGATAAAACTGCAAAAGAATACTATAAGAAATTTGGAAAAAAAGTAATTATGTTTGATAAGTCAGTGATAGCAAAAACTTTAGACGAGGGCGATAATTTCACAGATAGACGCGCTATTATTTATGCTAGAAACGCCTGCTTTGATATTGCTAAAGATTTAGGAATAAAATATTTTATAGAATTAGATGATGATTACACAACTTTTATATATAAAACCAATAATCTTTTTCAACGAATTAACAGTGCAGTAATTAAAAACCTTGATAATATTTTTGAAATTCTATTGAATTATTATAAAACTATTCCGGCCTTATCTATAGCGATGGCTCAAACAGGTGATTTTTTAGGTGGAAAAGATGGAAATGCTGCAAAAAAACCACAAGTAAGAAAGTGTATGAATACTTTTATATGTTCTACTGAACGCCCATTTAAATTCTTTGGTAGAATTAATGAGGATGTGAACGCTTATACTAATCTAGGCGGACGTGGGTATTTATTTTTAACTATACCAAATGTTGCCATTCAGCAGAAGGCTTCACAAAAAACTAAAGGTGGTATGTCCGATATTTATTTAGATAACGGTACATACATAAAAAGTTTCTATACAATAATTTATTCGCCTTCTTGCACACGTATTAAAAGAATGCAAAGCAAACACCCTAGATTGCACCATTCAATAACGTGGAAAAATGCGGTACCAATGATTATAAAAGAAAAGTATAAAAAATAATAAAAATAGAAATAAAATTCTATAATATGTATATGGAGAAACAATGAAAAAGAAATATAAATTATTTGAACTAGAGCCACATACTAAACTCGATAAAAAATATAGTTCCAAAATAAAAGCACCCATATATGCGCCTAAGCTAAAGAAGCCTTCAATTTATAAACTTTACGATAATACTAAAACGAAAGAACTAATAAAAAATATAAACGATTCCAAGGTAAACCCGGATGAAAAGGCTTTTTTAATCGAAGCGGCTAAACGGCATACTATTTTTAATTACAGCCTAATAGCGGATTATTATGCACATTCCAACAAAGAAATGCAAGATTTAATGGAGCAGTCCGCGCTTGTTATTATTGATTTTGATAAGGCTATAGAATACGGTTATGTAAAATTATCGGAAGATATAGCAAACCAATACACGGCGGATACTAAAGATGCTGAATGATTTTTGTGCCTTTATATTAACCCACGGAAGGCCCAATAATGTACTCACGTATAATACTTTGAAAAAACACGGTTACACGGGAAAAATATATATTATTATTGATAACGAAGATGATAAGGCCGCTGAATATTACAAGATATATGGCAAGCAAGTAATAATGTTTGATAAAGAAAAAATGGCAAAACAAATAGATGAAGGTGATAATTTTAATGATCGTAGGGCTATAATATATGCTAGAAATGCTTGCTTTGATATTGCTAAAGATTTAGGAATAAAATATTTTATAGAGCTGGATGATGACTATTACTGGTTTGGCTATAGAATGAAAACCGGAAAATCAACCAGACAACTTGATAATTTATTTGAATCATTGACCACTTTTTTATGCTCAAATGATAATATTTATTCAGTAGCATTTAGTCAAGGAGGAGATCATATTGGTGGATATGATCCTAAAAAACAAATAGCCAGAAAAGCCATGAATAGCTTCATTTGTTCAACCAATAAGCGATTTTATTTTAATGGTCGGATAAATGAGGATGTAAACACATATGCCCATGAAGGAAGCCTGGGGAAAATATTTTTTACAATAATGTGTATACAATTAGACCAAAAGGACACGCAATCAAATAAAAATGGCATGGTTGATTTATATTTGACTAATGGCACATATATAAAAAGTTTTTACACGGTAATGTATCAACCATCAAGCGTTTCTATTCGTATGATGGGTATACACCATCCACGCTTGCATCATTCTATTTCTTGGGATAATACTGTGCCGGTAATTATTAATGATAGGTATAGAAAGGTTCAATAAATGAATATAGAAAAAATAAAAACAGATATGCTAAAAAAATGCCCTAAAGAAATAAAAAACTATATTGAGACAATAGGAATAAAAAATAAAAGGCCATTAGGAAAATATAGTCCAACATATTGGATGGTAGAACCAACACATGGTTGTAATTTAGCTTGTGATTGCTGTACTATTAGATTATTTCCTAAAAAAGAATATAAATTTATGTCTTTAGATACTTGGAAAGAAACTATAAAATTAATAAAAAAAACCGCGCCATATACTCGTGTAGATTTAGCACAAGCCGGTGAACCTACATTAAATCCTAATCTTATAGAAATGTTAAAAATAGGCCGGGAATTAAGCCCGAATTCTTTTTTTGAAATAATAACCAACGGCACAATGCTTATTAAAAATAAAATAACATATAAAGAATTATTTGAAGCTGGCGCAAATTTAATTTTTGTTGATATGTATGCACCTAAAGAAGAACATTATGAATTAGCTAAAAAATCCGGCTATGCCTGGTATGACCGAATGATACGACCCATTACCGGATATAGTGCCTGGAATTACCATGATGATATGTCTATAAAACAAATAGTATTAACTAATAATCCTATGGATTGGAATGAAAGCAAAAAAAGAATTGGAATACTTAGTAATAATTTAAATGATTTAGATTGGGAAGCGGCTAAAAAAATGGGAATTAAACCTGTTGATAAAAATAATAAAGCGCCGCAGCGCCGATGTAATCAACCCTTTAGAGCCGTAAATGTCGGGTATGATGGTTCTTATAGTTTCTGTTGCATGGATATGATGAGACATATTTATGGAAGTATCGGAAATGTAAATGAAGGCTTAGAAGGATTTTTTAATTTTTGGTTTGGATCATATATGCAGGAAACTAGAAAACTATTAAATAATAAAGATCGAGCTAGCCATGAATTATGCAGTAAATGTTCCTATTCTTTTTCACGCGGGGATATTCCTTGTTGGGACGATAATAGTATGAATTACTATTGGAAAAATAATAAGTGGAATAAAAATGAAGTAATAGTAAATAAACAAATTAAAACTGGTTTATTTGATTAAAATAGAAATTAAAATCTATAATATATATGTATAGAAATGTTTAAAGGAAGGCCCATATGAACATAATAAGAAAAGAATTTCTAAACGTACTAAAGCAAGCAATGCCTGGAGTAGAAAATGGAAACGTCTTGCTGGAAGGCGCGGATACATTTATATTTGATTCCGGCTTCGTTCATACTTATAACGACAATATATCTGTATCCATACCTTTTCCTATAACGAATAAAGCCGGTGATAATATTTCCGGTGCGTTAAAGGCAAAAGAATTCTATGATTTGATTAATCGTTATAAAGGCGAAACGATTAAATTGATTCCAAAGGAAGGCGTTTGGATTATCAAATCAGAAAACGCCGTGGCAGAATTGACGCTGTTGGAAAATAATATAATAGATCGAATAAAGAATATTAAGCCAGCGAAGATAAAGTGGCATAATATACCGGAAA
>Ga0307376_10005819_pt1 | contig 11045 bp, 11 predicted proteins | sample TR2MG_FD_202536 | JGI IMG/M metagenome (GOLD analysis project Ga0307376, IMG submission 202536) | Soil microbial communities from Risofladan, Vaasa, Finland - TR-2 | ecosystem: Environmental > Terrestrial > Soil > Coastal area > Acid sulfate soil | place: Finland: Risofladan, Vaasa | collected... | reverse complement strand
GAGAGATAATATGAAGTGGGTGGCTGGGTGGACAAGGTTAGAACCTGTTTGATGTCTTCGAATGAGGTTCTTGCCCCCTAAAAACATACAATTTAGATACAAAACAAGGAATCTCTTTAGGGAAAACATGTAGCGAGATCTCCATCAATTTCACATGCCAAAATCTCCTCACCCTCAACTCCCCGGATGCTCACATGCCACACGTCCCCCTCAAGCTCCATCAGAGCAAACCCGAATTGATTATTCAAGACAATCCCCTCTGCAACCGTAGCGCCCCCAATCTCAACCCCTACCAAAGGCTTAGTCACCGGAGGATCAAGCTCGGTACCACTCATACCGATAACAAACTGCGACTGGCGGCCACCCTCAAAATTGAGCAGCTCAAAGAGATGTATATGGGCAGATAAAACAAGGTTTATTCCTCCCGTTAGAACATTGTCGCTTGCCGCTTGAAGAGTGTCGTTAATCATAAGAAGCTCCCCCGAATCCTCACCTATTCCCCAGAAAGGGTGGTGAGTGACAAACCAGGCGTTGTCCCCCGAAGCATTTTCCAATGTAGCAATCTGCGAAGCGTAAACTTCCACCATATCAGCAGGCGCGCTATTGTCTTCAGCAGCTGAGGAGTCCAGCATTAAAAGGTTTACCAAACCAATGTCTATAACATAAGGAGGAGTAAATTCCTGACAGTCCTCAAAAGGCGGATTTGGGTCAAGGAAAGTGAACCAGCCCTTACCTCCCCGGCTGCACTCTTCATGGTTACCCCGCGTGAAAGCCCAAGGTGCTGCTCGAAGAAGCTTGTTCGCTGGCGAGAAGAAGTCTGCGTCCCAGGAAGCGTAATTATCACCAAATGGAGATCCCTCACATCCTTGGTCTCCCGGAGGACATGGGTCTTCTCTATATAAATAGTCCCCAACATGTACGACTAGATCAGGATTAAAAGATGCAGCTGTTTTAGCTATCCGCTCAAACGGCCAGGCTTGGGGATCGTTACATGATTGCGGCACATCACCTGTTTCAAGCCTGCATCCTGTGTCCGCTATTACTACAAGTCTCTTGGGATTTTCTACCGGGAGCTTAAGTGCCCTGCCCTCAACAGAGGCAGTTACAGTGCCTTGGGGAATTATTATTTCACATACTAATACTGGGAAATCATTATCAGGTGAATGTCTCACCTCCATTTGCACGCCAACTCCATTTACCCTAATTTCCGGGCAATTATCCCTGTGACTAATTACTCGTGCGATAGTTACCCCATTCGGTCCAGCCTGCACCCAGGATGAAATAATCCCTGTATTCTTTGAATTATCACATGTTACAAGCCCGAGTATGAAGATTGGGAAACATAGTATCAAAAGCATTCTTAGATTTTTCATGGTGTCTATTATAAATAAAAATAACCTTAAATGATACTTGTGTACTGCATTCTCTCCTTTAGTTAAGCAGCATTTAACAGATTGCTGACTCCATTCCTGTAATATTCCTCTTCCGCCCGAATCGGAGTACGGTATCAATGTGCATAATGAAATGTTTAATAATGCTCTAGATAAGATTAGAGCTAATCGGTCAAATGCTATTGCAGGATAAAGCAGCCCTAACCTATCTACACTATTAGATGTTTTAAAGTGGGTGGCTGGCTGGACAAGGTTAGAACCTGTTTGATGAGAGCTTAACAAGTTTCTTAACATATTTCTACTATATTATTAAGCCCAACATCCTATCCCTGAATCCAAGATGGCGGTAGGTGGAGGGAGGACCAAGGATAGGAATGTAGAGTTACGTAGAAAAAAAATTAGAATTAATTTATATGTGTACTGCTCCCCTTTCTTATATTTAATTTGTAGTGTTTACATTATACCTAATTAAGCAGTCACTTTCCTTCTTCTTATCACCGTAACCCGCAACTAATTCTTCAGCTTCAATTCGTATTCTTCCCCTTTGTGGGTTTTTCCGCTGGTTCAGCCGGCATGCCTGGATCACTTACGGCAATGGCTTGAGCCTCATCAGCCGGGTTCGCCAGAAGAAAAATCCTTGTGCGACTGTGTGTTGCGTCCGCAGGCAGAATGATGACCTTCTTAATTTGAGTCATAAGCCCGTGTTTCTTCAAAAGCTGATTTACCACCTCTTTGAGATTGACCCGAGCCTGTCCCTGTTGAGTAATACTTTCCAGTTCACTGAGAATTGTGGCTGCCTGAGTTGAAGACACTACATCTGAGTCATAAACAAGTATGTTTACATTGCTTTTTGATAAGTTTAAGTTCGATGCCGCAAGCGAGTTGAAGACAGGTAATAAAAGTAAACTGATTATTATGCTGACTAAGAAAAATCTTCTCATTTATATCACCCCCATTTAATAAATTTCTTAAGTCTTGTAAAGACAAGAGGAAGTAGACCCCTAATTTCTTCAACTGGATTTATGCTTCCTCGAACAGGTTCACTACATATGAAACAAAAAGGAGTATTGCTCCACCCAGAATATTCAAGCTCGGCTTAATGTGAACTTGTGAAGAATACCTCTCTGCCGAAGTCATTCGCTGGAGTTGGACTTACTGCTTTTGACCGTTGTCGCTTCCACAGGCTTAGGCTTCGGTTGTACTTGACGCTCGCTGGAGTTGGACTTACTGCTTTTGACCGTTGTAGCCTCAACAGGCTCAGGCACCAGTTGTACTTGGCTATCATCGGCATTAGCCATGTGTACTGTAAAATGAACTGCAAAAAAACCTAAGAATAGCAATATGGAAAACAGATATAATGAATGTCTCATTTTAATACCCCCTATTCCCCTAATCTGTTTTTGTACAAACTGATTAATTCTATTTTAACACAGTTTTGGAATTTATTTCAAGAGTTTTTAGCTATACAAAACAGACGAATAGAAATAAAATAAAAAGATGAAACAGCAATTCTACCAACATGATATTGCAGGATAAAGCAGCCCTAACCTATCTACATTATTGGATATATGAAGTGGGTCCCTTGCTGGACACATTCCGAACGAAAATTGTAGAGTTAAATGGACTGAATTTCATGGAAAATATTCAAATATCAATTAAAATGAATGATAGTTACGCGGCTATGACTTGAACATTTAATCCGGATCATGAGACACATATCTTTAGGGTCGGGATAGTTGATACACTTCGAACTCCTGATTTGTATATTTTACTACCTAATTTTACAAATTTAGCACAAGAATTTCTCAATAATTGACAATTTAACACTTCAACTATCCAGATACATCAGGGAGTTATTTAGACTTTCTCAATATCAAGAAAGAAAACTTATTATCAATACTGTACTTCTGGAAGCTACTTGGTATGGTGTCAGTCATTGTTATGATTACAAAGAGCTTGAATTTACTAGTAGAAAAGTAAGAGTGTAAACTAAAGGAACCCCGATTGAACACATTCCGAACCTTCGAGTGTTAATTTCCAATATATTGAAGTGCTTCTCTTAGCGGCGCGCTCGGCATTCGGAGGATCCCTTCGAACGGCAAACTCAAATCTACGATCATAAAGAACGCAATTGAAACCGAAAGCGCGGATAAGACCAGTACGAAGATGGCGGTAGAGTTTGACGGTGCATAAATACCCAGGCTGAAGAAAATGAAAACAAACCAGATAACCAATAAGCCTATCACTATCAGAAATGTTACTGGAATAGACTTAGTCTGCTGCATTATAAGCAAATCGCGTGATTGTTCAAGATTGAAACTAATATCCAGAGCCTTTTGCCGTAGTGTGCGTTGAGACTCGTTTTGCGGTTTCAGCAACAGAATCTTTTCATAGAGGACTAGAGCCTCGGTTACATTTGGTTCAAGCTCAGCAGGTTGTGAGCTACCGATAGGCCAAAACTCGTCAATAGTGTTAACGAGCGAGCGGCGGAGAATATCACGAGCTTCATTCGATTCGGGTCCATAATTGACAAGGATTTTGTGGAGGAACTCAATGTTGGCTGATTCCGCTATTAATTCGTTACGCTGTTCGTTGAAGGTGCCCTGTGCCCCGGTAACGGCTAGTGCCAGAACAAATGCAGCTATTACCCCGGCAAGTTCAAGTCCTACTGTTAATACATATTCCTTTGTCTCCTGGCTAAGATGATGTTCTGTAAGAAAGGCGCGATAAGCCATCCCGAGAAGAGATCCACCTAACACGCATATAAATACAATGAAGCTTATTATTATAGGTTTCAATGTTTCCTCTTTACTGTGGTGTACGTTCTACTTACGATAAGGTAATCATGAAGGCCTGGCAAGACCTGGAACACATATAATTCTCCTCTAATATGGATTTAAGACCCACCTCTAGTTCCAAATTTCTCAATTTAAGCTTGCTCTCTCCGAAATAATAAGTAACTCCTTTCCCCAATAGCTAGTTTTGCTATTTAACTCTATGTTCCTACTTCGAGGACGTATTGCCAGCTGCAGGTTGTGTAGTAGAACCGGTAATGGGCTGATAGCCGGGAGGATATTTTTGCCAGGGATATCCATTTTTTGCCATTTCATAAGCTATATCACGATATTATGTTTCTCTTACTACATTTATCCCACTTAAAACGGGATAGCAACTCCGAGCTGAGGACCATACATCCATGCATCCCATACGAAGCGGTTGTCGCCGCTGCCGTTTGAATATTTATCATACAAAGCTCTATAACCTATGACCGGTGTAATATGGTACCATGGAAGCTCGTATCCAAAGTTTCCAGCAATGTTCCACGAAATATCTGAAGAAAATCCTAGACCGAATCCGCCTATATCGCTTCTTAGCTCAAAAAAGAATTTGTTGATTTCAACCTGAGCTCGCCCGCCGATCATAAAATCGAACCAGGCATCGCTTCCGCTAAATTGCGGGTTCAACTCTCCTATGGGACCCTTTATATCGATCGTATTTTTCATCCACCAAAAACGCCCACCACCAATCAAATCGGCAGTAAACGAAGCATTACTCTTGCTTTCAGGGTTTACTTCTCCGTTTCCTATCGGCCATGTGCCAAGTCTGTAGAACCCACCCAATTCACCGAGAAAGAACTCAGTAACATTCTTGACATTGATTGAGCGATCAAACCTTAGTTGTGCATCGCCTTTTAGTGATATTTTTGAGTAAGTAGTATCAATAAAAAATCCAAATTTGTCCTTCCAGGCTTCCATATGGACCTGAAATCCAATATCAAGATTCTTTATAACATCTGAAAAAGATACATCCAAATCTGCAGTCAGACCCCTTACTCCCACTTCCCCGTTTAATCCCACCATCCAGAGATATGGGACAATTGAAAAATGCCATTTATCCGAAGACGAGGCGAGAAATGTAGTATCAATGTAGGTGTCATTTGCTGCTAAGAGGAGATTGTCACCAACTACATCCGATTCTGTGTACCCGTTGTCCTCAAGGGCAATCTCATACGAAGGTTCGAGCAAAAAACTGTACTCTTTTGCATAAAATAAGCCTCCATTCAAAGCTGAAACTCCTGTGCGCTCGGGTGTGCACAAGACGGTACACTGACTATATGCGAATTGAGAGCCAATGATGGAAAAAAGTAGAGAAAAAGCAAAAACAACAAATAAAACTGGGAAGTTAAATAATCTCGGCATATCCACCTCCATTATAATGATCAAGTAATTTCTCCAAAGCCGGAGTATGCAGATTGATTTACATACTCCGGCTTACTGAGTTTAATTTACTCACTCGACTTGTTGTTACGCTGGGCTTGTTCGAGCTTTTTGATGTCGGCTGGCGACAACTGAGGCCGGTCGATTTTCAAGGTCAGTTTGTTAAGCTTGCCCGTGAATGTGAAAGGCGGTTGGTAGTCCGCGTCATTCACGCCGGTCAGCGTGTCGGAGCCGATGTCGAAGCTCTCGTCCCACTGAAGGATCATCGGCAGTGTTTTCTCCATCTTTTTGGTATCAACGACCTTGCCGTCCACTTTGAGTGTACCTGTGCCGGGCCGGCCGAGGCCACTCATGTTGTTGTAAAGAAGCGTGCCGGCACCGAGGCCGTCGTACTTGAAGTCGAACTCGACAGTGTGCTTGCCAGGCGCGAGCACCTCTGTGCCTTCCCACTTGATGCGCTCGAGGTCAATCATGTTCCAGAGGAATACCGGCTTGCCCTTGAGCAGATAGAACCCATAACCGGCGAAGCGTCCGCCTGAGGTGAGGATCATGCCTTCCGCACCACCCTTCGGTACTTCAAAGTCCGCGGTGATGGTGTAAGAACTGTTGAGGATGGCCGGGGAATCGCCCTGCGGTAGTCCGACCATCGGGTGGGTGTAGACGAACTCAGTGCGACCGGCAGTGATGTTTGGACGCGGGGCAACGAGTCGGGCCGCCACCGAGGCATCCATCGGGAAGACCTGATACTTCTTCGCTTGCTCGATGAACAACTCCTTCATCTCTTTCACCTTTTCAGGATGCTGGTCAGCGATGTTATTGGACTGGCTGAAGTCCGTGTTCAGGTCGTAAAGCTCGAGCACCTGGTTGTTGAGTGGGTCGGGATTTGCGGCGCCAAAAGCCTCCCACGGCGCGCGGTTCACCTTCGTGCTAAGCAGCCAACCATCTTTATATAAAGCCCACTGTCCCATCATTTCGAAATACTGAATATTGTGGCGTGACTGCGCCTTAGAGTTTTCCTCGTCGAAGGTGTAGGCGAAGCTCGTGCCCTCAATTGGAGCCTGTTTGATACCGTCCACCGTTTCTGGCGCGGGAAGACTAGTCACTTCCAGAATGGTGGGTACCACGTCAATGAGGTGCATGAACTGCTCACGTAGACCACCCTTATCTTTGATGACGGCTGGCCAGGAGATCGCCATGTTCTGCCGGATGCCACCAAGCTTTGAGGCATTTTGCTTGAACCAAGTGAAGGGCGTGTCAAATGCCCAGGACCAGCCTGCCGACATGTGGTTGTAGGTCTCCTCGGTGCCCCAAACATCATACCACTTCATCTGCTCGGCGACCGGCATCATGTTGACGCCGTTGAAGAACGCGACTTCGTTGGGTGTGCCAAGCGGGCCTCCCTCAGCACTGGTCCCGTTGTCGCCATTGATGTAAATGATGAGCGTGTTATCTAGCTTGCCCATCTCCTCGATGGTATCAATGATACGCCCAATCTCATAGTCGTTGTAGGCTGCATAGGCAGCGAAGACTTCCACCTGTTTGATGTAGAGCTTCTTCTCCTCAGGTGTCAAATCGTCCCAGTTCTTGAGAACATCCGTCGGCCAAGGTTCCAGTTGCGTATCTTGCGGGATCACTCCGAGCTTCTTCTGATTTTCGAAAATCTGCTCGCGAAGCTTGTTCCAGCCCTCATCGAAGAGGTGCATTTTGCTGATCTTCTCTACCCATTCCTTGGTCGGATGATGCGGCGCATGCGTGGCGCCTGGTGCATATTTGACGAAGAAAGGCTTGCTGGGCATCGTCTGGTTCATGCGATTGAGGTATTCGATAGCGTCGTCGGCCATGCCGGTGACCAGGTTCCATTCGGGCTTACCCTCGAAGGGATATATCTGGGTAGTGTTGCGGAATAAATTTGGCTGCCATTGATTTGCATCGCCCCCCACGAAGCCGTAGAAATACTCAAAGCCCATCCCGGTTGGCCATTGGTCAAAGGGCCCTACCTGGCTGGCTGCGAAGGCTGGTGTGTTGTGATCTTTGCCAAACCACGCAGTGGCGTAGCCGTTATCGAGCAGAATCCGCCCGATCGTGGCCTTGTCCTCGGCGATGATGCTGTTATAGCCAGGGAAGCCTGTAGACTGCTCGGAGATTACTCCGAAGCCCGCCGAATGGTGGTTCCGGCCGGTGATGAGAGCGGCACGAGAGGGCGAGCAGAGTGCGGTTGAATGTATGTTGTTGTAGCGCAGCCCGTTATCCGCGACTCGATCTAGCGTAGGCGTCGGGATGACGCCGCCGAAGGTGCTCGGCACGCCAAACCCAGCGTCATCCGTTATGATGAGTAGGATGTTGGGCGCTTCTTTGGGCGGCACGATACGCGGCGCCCACCACGGTTTCGATTGTAGGGCATCGTTCTTGATCTCGCCGCCGAATTTCGGCTCGGGCGCAGGAAGCTGTTTGCCTTCGATCGTGCGGGTCGCGTCAGGTGATCCCAGTTCCCCAGTTATTTCCTCAGCAATAATAGCTGAAACTGTGGTTAGGATAAATATCATCCCTAATAAGAAAAATTTCCATCTAAAACTTAAAACATTGTAGTTAATCTTCATAATTTCCCCCACTAACAAATTAATTTTTGTACTCAATTCAAAATGTATTTCTACTCTTCACTTAAACAGTTATAAAAAAGAGATCTGTACTTCTTTGTCCGTCACTACCAATTAAAGCCTAACTATTAATATTGTAAATACAGCATTTCAACAAAATCTCATGGTGCGGATACAACCACATATACCAATTTGTTGCCCTGATAAGAGGGTTGGTAATAAACCCCATCACAATTAAAATAGGTGCCACCTGACGCTGATACCGATGAGCAACCGCCCGGCAAGGTCATAATTGTCGTACCTATAGGTACAGCCGCTCCAGATTGGGGCGTAACCTGTGGGGTCTGATTGACGACAACTACATCGGGTGAAGATGCAGCGTCCGCAGCGGCAGCACTCGTTACGACTGCAGTTGTCCCGATGGCTACTCTCCTCGTAGTGCGCCGGGCTACTCCAGCTACACCAAATCCACCTACACCAACCGGGCCGCGAATCCGGGCCGCGGCCTCAGTCACAAAATTAACTCCTGGTTTTATTTCATTCGGAAAATCTATAGAAAACATTAAAAATAGAATGCTTGAAACTATTAAGGCCCTAGTAACTGTATTCATAACGTTTCTCCTTTACGGTAATTGATTGACATATCCCCCTAGTTTGTATAACGAATGAAACCGATCTTCTGAGCATCCTTAGGGGGTACAAATGTAAAGTAGTCATCTTTAAGCTTTGGGGATAAGTCCCAGCTTTTTACGGATATAGTATATTGAGGCGCACCAGTCAACCATTTAGTAGTAATTACAAATTTCTTAGGCAGGGGCTTATCGCCGTCTTCTATCCAAATCTGCCAGTCCACTTCATCTTTGCGATAGGCAAGATGATGACAGTTGACTCCATCCACGATACTCATGCCAACGTAAAATCCTGATATAACATCTTCCATAAGGATCTCGTACGAATTACTGTAAATTAAATCTCCGCCAGGGGCTTCGATATGCAGTGTCTCGATAGCAAAATCTAACGCTTTATCGAGGGTTGGCGGCGCCTTAATAGTGGCGTAATAGTTATCGCCTTGGCTGTATTGCGTAAGCGTTTCCCCGTTATAATAGAACTCCTGGTCGTAAACTTCCCCCTCTCGGCTGACACGAAGTTTGTTAGGACGTTTTATAGCAATATCAAGCTGATTGTCGTACTGAATCTTCTGGCCCGAAGTAAGTACTATCTCAAGCATATTTTCCGTTTTAATCTTGAATTGTTGAAGCTGAGCAAGGTAGTCACTCATTTTGCGCAAGGTTTGGTCAGCCTTGGAATCAACGTCGGGAGTCTGGCTAAGACTTCCCTGGGGGAAGACTGAAATTGAAATTAGGACCAAGACAGCTCCTAAATATATCGAACGAAAACATCTCTTATCTAAGCACATAAATACCCTCCATACTTTTTATTTCACAACAATAATTAGACATCCATTTATTTGTAATAACTTTTGTAATAACTAATGATATGAAACCCCGAGCCATCTAAGTCAATAGACACCAGGACCGCGTCTACCGACACCAACACCATGGAATCCTGCTCCTACACCGCCACCAAGTCCAATCCTGTCAATAAAAAGGGTGGTCGCACCCCCACTTAAAGGCATTGTGCCATCAATTAATTTGTAGTTGTATAAAAGGTCTGCGCCATCGACTACAGGATTTATAATTTCAAGCACGACAACCGTATTGTCAGGTTCTCCCGACTCATAGACGGACAGTGTGGCATTCGGAGGATTCGCGCTAAAATTGTCCTTCCCAGCTTTTCCTGTCCATTCTTCGAGATAATCCGTCATTTTGATATGACCCGCTATCCGAACAGGACGATCGGAGAAATAGATTGTCTGCTGGTTTACATTTACCAGCCGTAAACTAGTCAAATCAGGATCCACTCTTAGATCTTCCGCGACCTGGACAAACATGAGCTGAGGAGTAGGAGTTGATAACTGCTTATAGCCCAGCCAGATAATTAAAGCCAGTATTATTAAGCTTGCCATAGTTATGAGTGCCGATTTATTAATTTTCATTGATACCCCATTTTATATTTGTTTGATTCAACCATCTTAATAAGAAGTGCAATATATATGCCGTAAGTTTTTCTTTATAAATATTATATAGCTCATCTTTTGAGTATTAGGAAAACTGTACGAATACGAGACAACTTACACATAACCCCCTTGGTGTAATTAATAAACAATGTCTAAACTACTAATAAACTTCGTTATGCTCTTGAAATTAAGCCCCTGACAATACTATAATACTTTAATGTCGGCCTTGTCTATCCTAATCTTGCAAAATTACGAATTACAGGGGTGTATATATTGAAAAATATGAAATCGGCAAGCAACTTAGAAACCAATATACATCTGCCATCTCCATTAACTAGACTGGTGAATTACTAAGGATATTTATGAAGCTAAATTGAAACAATACGATTCAGAATTAGACATCATCGAAGATAAACTAAAAAGCGTAGATGAGGTAGACAAAGACTTTTATATCACTGCAGAATATATACTTCAGCTTGCTCAGCGAAGTAGTGAGTTATTCAAACGTTCAGAACATGAGGAAAGAAGGCTTCTTATCAAAACAGTACTTCTGAACGTTACGTGGGATGGCGTAAGCCTTTGTTATGATTACCGTAATCCGTTCAATCTACTAGCAGAAATGAACGGCAGTACGGTATGGGGTGCGCAACCGGATTTGAACCGGCGACCCCTGGGACCACAACCCAGTGCTCTAACCAACCTGAGCTATGCGCACCACAGATTTAACAATTCATACTCTAGGACTGAAAATATTACCATATTAGCA
>Ga0307376_10005816_pt1 | contig 11048 bp, 5 predicted proteins | sample TR2MG_FD_202536 | JGI IMG/M metagenome (GOLD analysis project Ga0307376, IMG submission 202536) | Soil microbial communities from Risofladan, Vaasa, Finland - TR-2 | ecosystem: Environmental > Terrestrial > Soil > Coastal area > Acid sulfate soil | place: Finland: Risofladan, Vaasa | collected... | reverse complement strand
AATATGAGCAATTAATTACTTGTGAAGTGATCAAACCAAGAGACATTAGGTTAATTAAATTCATTTATGGAACGGGAATGCGAATTAGTGAAGTACTTGATACTAAAAGAAGAGACCTAATCAAAGAGGGAAATAGGACTTATGTTATCCTCTGGAAACAAAAAAAAGACAAGAAAAATCCAGAAAAGCAACCCATCCCTCCGGAAATCTATTCTGAAACCATTCGCTATTGTAATGATAAAAATATAGGACCAAATGATTATATTTTTCCATCCCAAATGTCAAAAAGAATGACGAGACAAAGAGCTTGGCAAATAGTGAAAGAATCAAAAAAAAAAGCAGGATTGGATAAAGATATCACAACTCATTCGTTTCGCAGATCGAGATTAACTCATTTATTAGAATCGGATCTGGATTCTCAGGAAGTAAAAAGATTTGCACGACATAAGACAAGCCAATCTTTAGATCCATATATTAAATTAGCAAAAAAAGATATTTTTGATAAAATGAATCAAGCAGATGGAAAGACATTTGATAAAAAAGACCTGATGAAAATTCTAATTGAAAAATATCCAGAGCTTTTAGAGAAAATAAAAAAAGAAGAGGTTTAATGATATGATAAACAAAAATAAAGGAAGTGAGTGAATTGATTAAAGGCATAATTGACAATATAAAAAAGTGGAATGTAAAAAGAAAATCAAAGGATAAAATAAAATACGCTAAGAAATGGATTTTGATGGATAAGGGTGAAAATCTTAATTCCATTCCTATATAAATTTTATTCAAAACCTATTAAAAAAAGCTAATTTTTAATCTTTTTTTGTTTTTATATATAAAACTTTTCTCACCTTTGAGTAGATGTTAAACATCAACAAAAAAGCTATTGTAACCTTTATTATTGACAAGATGTTATTTTGGTATTAATAAAACAATGAGTAGACCATTAAGTATTTAAATAACATAAATAACCTATAAGATAAATACTACTCAGAATTGAGTAGATAAAAATCTAAATAAAACCTAAAAAAAATTAAAATAAAAAAGAGGTTAAAAAATATGGCATATAAAAGTACAAAAACCAAATCGAGTTCAAAACCAAAAGGTAAATCAAAAGTCGCTCTAATTGCAGTTCTTGCTATCTTTTGTCTCGGTATATTTGCACTTGTCGGTGCCTTCTGGTTCTTTGCTATCGCACCTCCTACAACAACTCCTTCCGATGTTTCGACATTTACGGCTATTGATTATTTAACTGGTGATGATAAATCTGACGAAGTTTACATCGGTTTATACGTTCCTATTAACATTACTGAAACAGGAGACTGGGAAGCTATCGATTTCAGGAATTTTACCAATTACGAAGTATTAACCGGCATAGACAACGACGAAGCAGAAACAGTTATAGAAGATTTGACCGATTATCCTGCGTTCTATCTCAGAGTAATCAGCGGTGCCACCGAAAATTATCATTTATTAGTGAACAACTACGAAAATTTTGACTACACGTTTTACGTATTTAACAATTCTGCCGACGCTATTGAATTAATGGTTGATGGAGATTTAACAGTAATCGATGGAACTGACGTTTCTGGTAATTATACTGTTTTTTACACCATTTCAGAACCAACCGATTATATTTTATGTCCAACATACGACCCAACAATTTCAGAACCCGTAGCTGTCAATCTTTCCGCACCAATAACATGGTACACTACTTACAACGTAATTCAATTTGAGTTTAACATCACTATTGGGATAGAAGACGAAGATCCAGCGCAAGTTAACATTACAATAACAGACAATAACATAGCATTCGTATTTTTCGACGTGGCTGGTGAAGATCAAATGGCATACATAGTATTTAATTCTGTATTATCGTTTGACTACACGGCTATTAACCAAGTTTCGTTTGAATTGTTAATGGGAGCTGACATTGGATTAGTTGGAACCGATATTGGAACTTTCGAAGTTTCTGACGCAACCGATTTAGAGGCAATTTTAGGAACGTTCACGACACTACACGCATAGAGGTGATGTTTTTTTGAATTACAAAAAAACATTCCTTCTCACATTTATTTTTTGTGGATTACTCGGACTTTTTACATTACCTATTGCTAAATCTGACGATGCTGTTTTAGGAAATGTGATTACGTGGGATTGGCTTAACGTTCAATTGCATCAAAACCCTGATAAAGCATTTTTCCAAGTTCAAGGCGGAGTTAGCACCTTTGGTTTTGTTAATTACGGACAGATAGGCGGAAACGAAACAAATCGAATTTATTTAGCAGAAGGGATATTTGAATTTGATGTGTATAGTTTTTCTGCTAAGGATATAAGAGATTGCCTTCCTAACATAAACTATCAAGCAGAAGAAACAGGCAGATACGCTGCAATATCGCAATGGTTTGGTTATATATTTCAAACAGAGTATTATTGCGATTATAAATATTCTACGATTCAATTTGGAACGATATCACCACAAACAATTAGAGAAACAGCAAACATAGTAGTCGGAATAAATCCTACATGGAGCGATTTGGATGGGACGGTAATTAATGGAGTTACAATTGTTTCGGCAGTTCAAGTATATAACATTCAATCGTTAGAAGTAATAGGTAAGTCTGCGGGTTTTTGTGGCGATTATCAGGATTTATATACTAACAAAGATCCCGTATCGGTCGGATTGACCGCAACGGCAGTTGATAAAGATTCTGCGAGTGCTGTTAAAGTTGCAAACGTAATTACGACCTATAATTTAGGTGCGTCTACTGGTTTATCTCAATCAGGGATTACGTTACAACAATATTTACGGTATGCTGATGGAGTAGGAACTCCGTTTACTAATCCAACTACAGGTTCCATTTCAATCGCAACAAATTACGTATTGCAACCAGAGATTACCTATACAAACCAACAAATTAATAGGAAATACGCTTTGATACTACACGACACGTTTCTTGGAAACGCATGGATACAGGGCGGAATTACAAACGATTTTAAAAATAGAGTAACAGCAGTACAATTTAAAAACGTTTATACACAGCAGACGTTCAGAACAACCGTTCAATTTATTTCTACCGTAGTACTTGACTTAGAGGAACACGAGGGTATTAGCCTTCCACCTGATCTCGACCCTGGAGATTGGTTATACGATCCTTACCTTACTGGCAATACCACAATTCCAATTTATCCAAGTGGATGGGAACAGTTTTGGGATATGTTTGGAGATATATTTGGATGGATAATTGCCTTAGTTGTTGGAGCTGTCGTGATAATCCTTTTCGTTAAATTTGGATTACCGTTGATTTTCAATCGCAAAACGCACACAAAAAACAAAAAAGACACAACAATAATAATTAAAAAATAAGGGGTAAATAATGACAAAAAAACAATCGTTAATAATAAGTATCGTTTTGATCTTAACAACAATCCTATCGTTTTCTACATTATCTTTGGCTATTGTTTACGCTCCAGCCAAACCAACATTATATCCAATTTATCCAAACCAAAGCTCATCTGGAATAATATCTTTGAGATGGTCTATTCCACCTGTCGATTCTTTACATTCTCCTGCTACGTATTACAAAATATATTGCAACGATGTGTTAGTAACAGAAACATCTGCAACGAGTTACGTTTATACGACTGGAAATAACGGTATTTATAATTTTAAAATAAGAGCTTATAATAGTGTTGGTTATTCTGGATTTTCTAATGTGCAATTAGTTACCGTTAATATTCCAATACCACTACCGTCAACTCCCGTGTTAAACGCTATATCTCCGGCCATAAGTGCAGACGGTATTGTAAAATTAAAGTGGTCTATTTCAAGTGGTGCGACGTCTTACAAAATATATAGAAGTTTAAACGCAGGAACATATGCTTTATGGAAAACAATTACTACCACTACTTACACAGATACGATTGCTTTAAATGGAAATTACAGTTATTACGTAGTAGCGTCAAATTCTCTCGATAATTCTGGTAATTCGAACGTTCAATCGGTTGAAGTCAAGATTCTAACATTACCTCCAGACCCTGTCGTTGAACCTACAACACCAATATTATATACAATCGTTCCGAATCCAAACACAGACGGAATAGTATCTTTAAGATGGTCTATTTCGGAAAATGCAGTAACATACGGTATATATCGGAGTATTGATAACGGAATATCGTTTAAATTGTTAAATCAAACTAATAGTAATTCGTTTACCGTCAATACTGTGAATGGATTTTACCTGTTTGGAATTGTAGCATTTAACAACGTGGGAAGGTCTAATTGTTCTAACGTGGAAGCAATTACCGTTGTAATAAATTATATCATACCACCAACTCCACCACCCATGCCACCACCAATTCCACCAACTCCACCAGCTCCACCAGCTCCACCAGAAGTACCACCTGAAGTACCACCAATTACCAACTCTATTGAATTTTGGATAACTCTCTTCGTGATATTAACGTCAATCGTAATAGCGTCGATAGTTGTTGTTAAAATCGTAGTACCGAGATTAAAACGAAAAACACTAAAAACTAAATCTTAAATTTTATTTTTTTTATTTTTTAATTTTCAATTAGAAAACACACGGAATAGTAAGAATCGGTTCGATTCTCGTTCCGAAACATGAAAAAAAATTGGAGAAATAAAAGAAAATGAACAAAAAACAAAATTATCTAATTATAATATTGTTAATAGGGTTAGTAGGTTTTTCCGTTGTTTGTATATGTGTCGGGGGTATTGACACTACCACTACCACTACCACTGATATTACATATAGAGGGGGAATTCCCTACGAAGAAACCGAAACGGGAAAGTTTTTGACAAACCCATCAGTTATCATAAACGGCGGTGCTAACTTTACAGATTCGAAGTATGCTTTACTTCTTATAAATTGTGGTAATGCGTCAGAAATGCAAATAAAAACAGGTGCTGTTGTTCCATGGAATAATTGGGAACCATACACACCTCTAAAAACGATTATATTAGGAGAACCTAACCCATATTTCCCCATTTATACTGTTAGTATCCAATTTAGAAATGGAAGTTATACATCAATCATAGTAAGCGATAATATTAAATATATAGGAGATAATCCAGAATATATAAATAGTATTACATATAATATCGGTTCTGATGGAGGAGGATCGTTATTAAATGCTCAAACTGACGATGGTAATTATCAACAAGTTAATTCTGGAAAAGTTGGGACAGGTAATTATCAAATTGATATTTTCTTTATTATAGATCCCGATTATGCTGGAAGAGATTTTTCTTTTTCTTTTCATAGTGTAAGTGGAGGTTGGGGTGGAAAATTATATATTAACGATGTGTTATATGGAATTGAAGCGTATACTCACGATTTTGACAATGCGTTGATTAAAGACGTGACTTCAATTAAATATACGTCAAGATCATTTTATTATGATTTTTATTCAAGATTTTTTTTTTTTAAATTAGAGGAAGTAGTATAAACCAATTTTAATAACAGAATATAGAAAAAAGAGATAAGGTGAAAGAGATAAATGGGTAAACCAAAATTAAAAACATATAAAATTTTAGGTTTAAAATTAAATGTAATACATTTTCTCTTTTTTTATTTTATTTTTGGAGTTATTTTTGGAGTTATTTTTATGTTTTCTTTTGTTGTTATAATGTATTTTATTTATATAGTTCTTATGGAATCTGGAAATCAAACATTTAATCTTTTTGAAGAATTAGTTAAAATGTTTAGGTGATTTAATTGAAAAAAGAACGATTTTAATTAATATAAAAAAAGAGGCAATTTAATTTGAATAATAGTAAAAGAATTCTCGTTGTTTTATCGCTTTTGGTAATGTTTATTGGTATTTCTATATTTGAAAATAATATAAATATTAACAATAATGGAACGATTAAAACAGCAACAGATAATTACCTTTTTAATGGCGTATCTTACGACATAGAATTAAACGACATTTACGATAATGAAAATTTATTAAAAATCTACACTGGAGCAAATTTTCAATCGTGTTCTTTTAATTATACTACATACGATTGGAACGATCTTGAAAATGAAACAGTTTATGTCGTAAACAACACTAATTACAAAAGTCCTTCTAATACCGATGTATCAATGCTAGATGGAACTTTTGACGACACCGATAACATGAAAATTAACGACAATTCGTACTCGGAGTTTACGTCAGAAGCAGGAACACCGTATAGTGGAACTGCTCAATACATCGATTCTGTCACCTATACTTCTGGTGAGTATTATCTTGGTAATTTAGCAAATACTCAAGTTGACGACAGTGCTTATTACTCTGGTGGTAGTGGTGGTACTACAACCATAAATCTTTTCTTTGATCCTGTTGTTGGAGGAAGAGATTTTTATTTGGACATAAATTCGTTTTGTGAAGATGGTATAGGAGCAGAAACGCATTATTTAAAAATTAACGGAGTAAACAAGATTACGGGATCAACTATACACGAACACGGTTATGTAATAGAAGGCGTGAACTCTATTGTAATGTATGCTGGTGATGGAACTGGTTGGACTTGGATTGAGATATATTATTTTAAATTGGTTCCAATTGATATAGATAGATCGTTAGATTTCACTGTTGATTTTAATTTTAACGAAATAGACACATCCAAACTTTTAGCTTTAGACGTTTCGAGTTATCATTACACTAATGTTAGCCAAACAATCGTAGGAAACATTTACGATTACGATTCTGGATCGTATACCCAAATGTTTAGTAGTTCCAACACAGTAGAAACAGAAAACTATTTTTCTGACGCATCTTCTGTGGAGGATTATCTCGACGGTTCGGGAAATCTTAAATTACAGTTTACAGGAATTAGTATATTTTCTGATTTTAAACAAATAATAGATTACATTAAAGTAAGATTTTATTACAAAATGGATTTAACCCATTCAATTATATTTACAACAAATGGTTTGTGGAAATATCGGTGGGAATTAATAGGTTCTTTACAATACACCGATTGGACATATTTTGAAGTAGTCGATCCTGTTCCGAATTTTCACGCAATTTCGGAAAGCGATGTGACAACGAGGTGGATATTACAAGGAAGCGATATTTCTCCTGTTGAAGATTTTCACGACGATTTAACTTCTGGATATTGGGGATTAACAGATGTTTCTGAATTAATGATATCGAAAAGTTATATATGTTATGAAGACAGTTATGTTTATTCAACTGTTCCAGATACTAATTATAATTATCAATATTATCTTGAGGCGAATTATTGGGGAAGTGTTGATCCCGATAGAGAAAAATGGATATATCTTGGACAAACAACTACTCCTACTTATTTTGTAGAAAATACGACAGATGTATTTACGTCGTATATTAGAATGTGGTGTTATTTTAAAACGGGGGGAACGATTGGTATGGATTTTTTCGAAACAACGTCTTTCCTCGCAAGCACGGTAACTTGGAACAATAAACCTGCAAAGGGATCTGAATTAGACTCTTCTGTTCCAATGACAGTTTCGGCTTATAATTATTTTGACTTAGGAAATTACGACGTTTCTGGATATTGGGTTATCTCTTTAGATGGATATTACGAAGATAATACAGCGGGATCCTTTGATGCCTCTAATTTTTATCAATCTTGGAGGAGACCTCAAATATTCTTCGAAACAAATAAACAATATCATAACATAGGCAGTGGATACATGTACATGCAAACAAATACAACCGAATTAATAGGATTAAAAAGCCAAGATTATGGAAGCCATTATACTCTTAGTTCGGGAGATTACTTTTCTGTAGATTTTCAAACAAGTTCCGATTCTCAAATTAATCTTATTTTATTAAAAGATGGAGTAGTGCAAAAAACTTTAATATTAAGCCAATCTGGTAATAGTAATTTTAATAGACATACTGCCCAGATTAGTGTATCTGAGGATTTAGAGTTTGATCAGCTTAAAATAAGTTCCACATTTGAAGACGAGGATTACGTAAAGGTTTACGATATTAAAACTTTCAAATATACTCTAACTGGTGATTACGCGGATTTTTACGTTTCTCCAAATAACCAACGAGACGTGTATTTAACTCCAGATACTTACAATCTAAGAATTTACGAAAGAGTAGGCGAAGATTCTTACGATATAAGAGAGAATTTTAACCTAACAATTCCTACTGTTGATAGTTACGTTTATACTCCTCTCGAAAGAATACAATGTAGATTAACCTTATATTCAACTTCTGAACCAACAATTCCATTAATCTTTGAAAATTATCACATTTTAATAAACAGATCTTACAACGGAGAATACAATCAATTTTCTCTTGTTGAACCTATATTTTATGCCGATGTTGGAACTTATGTTTATATCGATGTAAAGGACAGATTTGACAATTTAATAGGTTCTTTTCCGCCTTTAGTATCGAGTTATATTGAGTTGGATATTAACGTGTTTCAACTTCAAATAAAAAATCTAATGGAACAACAAACCACGATTGATGTAAATAGTTCTAACGTGTATCCTTTATTATCTGGCGAAAAAATTGAGTTTATGTTATCGGAAGCATATTATCAAATAGGGTATTATGATACTAACGATGCTTCGAGATCATTTACAATTTATTTAGATTCTAACCAAGCATACGAGTTAAACAATTCTCAGATTTGTTTCCTTTCTTATACAGACGAACAAGGCAATCATTTGTTCTTCGAAGATTACAAGACTTACGTAAACAACACGCTACTTTACGAACAGATATTTTACGAAGAGATCGGTTCGATTGTTGGCATTAACATTACGGACAGGTACGACGTTCCCGTGTATTATCAAACTTACACCGTGTTATCGCAAAATAATTACATTCCGATTATATTAGATGTGTACGAGCTAAAACTAAAAAACATGCAAGACGAGTTTAACTACGTAAACATTACCAGAGCACCGTATCCAATTACAGGCGATATTGGTGAGGTTGTAGAATCTGGACATTATCCTGCAACTTATGGATTTGAAAATGAGATTGGATTAAGTGGATTAGATATTTCTTTTATTAGTATATTATCTCAAGGTAATCCAACAGTTATTACTGAGTTAGATAATCATAAATCTGTATTACAATTTAATGATTATCTAACAGCATATAATACATTCGAACATACTTTATCTGGAATTATAGAATTTTGGGTTTATAAATCTGGAAATGATGATTTAACAGGAATTTATTTAATGGAAGACTCAATAAACATATTGGTTCTTTATTTTCATAGTAATGATTATATTGTATATCAAAATAATGAAGGTGAATATAGCACTCATGGATATTATCCTATTAATCAATGGATTCATTTAAAATATGAGTGGTTTTCAGATAATACTTGTAATATCTATTTAGATAATAATTTATTAATTGCTAATAAACAATTAAGGAGTAATATGAATGAAGGTGTAGATCGATTTCGATTTAATAGTGGGAATATAGATGAGCTTTATTTTGATGCAATTGGTTATTCTTTGGATCCAAATTACTTAATCGGTGACAATCTTCACGATAATTATTACTTGGGATACGAACCATTTGAACAGTACAATCAGACAACTTATGGAGATTACTATGGAACTGAAAGTTTCGATTATAACACAGAAGAAGATGTGTATTACGGAACTTACGATTTTAGGGACGAATTAGGAGAAACAGGACTCGATATTGATTTTGTAGATGTTGCAACTTATGATGTTGAAGTGGTATCTGAAATAGCTTCTCATAAAAATGTAATGAATATTACTGCCGATGGTGGGGGTGGAAACGTCTACGATAATTTTGTTGGTCAAACTTCAGGGACAATAGAATTTTGGATGTATATAGATAATATGGGAAATAATTATTGGGAATTATATATAACAGGTGGAGCTGGTTCAGCGGTTTGGGCACTTTTTACAGCAGGAGCAAAAGAAATTAAATTTAATGATTTTGGTGGTGCAGGCTGGGTTGTTGTTAATAATTATGTTGATAACACGTGGTATCATTATAGCATAATTTTTGATTGTGCAACTGATACTTATGATGTTTACATTGACGGTGTTTTAGAAGCAGATGATTACGGTTTTATGAATCTACAAACTTCAATAACACGACACCATTTTGGTGGCTGGAATGTAGATAATTGGGATTACTTGGCAATTGACGCAGTAGGTTATTCTTGGGACACTATTTCTCACGATGGATTAGGATATAAAGTTGGATATAACATAAATCCATACGATATTGTTCCATTATTGGAGAATTTTGTTGATACATTATCTTTAACTTATAGCACCTATATTAGAATAAATCCATCTGTATATCTTCATTCTAATGTTTTAGAGTTTTACGATCCAAGTGGTTCATTTTCGTGTGGAGTAGGAAATAGTTTTACTGCTACAGAATCGGGAACAGTTGAATTATGGGTGTATTCAAGCGATGTTTCTGATTATTTTGGATTTGGAGGAAAATATGGTTCAGGGGTTTGGAGATGGATTGTGGCTATATATCAAGATAAATTTCAGTATTATTCTGGAGGTTGGAACGACGTTGGACTTGCAGCATCTAACGATATTTGGTATCACATTCGAGTTGATTTCGAGTGTGGTGCTGGAGCGTATTTAGGACTTGCACCAGATACTTTTTACATTACGATCAATGGCGTTCAATATGGTGCTTACGCTTTTTGGAATGGTGGTGCTTATGTTGATAACTTTTATTTATACACGTTAAATGCAGAAACACCAAGTGCTACAATTTTGGTTGATGCAATAGCTTATTCATGGGATACTAATTACGATGTTGGAGATAATATTAATTCTCACGGAAAAGAAGTAATAACTGCTTTAGAAAGCGAAGGATGGACAATAAGTAATCCTGCTTATACTTCAATTGGAATCTCAGGAGAGTTTAATTCTCACAAAAAATTCTTGAATTTAACCGATAATTCAAATACTTTTATTATATCAGCTTATAATACTTTTTCTGGTCAATCTTTTGGAACAATAGAATATTGGTTTTGTTCCAATAATGTAGAATATGCAACA
>Ga0307376_10005812_pt1 | contig 11052 bp, 20 predicted proteins | sample TR2MG_FD_202536 | JGI IMG/M metagenome (GOLD analysis project Ga0307376, IMG submission 202536) | Soil microbial communities from Risofladan, Vaasa, Finland - TR-2 | ecosystem: Environmental > Terrestrial > Soil > Coastal area > Acid sulfate soil | place: Finland: Risofladan, Vaasa | collected... | reverse complement strand
AGTGGCACTACGCCAGGAAGGTCGCGAGGATCGCTGAGGAGCTGGCCAAGCTCGATGGCCTCGGGGCGTGCGTCAAGCTGCTCCGCCGGAGCAACGTCAAGTACGACCACTACACCTACATGGATCCCATGTGGGCCTAGCCGATGCCGATCTACCTGATCGATCCCGGTGACCAAATCGAGGCAGCGTCCTGGCAGGAAGCTGCCTGGATGGCGGCCCGGCTCGGGGCTCGCCTGGAGGGCGAGCTGGTCAAAGAGATCAAGGCCGAGGTCGTAGAGTTGTTGAATCGAGGCGGACACCAGGCCCTGGCCGCGCTGCTCCAGGTTCAGCCGGCGGCCTGGCCCATCGTGGTCGAAGGGAAAGCGCCACCCCTCGCCGACCGCAAGACCATCAACCTCCAATCTGAATACGACCAGTGGAACCGCAAGATCTTCGGAGGCAAGCTCCCGAAGGTACCGCTCAAGTGGAGTCGATCAAAATCGACCGGCGGGAAAATGAAGGCCCGCCGCCCGGACAGGATGTCCCCTTGGGTTGTGACCGTCGTGGAGATATCCGACTTCAACGAGAACACCTACGAGGAGTTTGCTGGCATCCTCATCCACGAGATGATTCACGTCAAGCTGACCATGGATGGGGTCGGGGAGGCGCACGGCAAAGACTTCATGGATGAACGGCGCCGCGCATCGTCGATGGTCCGTTTCGACATACCCATCACCGAGGACACCTCCCACAAGAAGGTCTCCAAGGGCGTCCCAGTAAAACCGCTCGGGGTCGTGTACTATCGGACGGAAGATCTGATCCAGGTCTTCAAGGGCCAACGGATGCCCGAGGTCATGCAGGCTTACGACGCGCTCCCCCTCGGCTGGAAAGAACACCACAACCCAATCGAATTTTACCTCGTCGAGCACCGCGACCTGAACCGCTACCCCGTTGCCCGGAAGCTCCCAGGCAAAGGCCGCATAGCGTTGTTCAAACCTGAGCCAGAGCTGCTCAAGGCCATCTTGTCGGGGAAAAAGCTCGGGACCCTCGTCGTAAAGTAGATCGTTTCACGTGAAACTACAGGGCCTTGAGTTCCATCTCGGCCGTGACCCGCTCCCACACGACAGGGAAGTGCTCTTGGAACAGCGCTACCATCTCGTCGTGGCTGTACTCGCCCTCGGCGATGATAGCCGAGTTGGAGTTCCCCCTGGAGTCGCCGGAGCGATCCCAGAACGCCAGCGCGGTCCAGGTTCCGGCGTCGGCGAGGACCGTGGTGAGACGGCAAATGCCCTGGCGCTGCCTCGGGTCGTTGGGGGCCAGGCCGCTGTCCAGCATTCCATCGTCCCACGGCAGCTCCTCGCGGCGCTCGCGGCCGGCGCCCATGCTCTGGTAGCCGGGCTGCCATGGCATGTGCAGGAAGTGGCCTATTCGCTCTTTGCTCTCGCAGCCGAAGTAGTAGATTCTCATGACATCAGATCGTCGCTGGCCCGGACGTTGTAGGCGTCGGCGACTACGAGGTTGTTGGCTCGGAGCCTGGAGATGTACGTTTTGTACGTTCCACCGTTGACCTCCAGGTCAACGGTGGCAGCTAGAGCGTCGCGGGTGTAGGAGCCCGGGTAGTGCTCGACCAAGATCCTCAGCATATCTCCGGCTTTGCCACCAACGGCATGGGCCCACATGTCCACGACCTCCTCTTGGGTCTGCGGGGCTGGTACCTGGCCCCCGAACTTGTCGATCCCAGCATCGGTCGCGGTCCAGAGGAGCCCGTCTGACTCGATGAGGCCGGCGACCTTGAGCCGCGACCAGTAGGTCTTGAAGGTCCCCCCGCTGCCCTTCATCTTGGCCAGGGTCGCGATCTGGGCGATCGACATCTTGGCCGGGAACCGCTGGACCACCACGGCCAGGATGTGGCCGAGCCCGGACGTGAGTGACAGGTCCCCGTTGCCCTCGATGGCCTTCTTGACCTCCGAGACGGGGCGCCCGTACTTGGCCAGCCGCTGAACGTCCTGGAGCGCATCGACTGCCGCAGCCTTGCGCTCCGAGTAACTCCGCTTGGGCACTTTCGGCTGCCGGGGACGGGGTGGATCAAGATGCTGACCCAGCGTTACCTTGGTCGTCGCCATGATGTGCCTTGGTAAGTTTGGCGGAAACGATCACGCAGAACGTGAACGACTCCAGGATTTCGGCCACGCGGAACCGGTACGGCTTGGGGATGACATGCAGACGCCCGTTGGGATCGATGACGTTCGGGAACACGTCGGCATCTTGGTCCCGTACCCGGGTCAGGTACGTCCTCGCGTCCCCGAGTCCGATCATGAGGTCGATCTCGTGGCCACCAGCCTTCGCGATTTCGTTGGCCTCGTACAGGGTGTCGTGCATCGTTTGCGGTACGATGATCATGCAGTCACGATCCATTTTGATCCTCTTCTCGTTGTTCCATCGGGGTCACCGATACAAGCTCGGCCCGCTCCAGGGAAGCCCAAACAGCACTCGAAACCGGAGCCGACAGTTTGATCGCCATCGCGATGGCCAGGTCCTCGACCCGACCAGGGTAGTGCTCCTCGTAGTATTCCCAGGCACCTTTACCCAGCACTCGTAGGATCGGGATACCAGATAGCCAGTCTCGGAAAGCGATCCAACGGTTGACCGCCATCGTTTCCGAGATCCACTGGCGCCGCTGTTCGATCACCTCGTCGGCCCAGCGTTGCTGGCCCTCCGGGCCCAGGGCCGTCAGACGCGCCTGGATCTCCCGGAGCAGCCGGATGGCATCTGTGCCGGATACTCCCATGGTGTGCTTTTACAGGGTCACGCTGCAACAAAGTTGTTTTGTGGCCAGAGCATTACGCTGTCAAACATCCCCGGTTTCTTCTGCTCGAACGGATGCACGATTTTGTCGCGCCGGTAGTGGACGTTGGCAGTCTCGATGAACCGGCGCTCGTCGTGGATCAGGAGGAGCATCTGGGCCAGGAGGTTGTCGTAGGTCGGGACCAGGTCCCGGACATGGCAGCAGTACCGCTGCAACACGTTGCCCTCGCGGTCGACCCACTCGACGTTGCCAATCCTACCCTTGCTGATTCGATACCGCCGGTCTCCCGACTGAACGTGGAACAGACCATCGTGGACCAGCTCGCGGCGCTGCTCTCTCGTGAGGTACTTGCGCAACAACTGCTCGGCCCTGAGCCAGGCCGCGTTGGCGCGTTGGCGACGTTCCCGCTGCTCCGGGGAGAGCCTCGGGGTCCGGATCCCAGGCTGGAACAGCTCGGCAGGGATCGAAGGCACGTCGTAAGGTAGCACGACCCCGGGGTTCCACGGGACCGAGTTGTCCGGGACGATCCGGAGGTCCCCGTGGATCTCAATGTTGTTGCCTGTAGTCGTGTCGCCCAGGAAGATGGTGTCGCTCGTCGATGTTGTGCCGCTGTAGCGGGTGTCGATCGGGTTCTCGAACCGCCAGATGTTACCGGCCGTGCTTGTTCCGGCTGTGTTGGAGGTGAACGTGACCCGGGTGAACGCCTGGTTCCACTGGTCCCATTGACGTTGAGCCATCAAGATCTGAGAATTGGCAGGCTCTTGGACCGTGACATCAGAACCGCCGTTGATGATCAAACCCTGGTCGTCGTCACGAGGCGGCACGTTGGTCCTCCCTCAGATGGTCTTTGAGCCAGCGGCAAAAGAACGGTATCAAGATTTCACGCAGGAAACAGTAGCCGTGGCTGGGCTTCGTCTGGATGTTGTACCAGGGCTCCTCGCCCAGGAACTCGTTGAGTTCGTCGCAGTGGGCCAGCGAGTTGAGGAACCCGTCCGCGCTCTCGAAGTTCACATCCTGGACCAAGCTCCAAAGGTCCGCCGCTTCCTCGTGGTCGATCTGGGTGTCCTTGCGAGCCTCGACGATCGAGTGCCTGACCTCTTGCTCGGTGCCCTCCTGGTCGAACTCCTCGCGGAACTCCCGGGGCTCGTTGGCTGCCAGCTTGTCCGCGATGTACCCGTAGCTTGCACCCGCGATGAAGTGGGCCAGGTCAGGGGCTCCCAGGCACTTCGGGTCGGTGTTCCACCGGTACCCGAAGTTGCCCCAGTCGGACTGGACCGAGAACTCCCCTGTCTCGTTGTTGACCACGAAGATCGCCCAGCCCCGGGTGAACTTGAAGTGGTAGTATTCGACGGTCCCGATGCTGACGTCGCCCAGCTCCAGCTTGGGCAGCCGGTACCCGCAGGTCTCCACGTAGGGCAAGTCGGCCTTGGCCTCGGCGGGTTCGGACGATGGCTTGTGCCGGTACTGCTCGTCGCCGAACAGCATCACGGCGATCCTGTCCCCCGTATCATCCTCGGGCGGGTCGACCTCGCGCTCGTGGATCGTGAACAGGCCCCCGAGGGTCCAGTTGCATCCGACCTCCTGGTTGTGTCGGCCCTCACAGGAGAAGTAGATCCAGTTCTGGGCCTGCTTGGGGTCGATGTCGGGATCACGCTCGACCGCCTTGGCGATCGACTGGACGTGGCCGCACGACGGACACTTGAACTCCCACTTGGTCGGGTCTTTGCCGTAGCGCTTCTTGGCTTGCGCGAGCCAGTCAGCATGGGTCAAGATTTCTCGTTCACTCATAGCCCCTCCTTGTGTTGTGCTGTGACCGGGCCAGGATGCCCTGTGGTGCCAGCAGCACCCTACGAAACATCCCAGCCTCGGCCGCCTTCTGGTCCCGCCCAGCGCACGCGGGAGGCAAGCCGGTTGCCAAGCTAGGATTTCTCCCGCTTGACTGTAGGGACCGGCAACTCCCCCGGGAATGGCGGGCAGCAGGGGAATTGAACCCCCAACGCCTCCGCTGCACGGGCGTTACCCCAATCACGGACTGCCCTCGCCTCTGTTGATGTCGTTGAACCCCGATGGTCCTCCGGTGTCGTACCAGATCAGTCTGGTGAACCGGCCCTCCCGGTCGAAGCTCATCTCGATGGGCCCAAGATGGATCGTCAGCTCGTTCTTGCCCGAGATCTTGTGCGGGCACTCCATGGTGGTTAGGAGCTTGTCGAGCTTGTCTGCCTCGCTGCCTCGGATGTCCCGGAACTCGTCGATCTCCTCGACCCAGAACTTGGACCCTTGTGGGATGCGCTTGATCTTGAGGATCGTCCGGACGTTCGCCCGCGCTTCCTGCTCGTTCCGACAGAACAGCGGGATGTAGCGCGGCATCTCGTCCGGGAACCGATAGAACCAAACGGTGGTCATCCCCCGACTACGGGCGGGGACAGGATGATCCGGCCGGCATCCGGGTCAAACTTCTTGATCAGCTTGCCCTTGGTCCCGTCCTTCTTGTCGACCGTGTAGGCGATGTAGCCCTTCTTGGTCAGGGACTTGAACAGGTCCTTCATGGCCTCGACTTCTTTGTAGTTGCCGGGATCCCAGAGGTGCTTCGAGTCCCCGGTGGTGTCCATGACTTCCATCACGTGGTCCATTGCGTGCTCCTAACGCTGTCCAGCTCGGCTGGATCGATTGTTTTGCCTGGTCCGTTGTCTCCGTAGCAGCACCGGTGGGCGTGGGATCTCGGGGTGAGGTGATGGCGCCACGGCCCTACCCACCAGGATTTGCTGAACGACTGCCGGCCGACCCGGTACTGGCCACCGCGACGCACCACGAACACTGGGTCGCTTCGATCGACCTTGCCCAGCTCCCAAAGCTCCCAGGTCATTGATTCCACTTTCGCCACAGCTCGTCGTCGGAGAGGGGCTCGGGCTCCGGGACCAGGTCGTTGGCGAACTGGCCGGGTACGATCGGAGGTTTGACCCCGACCATTTCGGCGCGCTCCCGTTTCCCCTCTTGCTCCCGGAAGTCACAGCGTGGACACGACCCCAGGATCTCGAACGGGAAATCCAGGTTGCACTCGGCACACGTGGTCAGCTCGCCGGTCAGGGGGAACAGCTCGATCCCGCACTGGCACTTGAAGTCACGGCGCTTGGCCTTGAGGCGTCGGTAGACCGTCTTGCAGCGCCAGCACTTGTAGCGCAGCGGGATGGCTGGGGTCGGCTTGGGCTCGTCTTTGAAGTAGTCTGGGAGTCCCCTCTCCTCCAAGACCTCCTCGCGGGTCGGGGAGAGAAATCTACGAATGCTCTCGAATAGGCTCACGTCCGGACCTCCCAGTTCCAGCTATGGTAACGCGACACTCTACAGGTTGTCAAGTGCAAAGAGGGGCAACCCGAAAAAGATCTCGAACTGTTCGGCGCTCACCCTTGTGCATCCACCCGGCCGCGATGGCCTCCCGTTGTGTCTTGGATGGGAGCTGGGCCACGACACGATCGATGACCTCTCCGAGGCCCAGACCTTTCGTGTCGATCTTGACGATGGTCCCGTGGGGCGCCGGCATCGGGAACAGGATGGAAGCTGTCCCGGACTCCTCGTCGAACATGATGTTCATCTGGGCTTGTCCTTTGTCCACATGGCCCTGTTCCTGTCGTGCCATTCAACGGCTGCGACGGCCAGGGCCGCGACTCGAATCATCTGGGCCCTGAATGCACGAGGGTCCCAGGGGTATTTAACGGCCCTGCCCACATGTTTGGTCAGGAAGGCCAGCCAGTCGTGGCTGCTGTGACTGTCGTCATGACCCTCCCCGCCCCATTTGTCGTCCTGGGCCTGACGCTCAGCGTCGACCTCGGCGTAGATGGTTGCGCGATCCATTTCCTGGCCTCCTCCAGGGGTCTTTACAGGATCTAGTTTTAGTTGACACCCCGTTTTCATCCTGTATAATGAAGGTGGAGGTTACGAACGATGTCCCGCCCATTCCCCAACAAGTTCCCCGGTCGCTGCAAAAGCTGCGGTTCCCCGGTAAAGGCCAGCGAAGGCTTTTGCGTTCGGAACGCTGCTGGCAAGTACGACTGCTACTGTGCGTCGACCCAGTGCCTACCTGGTGAGTCCCACGAGGCAGCCCGGGCCCTCCCGAAGGTCAAAGAGCTTCGGTCAGACGGCTCGATTGTGATGCCCTACGACCCCCAGGCCATCACCCTCCTCCGAGCGACCCCCGCCCCAACCGATGGCCGTCCCCGCTTCGTCAAGGCGACTTCCGCTTGGAACGTCAGCCTGGCAATGGCGGATCGCCCCCGCCTCCTCGAAATCGCTGACAAGCTCGGGCTCGAAGTGGCCCCTGAGCTTCGCGAGATCGTCCTCCCCGAAGCGCTCCGTGAGACCCTCGAAGAGGGCAAGGCCAAGGGGCTCTACCCCTTCCAGGCCGAAGGCGTTGAGTGGCTCGGCCCGATGGACCGCGCGCTCCTCGGCGATGACATGGGTCTCGGCAAAACCCTCCAGGTCCTGTTCGCGCTCCCCCGGGGCGCTCGGGCCGTTGTGGTTTGCCCGAACTCTCTCAAGTTCAACTGGCGGGATGAGACGCTGCGCTGGCGTCCCGACCTGACCCCGGTGGTCTTGAAGGGCAAGAAGTCCTTCCGGTTCCCCCGCGAGGATGGCGAGATCATCCTGGTCAACTACGACATCCTCCCCCCGCGATTGATGCCCAAGGACACTGGCCGGACCACTGCCCGGGGCTACAAGATCGTGGAAGCCGAGCTGGACGAGGCCGAAAAGGCCCTGGCCAGCAAGCTGGTCCTCGTCGTTGACGAGTGCCAGATGGTCAAAAACTACAAGGCTGCTCGGAGCAAGAAGGTCAAGGAACTGGCCAAGCTCGCGGCCAAGGTTTGGTTCCTGTCTGGAACGCCATTGAAGAACCGCCCCCCAGATCTCTACGGGGTCCTGGAGTCGGGCGACATGGCCTACAAAGTGTTTGGCGGCTGGAAGCGCTTCATGGCGCTGTTCGGTGCGTTCAAGACCCGCTGGGGCGGTATTGAGTGGGGTTCCCCCGCCGCTGAGGTCCCCGAGTTGCTGCGGCGCGTGATGCTCCGCCGGCTCAAGAAGGATGTCCTCCCGGACCTCCCCGACAAGACCTACCGCGAAGTGGTGGTCAACGGTCTCGACAAGCGGCTCGCCGCTGAGTTGGATGAAGCCTGGGCCGAGTACGGCGACTTCATCAAGGAGACCGACGAGCTTCCCCCGTTCGAGGAGTTCTCGGCGCTCCGGGCCAAGTTGGCCACGTCCCGAATCTCCGCCCTGGAGGAGCTGGTTGCAGCCCGCGAGGACGCTGAGACCCCGGTGGTCGTGTTCTCGGCTCACCGAGCCCCCGTCGAAGCTCTGGGCGCCCGCGAGGGTTGGGCGATGATCCTGGGTGGCACCCCCGCTGAAAAGCGAAACGAGATCGTCAAAGCCTTCCAGGCCGGCGAACTCAAGGGCATCGCGCTCACGATCCGAGCCGGCGGCACCGGCCTCACCCTGACGGCCGCGAGCGAGGCAATCTTCCTCGACCGTGACTGGACCCCGAGTGAGAACTGGCAAGCCGAGGATCGGATCTGCCGAATTGGCCAGACGGCCAATAAGTGCTTGATCACCACCTTGGTCAGTGACCACGTCCTTGACCGCCACGTCAACAGCCTCCTGCTCCAGAAGCAGGCCCTGATTGAGGGCGCGGTTGAACGGACCGTCAAGGTCACCCCCAAGCCGGTCGAAAAGGTCGCGGACCTCCGAGAGGAGTCCGAGGACGATTTCGTTGCCCGGATGGACGCCATCACCGAAGCGGCCCGCGAGGCCGAGAGGGAAGCGCTCCGGGACAAGATCGAGCACAACGACTGGTTGGGCCGGGCCCGTGGCCGCTCCAACCGACCCGAGCCGGTCCTGACCCCCGAGCGGGTCGAGGCCACCCGGGAAGCCTTCCAGTTCATGCTCGGTCGCTGTGACGGCGCCAAGCGCAAGGACGGGGTTGGCTTCAACAAGCCGGACGCCGCCATGGCCAAGCTGTTGATCTTCGCCGGCCTTGAGGACATCAGCTTCGTTCGCATCGCCGAACGGATGCTGTCCCGGTACCACCGCCAGCTCCACGAAAACTTCCCGATTCTCTTCGTCGAGAACGGGGCCAAGAAAGCGAGTTGAGGATGGCCTGCTACTGTGTTGTGAACCGCGCCTACCGGTCGATCTGCGACTTCTGCAACGGCTATCGGCACCCCACGGTCCCGGAGCTGCATTGCCCCAGGGCCATGAAGGAAGTGGCCGAGCAGCTCGGGGTCACCACGGTCGAGCTGGTCAAGTTGCCCGGCGAGGAGATCCGAGCCAAGGTCGACACGACCCCGTACCGCGAGGAGGTCGAGGAGCGTTACCCGGCCGCTGTCGCTGGCTACAAACTGGCAGGAGTGTGGTGATGGGTCACCTGGTACCAGGCCGAGCCCGCCGCCTCAAGGCGATTGCCAAGCACATCAACGAGAACTGGCCCGAGTACGAAGCCAAGGTCGAGAAGGGCTACTGCAACACCGACCGCAAGATCGGACGGCTCCGCTGGCCCGGCAAGGGCCGGCACGGCAACCGGCTCCTGGTCCGTCGCATCGCTGATCGCAAGCTCGTGTTCGACCACAACGCCGCCGAGACCTACCGGTCCAACGACGAGGTCGAGTATTGGGTCAAGCGCGTCGAAGCCGGCCGCGAGGTCCCGAGTCCGCTCGGGCGATCGACCGCAGTCTGGCCTTGACGTCAGGTTTGCATCCTGTATAATCATGGTAGGAGGTCACATGTCATTCAGTCCAGAACGTATCGAAGCCAACGAGCGCCAGATGTTTGGCTGCACCTTGGCCGAGTTTAAGGCGGCCCACGGCGGGACGAACTTCGAGGATCACTTCGATGTGATCCGGATGTCGATGTCGCTCCAGAGCGATGCCCAGGAGGCCGTGGCAATGGGCGAGCCCGAGATGGCTCGACGCTTCCTGAACCTGTCCAAAGCGATCTTGGACGATGTCGCGCAGGAGCTGCGCGAGGCCGAGATCACCAAACTTCGTGAAGCCCACGCGGCAGGAGCCTGACATGACCGAGCAAGAACAAGCCACCGAGTTCCAGCGTCGCCGAGACATCCCCGGTGTCGTGGTCCGGCACATGAACGCCGGCCGCACATCGGACGTGGTTATCAGCCTATGCGGCAAGGAGCTGGGCCAAAAGACCACGATCTACACCCGCAACAAGGTCAGCCAGGTCAGCTACTACCTACCGAAACTGTAGCGTTCTCACCTTGTAGTTATACAATGTGAGAACGGTATCTGTCATAATAGTGATGTAGGGAGGTCACGTTATGACGAACAGGTACGAAGGCAAATGTCACTACTGCGGCGAGGCCGTGCCGGCTGGCGAGGGCTCGTTGTGGCGCTGGAAAGGCCGCTGGTACGTGGCCCATCGCGAGTGCTCGAAAGCACGTCGCCGGGCCAAGCGAGCTGGCAGGTCGAAGTCGGTGTATGCCTACTTCCCGGGCTCCGGCGAGACCGTGTTCGTGAACCGGAACGGCCGCTGCGAGGACGCCCCCTGCTGCGGTTGCTGCTCCTAGAGGTCACCATGGAAAAGACAGATCTTAGCCCCCTACCCTTCGCCGAGTTTGTCGGGTTCTCGCCCGGCGGCGTCGAGTGGGTCGCGTACAAGCCTGAGCACGTCGAGAAGATGCGCGCCCGCCTGGAGAAGCTGTGGGCCGTGGCCCTGGCTGGTCACCGGCGCTACGAGTGCTTCCGGACCGCCCGGTTGACCGAAGCCCAGATGGGGTTGGTCGAGGATGAGCTGGGCCGGCTCGCGGGCGACCGTCTGCTTCACAGCCATGTCCTCATGGCCCTCGACATGGGCAAGACCTTCCTGCGGGGGCCTCAATGGGCCCTCGACTACGTCGCCGAGGGCGTCGAGTTCAAGCTCGATGACGAATTCGAGTCCCGGGTTGGGGAGAACACCTACGTTGAGGAGCTGACCGAGGCCCAGGTCACGTTCGGCGCGGCCTCGATGAAGCGGTCGGTCCAGAAGGCCGTCAAAGCCCTCCGAAAAACTCGCTCTTAGCACAGCCCGAGCAGCACCGCCCGTACTTGTTCCCGACCTTCACGCCCCCGTAGACCGGCCGTGCGTTGCCACACAGTGCACATTTGGCGATCGAAGGGGCGGCCTCGGGGTTCCGGCACAGTATCTTGAGCCCTACAGGGGCACCCACTTTCCCGCGAAGCTGCTGATCGCTCCCCGGTGCCTCTCGCCGATGTGGCTCTGTGCCGTCGAGC
>Ga0307376_10005811_pt1 | contig 11053 bp, 11 predicted proteins | sample TR2MG_FD_202536 | JGI IMG/M metagenome (GOLD analysis project Ga0307376, IMG submission 202536) | Soil microbial communities from Risofladan, Vaasa, Finland - TR-2 | ecosystem: Environmental > Terrestrial > Soil > Coastal area > Acid sulfate soil | place: Finland: Risofladan, Vaasa | collected... | reverse complement strand
TCAATTTATTCATCTAAATATAAGAATAGACGCGAAGAATTTGGGTGTTGTTTTAGCGGAAATATATGGGTTTTAACACAAATAAAAAAACATCTAAATGTTAATGGGATATCAACGGGTAAAATCAGATATAGACACCCCACTAACTATTCTTGTATGTTAGAAATAAGAGGAACATATAATATAAAAAAATTGTTTCAATTGTTATATAATAACAATGATTTTATGTTAAGTAGAAAACACAATAAATTCATTGAATTTTCAAATAATAGTAAATTATTAAGACAAAGAATATCAGATGAAAAAATAAATGAGATAAAAATTTATTATACGTCTGGTTTAAAACAATTTGAAATTAGTGAAAAAATGGGCATTCCTAAAAGCACAGTACGATCAATCGTTCAACGATTAAGAAATTTTAGAACTTCTTCTTCAATTGTTTCGGTTATAATTTGGTTTTTAAACATATTTTCACTATATTTATAAATATAAGTATTTTCTTAGTTTTAATAAACTAAGTGGTGGAGCTGTAACACAATAAAACAGCCTAAAGGTCAGACGCGGGATAAAACCCCAACCAATGGTGATTTAATAATGTCTGACCTTTTTTTATGCTCATAATTTGGTTTATCCAATATTTTATATTATATTTACAAATATACAAAAATAAAAACAATGGCAAAAAAAGAATTAACACCCAAACAAAAACTTTATAAAGAAATCGATGATAAAGTCGATAACTACAAAACAAAACATAAAGAAGGTTTTCTTGAAGAAGAAATCCGAGACATAATCAAAGATTATCCTAATTTTAATATGGATAAATATGACGACGCAATGATGGGGAATACCTGTTTAATGAAAGAAGGTAAATATGTAATATATCATTGTGATGTTAGAACTGCCCTTCTTTGTGGTATTGAAGACCGTGATCAGACATTTTTTGAATTCGATTAATGTTTAAGATATTTTCTTAAAGCTATTTTGTTTTCCCTATAAAATGGGAATAATCTTTCTTCATAATCGGTTTGTAATTTTTCTAATTTCTTTGGATCCTTATTTCTGGATATTGATTCGTAATGAAATGATACCGCATCACAAACTGTAATATTTTTCTTACCTTCAATAAGACATTTGAAATTCAATTCCACATCTTCGAAACATTCAATATATCTTTCATTGAAACAACCCAATTCAAGAAATAATTTCCTGTTAATCATCATAAATGCTGCGGTATTCCCGTGTGCATTATAATTTACACCAGTATCATAATCCCTTGACTTCCCTATATCAACATGTCCAAGATGTAACGCACCTTTTCCATCCTCTTTATAAAACACACCACAATGTTGCACAAGTGAATTACCAAAATGTAATCGAATACCAATTGTACCGACATTATGGTTTTTATTATACACCTCAACACATCTGGTCAACGCGTCATTCAATAGTTCAACATCATCATTACAGAATAAAACAAGTTCTGATTTTTCTGTTGTGTGATTCTGAACAACATCATTATTTATTTTACCAAAATTATAATAATCATATTCAACTAAACGTACTTTACCATCCAATAAATTATCATACTTTTTTTTCACTTCTGGATCACTTCCAGTATCAGCAATTATAATTTCATAATTGGGATAATTAACAAGTTCATTCCACGACATAATGTTTTCATATAAAATGTCGTAATTATTCTTAGTTGGGATGATGACAGAAACCCTCGGGTATTTATCTAACTTAATATCGATGTCATCATATTTTGGATCAATAACAATTGGTAATTCGTCTTTATATTCTTCAGCAAACTTTATTCGATTTTCTTCCCAATCCTTATTGGTTTCACCAACAGATTTGTGTAAAACCCTAAAACTGGTTACAACACCAATATCAACACCGTCTAAATAATTCGGAATACAAAATGATATATCATAAAAATGGAATTTACCATAATTTTCATCAAACTTATGTACAATTCTATCCGCAGCAACAGCAATGAATAAACCATCAATAGTTACTACTGGTTGTATCCCCGGAATTCGTTTAGAGAAGGTACTTTCCCATTCTTTTTTACCATCAGTATGGTTAACGATACCAAATAATGTTCGTTTGTCTTCCCACCATCGAGCTGATTTAGGTAGATAAGTTGAACCAGCAACACCAATAATACCATAATCTGAATCATTAAAATGATATAATAATTTTTTACCCCAATTATTTGTTTTATAAAGCATATCAGGATGACAAAAAACAATAACTTCGTTGTCATTAACATTTTCTAAATGTTTATTGTATAATTTACCAAGAGAATGTTCATTATAATTTTCCTCACAAATCACTTCGTGATCAACACCAATCGTTTTGTGTATATTAGAAATTACCTCTTCATTTGCCATTTCACCAAGATGAGATGATATAACCACCTTAATTCTTGTTTTACGTATATTCATAATCACTTATTTTAGTATTTTAAAGATACAAAAAACAATTTTATTAATCAAGTTTGGTAATAACAATATTTATGTGTATATTTGCAAAAGTTCTTTGAAAATCCGGGGGTGACTTGGAATTGACTGGCGTTACGGGTGTATATAGGCACGTAGTCGGACATCATCTACGACTTTAATAAATGATGGTAACACTCTTAAATGGCAACATTTATAACAAGATGGAAGGGGCAGGTTTACTTGCAACTTCTAAAGTGATGGCTTAAGGAATTAAGAAATCATAAGGGGTCTAATAGGATAACCTAGCAACAGAAGTCCTATAAATATGGGTGCTAACTACCCTAAGTGTAGAGGAATGTGGTAATCCGTTATGAGGATGTATTAAATTAGGTTCACATCATAAAACCACTTTAACTAACCTTTTTATTTTGGAACATTAGAAAATGTTATCCTAAGCGTGTAGTCTGTCTACATTTGGGCGAGCAGCACGGCGGTTCAAACCCGCCCACCTCCACAATGCAATCTGATGAAGATGAACAGTTCAAAGTGTGGCTAACTCACACATTAAATATAAGACAGGGTTCAACACCACAAGCCGAAGTGGTAGTTCAGACTGATTAGTAAAAATTGACTAAGCTGGATAGTTTAGCGTTCAATCAATTTACTCCGTGGCTGGCAGTTTGCATAAAAAAAACAAGGGGTTTCAAAGCCCCTTGTTTTGTTTAGATTCGGAATACCTTCCTTTCGTTTCTGCTTTTATTATCTGGCGGTGGCCAAACCACCAAACTCATTTATAAATATTGTCAAATATCCTTTTATTTTAAGGAATAGCGATTGAAGCCATTTGTTTCAATGCAGGAATTGAGAAGATTGAATTGTAATCTATTCCCCCACTTTCTTCGGGAGGTTCTTGTCCTATTAGTTGTTGTTGCATTAATTGTTCATCTTCCGCAGTTGTGAATTGTCCATAAAGTTTTTGGAATTGTTCATTATTCATTGCTTGTTCAGCACCTTCAGGTGTCGCAATAAAATCTTGGAAACTTTCAATATCTGGTAGACCTAATGCACCTAAAACCCCACTTGCCAATAATGCCTTTCTAAATGCAGCCTTTCTTGATGTTCTACCTTTATAAACAATGTTATACCAACTTTTCAACCCTGTTGGTGGTAGTTTTCCGTGTTTCGCAACATACTTACCCATCGCCCTATTTCTAAACACTTGTTGTGTGGTAAAACCAAATCCTTTTTTTGGGTTTTTACTTAAAACTTTTGTCTTTGAACCTGCTTTTAATTTACCTGCAGCGTTAATATGAAATGATTTTGACTTTGCGATATCACTTGCAATCTTTGGGTGTTTTTTAGCGATTTGAGCACTTAATTTTGATACCTGTGGTGAACCAAAATATTTCGATGCTTTTTCGTACATTTTAGCGAATTTAGGATTTGATGCTAACACCTTACTAAATTTCGCAGTACTTGAAAATGCTTTAAGACCCCTACCAGCAAATAGAAATGGTTTTACCGCAATATCTCCAACAGTTGGTATTAACGCTACCATCATTAGAAACGCTTCAATCCATCTTCGTTCTTTGAAATACTTAATAATAAGAATTGTGTCGAAAACCTCACCAATTATAGGAATGAAACCTAACCCCAATAAAACTAATTCCCAATCAAATTCGGTTAATAGTTCTTCTTTTAGAAGTTTTTCTTTTCTTTCACTATTGATTTTATATTTTTCAATTAATTTTTCCATATTAATTATCTCGGATATTTGCGGGTCCTTGTGGTGTTTTTTGTCCCTTAGTTGGATCTGTTTCAGATGTTTTTTCGTCTTTTCCATCAGCGTCACTACTCCAAATATATCCACAAATTTTTGTTGCTAATTGTTTGGGTAAATCAGAATCTCTAACAGCTTCAGCCGCTAGATTTCTTATGGCTATTTTAATCATACCAGCCCCCATTGGTTTTTGTTCTGATCCTTGAAATTGACTTTGATTTATGAAAATTTCGGTAATTGCTTGACCTAAACCACCTTCACCAATTTCTTGGACACAATGTTGTTGACTTCTAAATAATCTGAATATATGTAATGGATTATACTCGGTTAATGCGATTGCAGCACCTTGACCAAGACTTTGACTAAACCCTAAAACATTTGTAAACACCCATCTAAGTATTTGTTCATAAATAGCGGATTTACCACCACCAAAAATTGTGTTCCATAAATTAAAATTCCCGTCTTTATCCTTCAGACCGCCAAAAATATCACTCCATCCTTCAATGACAAGTGAAATATCTTCTGGGGTATATCCATTATCTAATAATTTAAGAGTGGTTTCCCCTAATTTTTCTGCAATTAAATCCGAATCATCAATTTCAGCTAAAGGTAATAATGATTCAAATAAATAATTTTCCCTTTCTCTTAAAAGTTCTCTTTTAACTTCTTCTTTTAGTGATACTTTTATTTTAGTCATATCTATTATTTTATCCAAACATATTTAGCACCATAATCTTTTCTTGGGTCAACTTTAGTTGCTTTATAACCTAAACCGCTTAAGTATTGGGTTAATTTACCATATGTTGCCTGATCTATGTTTCCTTTAAGTTTTATTCTTTTATTACCTATATTAAGAAGTGGTTTTAACTCAGCAAATACTTGTTCAGGTGTTTTATCCCTACCCTGTATTGTTGTTGGTTTATTCGGTTGTAAATCACCCAACTTTAGTTTACCTGTTCTTGGTTCAAGTTTATCAAGTTTAGCTGGACCCGCTTTTCTCTCACAACGAGCTATAAGTGTGGTATAAACTTCTTCGGTTATGTTACCATCAAAATCAGGTAGTACATTTTTAATTGCCGCCATTGTTTTTGGACCAAACATACCATCTGGTTTAAGTTCTAAACAATTTTGAATGTTTTTAATTGCTTCATTTATACAAAATAATGTAAATGGAAAATCGTGACAAGGTGCATATGCAGGTTTTTGTGGTGTTGCACCACCATCTTTTTCAGGACATTTTAGTTTTGCTTGTTCAATTTCATCTGGTGTTACATTATATGTTTCAACATATGAATCCCATAATTTACCATTATGTTCTGAATTTTCATTTCTTATGATTCCATTTTCATCAACAGAACAATATATATTCGCAATATTTTCAACTCTGGTATTCCCTTTATCTTCTGTTCCTTCAGTACAAGATGTGTTCAAATAAGAATTAATTAAATTAATGATTTTTTGTTTTAGTTTTTCAGTACCAGCAGGTAATGTTTTTGTCCCAGCACCATCAATTTCCTTAATTAAATCTTCACCATTCTCATCTTCGGAATACAATTCCATAAAACGTTTCATCGCTGGCATTTGAACAGGTGGAATTTGAGTATCATCCACATAACATTTTCCTTCTAATGTTTTAATCGTTGTTAAAACATATGTTAAATCTTCTTTACTAATCCATCCATCTAATGCGTCTACAACGCCTTTTACACCAGTTCGTCTACCAGCTAAAATATTTGCTGGGTTCAAACCAATGGCATCAAAAAGATTTGGTAAACCAAAAAGTTGACCAAAGGCGGCCGTGGGAAACAATGGTGATGACATTGCGAAGTCGGACATTTGTTGGATCGCACTTCTAAATATATTTGTGTTTCCCATCATATCCTCATCAGTTAAAATATTTGATTCTGATTCAGTTGGTTGTGCCACTTCTGGTTGTCCAGCTTCTGGGGCTGCTCGTTCTGTATTTGGTTCACTAGCTTCTTGGTTTCCATATTCTTTCCACCAGTCTCCAGCAATCCTATTATATCTTGCGGTTGCTTCAGGTTCAGCCAGTCCTCCTTTAATGTATTCTTGTACATACATGTCCCTGTATTTATCGATGGTTGGATTATTACTATTAGCAAGGCTTTGTACAATAGAATTGTCCACGAAACTAATCTGATCATTATCTATTTGTTCTGTAACAACATCTTTAACATTCTCGCTTAAAGTTTTACTAGTATCATATTTAAGTAAAAGTTTAAATCTTTTTAATTCTTGTTCATTTTTAATATTTTCCATTTTTATTCTATTTTTCTATTAATTTAATGGGTATCGTTCCCTTGATATTTTACTACCAACAACATCAGACCATTTTGTGTTACCAACTTGGTTATCTGGGCCTCTTGAAACACCACTTTCCCATTTATGTACTTCTGGATAACCTTCACCACCTGATTGGTAATCAGAAGCCCCAGATTTTGGTGTTGAATCACCCGCCGCGGCATCGGTCATATCTTGTTCGTCAAGATCCTCTTCAAGTTCCTCGTCAGTAATCGTACTTACCAGTTTTTTTAGTTGTTTTTCTGTTATTAATAGTTTCATTACTTATAAATACATAAAACAAGTTTATATTCCATTTATCGGGTTAAAAAACGAAAAATTATTCATCGTAAATCGTCCTATCTAATTTAGCAAACATCTTTATCGCTCGTCCTGCAAATGCGTTCGCCTCATCTTCAATTTCCCCACCAATATCTGGGGGTTTAACTTTTAATCTTCCTTCTTCAAATTGTTTGTGGTGTTTAAGTTCGTGAGCAACGCTTCTTAACACATCAACCAATAATCTATTTTTCCCATTAATTTTTATGATTTTATTTTCTTTTCCATAATCATAATCTGCTGTTGTGCGTAGTTTTCCCCTACCATTTTGAATTGCAACAGTTGGGGGTTTTTGTATTTCAAGTTCTTTTATAACGAACATTACAAAATTTGTTAATAATTCTTTTTTCTTATCGTTTAAAAAATCCATTTACGCTATATAATTTGCTAATATATTTTTAGCGTATCCCATTCTTTTTTCATTATGTGGAATACCGGGTCTTTCATAATGTTTACTAAAAATAACAGCGGCATCTTCTGGTGTTGTTGCTGTTTTTAATAAACCAAGTGTTCTTTTCTCAGTTGAATTAAGTTCTTTCCAAATAAAATCTAATTGACCGTCAATTGTCTTCCAGTTCGGTATACTTCTTTGTAACTCAGTAAGTCTACTTCCCCTCCATTGTGCCAAACCAAACGCAGTTCCATTATCACCAACAATGGTTGGGTTTAACGTCGATTCTTGATATAAATTACCAGCAATACCCGCGGCTTGTTGTGGTGAAAAACCTCTTTTAACAAAATAACCAACTATTCTTTTTGCAATGGTTTCATTCCCCGATAATGATGTTGTAGTTGACGCTTTTGTATTTATGTTGGTTGGTGATGGAGTATCATCAAATCTTTTCGCTAACGCTTTTAAGTCATCCAGAGTCATCGACTTAAAGATATTTTCTGGATTTTTTCCCAAATTCATCAATCTACCCAAATTTGCAAGTGGACCTGTTAGACCAGATATGTCAGGTGTTGATGTGTTATCTTCTGACAGTACTTTAAATATTTTTTTTGCTTGGGATTCTGTAATTATAACCTTCATATAATGATAAATATCCTATAAATATTAAGGATATCATATTTATATGGTATATGTCTGTAAATTTTATGTTAATAGCAATTAAAACCCTTCATTCGGGTCAATGCTCCAAAAGTGACGCTGAATCTATATTTAATTTTGCAACAATTCTTGACAAAAAGGATTTAATTGATTATTTTAGTACAAACACCATTATCTCATATAAAAATGATTTAGAGTTATATATAGAAATTTTAGATTCATTAATTAAAATATATGAAAATGATGAAAAATATGAAAAATGTTCAGACTTAATGGCTCAAAAAGAAAAGTCATTATCAATAATGAATAAAAAAACAAAAGATTATGTTAAAAGTTAGTGAAGAAGAAAAAAAAGACATTCGTAGACAACACGAAGAAGCTATCAAAAAAACCCGTGATAGACAAAAAGAATTAGAACAAGGACTTCAAAAACCTAAAGAACCTAAAAAAGAAAAATAATATGGGATTAGTTTTTTTGTTTATTTAACAATCTCGTAAAGTAAATAAAAAGCAACCCAAAAAACCCTGAAACCCCATAGAAAACTATATCGGCACCCCAATACGATCCAGTTATATCCATTGTCATTTTGAATAGAGCGTCGTAACCAAAGGGAAGAAAAAACATTGCGAGCATTAAAGATGCTTCTCGAAGGCGAGTCAGGGTCTTCTTTTTGCTCGGTTGGGATATTATTCTTCTTATCGCTGACATCCTGTTTTTTCATTGAATTAGTTGTTTTCATTTATGTCTATTGACCTTTTGTATAAATATTATGATTCTTTCCTTAAACTACCATCATAATGCTCAAACCTATCGTGTTCAACTGGTGTTAAAAGTAATAACCCCGGATTAATAGTACCTTTTTTTGTTTCCTGATAAATATATGACATCCAAGTTTGTTCGTGCGGGTGAGCCCATTTTGTTGTTAAGAACATTTTTTTGTTTCCTGTTCTACTAACAATTTGCGTCCAATTGGAGTAATATATTTCACCGTCAACGTATGGTAGTTCACCAACCGCTTTAATATTGTTGAATTTTGTTTTTGGTGGTTTACCTAATCCGTGTTTTGGTAATGTTGTTTTATCTGGAAAAAATTCCTCACGCTCTTTTTGTGGTAGATTATACCAACTCCATTGATCCCCATTGTGACCAAAGAATTCAGAAAAATTTAATTTTAAGAAATCGAAATTTTCTTCACTAATAATTTCCATTGATTTTACAAATATGTAAGGTATATAACGTTTAAAACCATTTCGACAAGTACCATCCACCATTTGAAAGAACATATCATCTTCACTAAACCACATATAATCTAAATCTGTTCCATCAAAATGTTCAGCAATAAATTGTCTACCCCCACAAATCCCTAAATTGTCTTTTTTAATGTGTTCAAAACCATAGTGTTTACATAATCTTTCGTATTCTGGGGTTGTATCCAAATCGGTTGAGTTATTCAATAGAAATTTTTTTGTTTTATCAATAATATCAGAATCGTAATCCCTCATTGATTTCACTAATCGGTCAAATTGTTTCGGACTATTGAATGAAATAACATATAACCCAACTTTTGTTTTGTCTAAATCGTTTTTCACTACTGGTTTACCTTCTGTTTTTTCAACCAATGTATCGTTTTTCAAATCCTCAAAGAACTTACCTAACAATCCGTCTTTACCAATTTCATAATAGGAAAATAATTCGGGGTATTTGTATAACATTATTGTAAAAATACTTTCTTCAGTACCCATTAATCCATTTGATAATGTATCCCTTAACAAACTATAATACAAATTATTTACTTCATTAATCACTTTTTTAGGTCCACCAAAAATACCACCACGAGCAACCATATCAACATCAGCTTCGGCATACTCACAAATTTTAGAATACTTAAATCCATGAATCTCAACTTTCCCATCATATGGGAATGTAACAAAAGAGAATTTATTAAAATATTTACTTAGTTTTGGAATAACCTTGTCTTTCCAAAAATACCCTTCGTGTACTGTATTGGTCAACGCCCCATCAACCCAGACTAAATGTGTTGAATCAAACGGGTCTAATATTGCAGCATCGTTCATTAGAAATATTTTCGACATAACAATTGGGTTATACATTTCTAAACTTGATTGTGTGCTGTTTTTCAACCACCCAGATTGGTTATACCATTCAAAATCGTTCCTTATTTTTTGAATATTGTTATATATATCACTATTGGCTTTAAACCACTCCAGTTCACGTTCAATTATTAGGGTGTTTTCTTTTTTTCTATGTTTTTCAACGAATGAACGATGTTCTTTTTCAATATAGATAATCATATTATCGTCGGTTTTCATCAATTTCTTCAGATTATCTAAATAATGATCATAATTTCTTGACCAATCTGCTGTTAAAAGATCACGTTTTATGTCCCAAACCCCCGTTACTATCGTAACATTTCCGGGGCTTGTGTTATCCATAAAAACATCATCAAACACTTTAAATATTTCATTAAATAATGATTCTTTAATTCCAACAATATCGGATCCGTCAATTTGGTATTTATAATTGTTTTGTTCAAATATTTCCCTTATACTTTTTTGTTCTTCTTCAGTAAGATTGATATGTTCAATTCTAACAACCGATGGTTTGTATTCTTTTAGATCGATCTGTTTAAATATAACATAATCGTGACCCTCAGCGTCGATTTTTAATACATCAAACTTTCTTATTGTGTGTCTATCCATCAATGTTTCAAATGTTATACAAGGAATTATTCGTTTAATTCCATATTTTTCAACTGTTTCTCTATCCCCTTCACTTCCCAAACCATTTTTTGGCGGATAAACAGCGGACATACCATAAAAACAATCGTGTACTTTACCGGAGTCAATGACATCTTTCTCAATCATTATCATTTCAAGTTCACCGTCATATGATGAAATCGCGGAATTTTCAAATACATTTTTAGGATTATCTTTTAAGTTATCTTTTAATTTATCGAATAAATAATCGATAGGTTCAACATATAAACCAGCAAACCCAAAACTATTGGTGTAACCTATCATTTCATCGAACATCACACCATCCATTGCACCTATATTAACAACAAACGGATTTGGGTATATATCGCTTCTCGATGCAATGTATCGTAA
>Ga0307376_10005809_pt1 | contig 11053 bp, 10 predicted proteins | sample TR2MG_FD_202536 | JGI IMG/M metagenome (GOLD analysis project Ga0307376, IMG submission 202536) | Soil microbial communities from Risofladan, Vaasa, Finland - TR-2 | ecosystem: Environmental > Terrestrial > Soil > Coastal area > Acid sulfate soil | place: Finland: Risofladan, Vaasa | collected... | reverse complement strand
CCCGCAAGGATATACAGCGTGCGGTCATAGACCAGGTTTTTCGGCACCCCGGCATGCAACTGGGCCTCGCGCAGGTTGGCGATCAGTACCGGACCGATGATGCCCGCAGCGGACCATGCAGTCAGCAGACGACCGTGGATGGCGCCCACCATCTGGGTACCGAAGATATCCGCCAGATAGGCAGGCACCGTGGAGAAACCACCGCCGTACATGGTCAGGATCACGCAGACCACCAGCACAAACAACCCGGCCGCGCCCATGTGACCCAGCGTCGGCATCGTGCAGTACAGGATGAAGCCGAGGATGAAGAACGTGTAGTAGGTGTTCTTGCGCCCGATCCAGTCAGACACCGAGGCCCAGAACAGACGCCCCAGGCTGTTGAACAGGCTGATCAGTCCGACCAGGCCGGCGGCCGCGGCGACGATGGCCGCTTTCTGTCCCGGTGTGATCGTCTCGTTGCTGGCCGCGCCGACCAGCAACGGCCCGAAGATATCCTGCAGCATCGGCGAAGCCATGCCGATGACGCCGATACCCGCGCTCACATTCAGGCACAGCACGCCCCAGATCAACCAGAACTGCGGCGTTTTCCATGCTTTTGCCAGATGAACGTGATTATCCGTGATCATGGACTTGGTCTGCGCATCGCTCGGTGTCCAGCCCTTCGGCAACCAGCCCGACGGCGGGGTACGGAAGCCGAACGCACCGGCGGACATCACGATGAAGTAGAGCAAGCCCATCGCGATCAGCGTCGCCGCGACACCGGCACTGGCATCGCCATGGCCGAAGTTTTTCATCAAAGCAACCGCGATCGGCGCACCGATCATCGCCCCGCCACCGTAGCCCATGATGGCAAATCCGGTCGCCATGCCGCGGCGGTCGGGGAACCATTTGATCAGCGTGGAAACCGGGGTGATGTAGCCCAATCCCTGTCCGACACCGCCCAGAATCCCGCAACCCAGCCAAACCAGCCAGAGCTGATGGATCATCACGCCGACACCGCCCAGCGCCATGCCGCCACCCCAGCAGATCGCGGCGATGAAGCCCGATTTGCGCGGGCCGGCATGCTCCAGCCAGCCGCCCCACAGCGCGGCAGACACGCCGAGCATGAAGATGAACAGGGTAAAGGTGACACTGACCGCGGGCACCGTCCAGTTGCATTGCGTCGAGAAGAGCTCTGCCATCAGCGACTGCTGCGTGCATTCGGTTGCAGCATTCCCGACCAGCTTGGTCATCGGCAACCAGAATACCGAGAACCCGTAGGCCATGCCGATACACAGGTGTATCGCCAGTGCTGCGGGCGGGACCAGCCAGCGGTTGAACTGCTCGCCGGCTATTGTACGTTCCTTATCCAATATTCCACTCATGCTACCTCCTGTTATTTTTAACATGGTTGATGGGGTTTATTATTCTGCTTCCACTGCGAACCGGCCAGTCCCCCTCTCCTGGCCGGAGTAAACTAAAACCAAACTGCTATTCCCGCGACAACCAGGAGCTGCGGTGGGCACGGATAGCCGAGACCACGATAGGCTTGAGGTCCTTGCCGTTTTCGGCATCCACATAACCCAGCAACTGGCTGCGCATGCGAGGTTCCCAGAAATGATGCAGATGACGGCTGATACCCAGCAGCGCCTCTTCGCGATCCGGCATCGCCTCAAAAAATGAGCCGATCTGGTTCGCCATGTGTATCAAATTTTTCATGTCCATAATTTGTGGTGCCCGTCAGTCCGATTCCGTGATTCGATCACCGTGCGCATAAGCCACGAAGTCCTCGCCGCGCGCAAACGCGACCAGCGTCATGCCTGCTGTCTGTGCGGTACTGACCGCCAGCGCGGTCGGGGCAGAAATCGCGATCAGGCAGGCAATCCCGACCGTCGCGGCCTTCTGCACCATCTCGACGCTGGCTCGGCTGGTGATCAGCAGGAAACCATCCCGGAAACTCGGGCCCCGTTCAGCCATCATGCCGATCAATTTATCCAGCGCATTGTGCCGGCCGACATCCTCGCAAACATGCTGCAATGTGCCGTCGGGAGCGCTCCAGGCCGCCGCATGCATCCCCCCGGTCAGGCGATTGAGCGGTTGCAAGGTTGCCAGACTTTTCAGCGCGGCACGCATCGCCGGCACGGAGACGGGCGCCCCGTGGATCACCGCAGACAGCGGCCTGAATACCTGCTCCAGGCTTTCCACCCCGCACAAACCGCAACCGGTGCGGCCGGTCATGTTGCGCCTGCGCTGTTGGAGTTTCAAAAAGGCACGGCCGGATATCTCGCAATGCAGGGTGACGCCCAGATCGCTCTCTTCAACTTCAGCATGATAGAACTCGGACCGGTTGGTCACGATCCCTTCGCTCAGCGCAAAGCCCAGCGCAAAACTTTCCAGATCACAGGGGGTCGCCAGCATCACCGCGTGCGAGACCGCATTGAATTCCAGCGCGACCGGCACTTCCACTGCCAGGCTGTCCTGTTCACGCATCCAGTGCCGGTCGCGCCAGCGGGATATTGCCTGGCGGCTGACACATTCGAGTACCGGCTCGGCGAGTTTCATTGCGTCAGGCAATGGATTTATCTTTGACGGGGGATGCGGCCTTGCCCAGCAACGCATGCTGCACCTTGCTGAACCGCGTGTATTTCTTCTGCCACTCGGAAGGCTCGGTTACCGGCATCACCTGCACTGCGGTCACCTTGTACTCCGGGCAATTGGTTGCCCAGTCGGAATTCTCGGTGGTGATCACGTTCGCGCCCGATTCGGGGAAATGGAAAGTGGTATACACGACGCCGGGCTGCATGCGTTCCGACAGCTTGGCGCGCAATACCGTGTCGCCGGCGCGGCTCTGGATGCTCACCCAGCCGCCGTCCCTGATGCCGCGTTCCTCTGCATCGTGCGGATGGATCTCCAGCAGATCCTGCTCATGCCACTGCACGTTCTCGGTGCGCCGGGTTTGCGCACCCACGTTGTATTGCGACAGTATCCGGCCGGTGGTGAGGATCAGCGGGAATTTGCGCGTGACCTTTTCGTCGGTCGCCACATACTTGGTAATGATGAACTTGCCCTTGCCGCGCACGAACTGGTCGACATGCATGATGGGCGTGCCCAGCGGGGCCTCGTCGTTGCACGGCCACTGGATGCTGCCGAGCTGATCGATCTTTTCAAAGCTCACGCCATGAAAGGTCGGCGTCATGCGCGCGATCTCGTCCATGATCCCGGACGGGTGCGCGTAATCCATACGGTAACCCAGCCGGTTGGACAGCTGCACCGTCACTTCCCAGTCCGCGTAGCCTGCCTTGGGCGGCATCACCTTGCGTACCCGCGAGATGCGCCGTTCCGCATTGGTGAAGGTACCGTCCTTTTCCAGGAAAGACGAGCCCGGCAGGAACACGTGCGCATACATCGCGGTCTCGTTCATGAAGATATCCTGCACCACGATGCACTCCATGGCAGCCAGAGCGGCGGTAACGTGCTGGGTATTCGGGTCGGATTGCACGATATCCTCGCCCTGGCAATACAATCCCTTGAAGCTGCCGTCCAGCGCGGCATCGAACATGTTCGGTATGCGCAATCCCGGCTCGGGCTGGATCTCCACACCCCATGCCTGTTCGAACAGATGGCGGGTGGTCGAATCGGAAACATGGCGGTAACCGGGCAGCTCGTGCGGGAAGGAACCGATATCGCAGGAACCCTGCACATTGTTCTGGCCGCGCAGCGGGTTCACGCCCACGCCTTCGCGGCCGATGTTGCCGGTGGCCATCGCCAGGTTCGCGATGCCCATCACCGCGGTCGAGCCCTGCGCATGCTCGGTGACGCCCAGCCCGTAATAGATCGCGGCATTGCCGCCGGTCGCAAACAGGCGCGCCGCGCCGCGCACCAGTCCTGCGTCCACGCCGGTGATGTCCTGCATCGCCTCGGGCGAATTCTCCGGCAGCGCGACGAAGTCGCGCCATTGCCGGAAAGCCTTGTCTTCGCAGCGCTGCGCGATGAAATCCGTCGCCATCAGCCCCTCGGTGACGATCACGTGCGCGAGTGACGAAAGCATCGCCACATTGGTGCCGGGTTTGAGCGGCAGGTGGAAATCGGCCTGGACGTGCGGCGAGCGCACCAGGTCGATATGGCGCGGGTCGATCACGATCAGTTTGGCGCCCTCGCGCAGGCGCTTCTTCATCCGCGAGGCGAACACCGGATGGGCATCGGTCGGGTTCGCGCCGATCACCAGGATCACATCGCTGTGCTCGACCGACTTGAACGTCTGCGTCCCGGCGGATTCGCCCAGCGTCTGTTTCAGGCCGTAGCCGGTCGGCGAATGGCACACCCGCGCGCAGGTGTCGACATTGTTGTTGCCGAACGCGGTGCGCACCAGCTTCTGCACCAGGTAACCTTCTTCATTGGTGCAGCGCGAGGAGACGATGCCGCCGATCGAGTCGCGCCCGTATTTTTTCTGGATGCGCCTGAATTCCGAGGCGGCATGATTCAGCGCCTCGTCCCAGCTCACTTCCTGCCACGGATCGGTGATCTTCGCGCGTATCATCGGCTTCAGGATGCGGTCCTGGTGCGTTGCGTAACCCCACGCAAAGCGGCCTTTCACGCACGAGTGGCCTTCATTCGCCTGGCCGTCCTTGGCGGGGACCATGCGCACCACTTCGTTGCCCTTCATCTCCGCCCTGAACGAACAGCCCACGCCGCAATAGGCGCAGGTGGTCACCACACTGTGCTCGGCCTGACCCATCTCGATCACGGTTTTTTCCTGCAACGTCGCGGTCGGGCAGGCCTGTATGCACGCGCCGCACGACACGCATTCCGAATCCATGAACGGCTGGTCCTGTCCGGGCGAAACGCGCGACTCGAAGCCGCGCCCCGAGATCGTCAGCGCATAGGTGCCCTGGGTTTCCTCGCAGGCGCGCACGCAACGGTTGCACACGATGCATTTGGATGCGTCGTAAGTGAAATAGGGATTCGACTCGTCCTTCTTGCTATCCAGGTGGTTCTCGCCTTCGTAGCCGTAGCGCACCTCGCGCAGCCCGGTGACGCCCGCCATGTCCTGCAGTTCGCAATTGCCGTTGGCCGCACAGGTCAGGCAATCCAGCGGATGGTCGGAGATATACAGTTCCATCACGCCCTTGCGCAGCGCCTGCAGCCTGGGCGACTGGGTGCGCACCTTCATGCCCTGTTCCGCCGGCGTGGTGCACGATGCCGGATAACCCTTGCGCCCCTCGATCTCCACCAGGCACAGGCGGCAGGAACCGAACGGCTCCAGGCTGTCCGTCGCGCACAGTTTGGGCACGTTCACGCCGCCTTCGGCAGCCGCGCGCATGATCGATGTTCCCGCCGCGACGGTCACCTGCATGCCGTCTATCTCCAGCGTGACTTCCTGTTCGGAAATACGCCGTGGCGTACCAAAATCTTTTTCGTTGAGTTGCTCAAGCATGTTGTCCTCCTGTGGCCGAATCTGTTTTGACCCGGCCGGATTCTTTGATACCGAAATCATGCGGAAAATGGTTCAGCGCGGACAGCACCGGATAAGGCGTCATGCCGCCCATCGCGCACATCGAACCGTTCAGCATGGTGTCGCACAGGTCGCGCAGCAACTCGATCTGGGCCGGGCTGTCCTGGCCGGCAATGATCTTGTCCATTACTTCGACACCGCGTGTCGCGCCGATCCGGCACGGCGTGCACTTGCCGCAGGACTCGATCGCGCAGAATTTCATCGCATAGCGGGCCAGCTTCGCCAGGTCCGCGCGGTCGTCGTGCACCACGATGCCGCCGTGGCCGAGCACCGCCCACAGTGCGGTGTAAGCCTCGTAATCCAGCGGCGTGTCCCATTGCGATTCGGGCAGGTAGGCGCCCAGCGGCCCGCCCACCTGCACCGCCTTGATCGGCCGGCCCGACGCCGAACCGCCGCCGAAATCGTAGAGCAGTTCGCGCAGGGTCACGCCGAAGGCTTTTTCGATCAGGCCGCCCTGCCTGATGTTGCCCGCCAGCTGGAACGGCAGCGTGCCGCGCGAACGACCCATGCCGTAATCCTTGTAAAAGGCCGCGCCCTTCGCGAGGATGATCGGCACACTGGCCAGCGAGATCACGTTGTTGATCACGGTGGGCCGGCCGAACAGCCCGGCGATCGCGGGCAGCGGCGGCTTGGCGCGCACGATGCCGCGTTTTCCCTCGAGACTTTCCAGCAGCGCGGTTTCCTCGCCGCACACATAGGAGCCGGCGGCCTTGCGCACTTCCAGCTCGAATCGCTTGCCCGAATTCAATATATCCGGACCGAGGTAACCTGCAGCGCGCGCCACGGCTATCGCCTCGTTCAACACCGCAATCGCGTGCGGATATTCGCTGCGCACATAGATATAACCCCGGTTCGCACCGACCGCGAGCGCGGCGATGGTCATGCCCTCGATCAGCACGAATGGATCGCCTTCCATCAGCATGCGGTCGGAGAACGTCCCCGAGTCGCCCTCGTCCGCATTGCACACGATATATTTCTGCGCTGCCGGGGTGTTCAGCACCGTCTTCCACTTGATGCCGGCCGGAAAGGCCGCGCCGCCGCGTCCGCGCAGCCCGGAATCGGTCACCTGTTGCACGATGGCCGCGTCCTGCATGGCCAGCGCATTGCTCAATCCCTGAAAGCCGTCGTGCGCGAGATAATCCTCCAGCGACAGCGGATCGGTGATGCCGACGCGCGCAAAGGTGAGCCGCTCCTGTTTTTTGAGATAGGCCAGTTCCTCGGTCAGCCCCAGACACAAGGCGTGCTGCCCGCCATGATGGAACTCTGCATCGAACAACGCGGCGACATCCTCCGGACCCACCGGCCCGTAGGCGACGCGACCCTTTTCGGTGTGCACCTCGACCAGCGGTTCCAGCCACAACATCCCGCGCGAGCCGTTGCGCACCACCGTGATGTCGAGTTTGCGCCGCTTCGCTTCGTTGCGGATGGCTTGCGCCACATCTTCCGCGCCAAGCGCCAGTGCGACCGAATCGCGCGGAACGAATATCCTGATGCTCATGACTTGCCCCCGAGATTTTTGAGCAGCGCATCGAATTTTTCCGGGGTGACGCGCGCGTGCAATTTCTCGTCGATCATCACCGCAGGCGAGGTCGCGCACAGCCCCAGACAATAAACCGGCTGCAATGAATACTCCCCGGGCTTGCGGCCGGCAATGCGCTGTTCCGCATGTTCGACCAGGCGCTCCGCGCCCATGCTCTGGCATGCCTCGGCGCAGCAAATCTGTATTGTGTGCCCGGCCGGAGGGGTGGTGCGGAAGTGGTGGTAGTACGTGATCACGCCATGCACTTCGGCGCGGGAAAGATTCAACGCGGAGGCGATCCGTGCGACGGAATCGGGCGGGATATAGCCAAACGCATCCTGAATATCGTGCAATATCGGCAACAAAGCGCCGGGACGGTTTTGCTGTGCGGCGATGATGAAATCAAGCTGCTGATGATCGTAATCCAGGCTCATTCTGCTTTAGCTCCTGTAACCTGCGTGATGATCTATATATGTTATTTTAAACATGTATATGCTTTAATAATGATCATTGCACCATGTTTGAGATGGTTGTGCCCTAATTAAGTTCAGAGAAGCTATCACATCACCCTGCCCCTCTCAATAGGTTATATATTGCATATATGAGTTTTGAAATACATCCGGAATGGAGCCTGAAAAAGCGCAAAGGTGCCACGGTTTCGTTGCCTTTGCTGCTGCAATTGCTTACCGCGATACGCGATCAGGGCAGCATCAGCAGCGCGGCCTCCAGCGCAAATCTTTCCTATCGGCACGCATGGGGGATATTGCGCGCATTCGAACTCGAGTTTTCCGCGCCGTTGCTGGAGAAATCCAGGGGAAAAGGAACGTTATTGACGCCACTGGCAGAGAAATTGATCTGGGCCGACAAACGCATCACCGCGCGCCTGACACCGATACTGGAAAGTTTCGCCTCCGAACTGGAGGCCATCCTGACCAGCGAACCGGCGGCACTGCGCATAACCGCATCCCACGGTTTTGCGGTCGAAGCGCTGATCAAACAACTCAATGCGGACAACGTTCCGGTCGAAATCAATTACCGCAGCAGCCTCGAAGCGGTGGCGGCCCTGGCACACAGCGAATGCGACCTGGCCGGATTCCATGTGCCGGTCGGCGAATTCAAACAAGCCGGCAAGCCGTACCTGAAATGGCTGAATCCGCAGCAACATGCGCTGGTCCATCTGGCGTACCGAACCCAGGGGCTGTTCATCGCGAAAGGCAATCCGAAAAACATACGGGGTCTGGCGGATTTAATGCGCAAGGACCTGCGCTTCGTAAACCGGCAAACCGGATCGGGGACAAAGATATTGCTCGAGTTGCTGCTTGCCAAGGAAAAAATAAACGCCCGGGACATCGCCGACTATGACAGCGCCGAATATACCCACGCGGCGGTGGCCGCTTTTGTCGCCAGCAATATGGCGGATGTGGGATTTGGCGTGGAGACCGCAGCCAGGCACTTCGATCTGGACTTCATTCCGATTGCGAAAGAGAACTATTTTTTCGCCTGCAAAGCCGGCGCGTTGAATCAGAGCCTGTTGAAATCAACACTCAATATCCTGCACAGCACGGCGTTCCGCAACACGGTCAACGGACTGGCCGGATACGATGGAACACATTCCGGCACGATCGCCACCTTCGACGAAACATTTTCCTAGCCGCGGAACGCGTCAGGTCTTATTCGCCAAGTTGATTCTGCGCGGTTGCCATATCCTGCGGCGTATCCAGGTCACAGAAACTGCGCAGCGCGGGATCGGCCGACAACAGCGCCGACTCGTCCACGTATCGTACCCGCAGCTGCTCAAGCACGGCACGCAAACTGTTTTTGCCTCCGCCAGCCAGATGCGCGCGCAGCGTGCCCAGGCAGCTCCCCGCATAATAGGCTGCCAGCGGCTGCAGGTGCCCCTGCACCACGGGGACGACAGCCTGGTAATCGCCACGATAGCTGGCCAGCAGCTCGACCATCGCCGGCTCCACGAACGGCATATCGCAGGCCACCACAAAGGCCCACGGCGTGGTGATGTGACCCAGAGCGGCGGCCAAGCCGGACAGCGGGCCGCCGCCAGTCTGTTCATCGCAGATTTGCGGCAGACCGATTTCGGGACGATGCTGGCGGACGCTGACGATGACATGGGGAAATACTTGCTGCATCGCCGCGATCACCCGCTGCAGCAAGGTCTGTTCGCCCAACAGCAGATTTGCCTTGTCGCTGCCCATGCGCTGCGAGTCACCGCCGGCCAGGATGATCGCGGTGCAATCCTCTAACATACCAAACCCCTAACCAGCCACAGAGTTCACAGAGAACACAGAGAAAACCGGTATATTCTCTGTGAACGCTGTGTTCTCTGTGGCATGTTCTTTTCCCAGAATCATCCTGCCGGCCGCTCCAGCATGAAGTTGACGATGCCGCCGATATCGTCGAGCGCGAAATGCGGCAATTGCGGATGCGCCTCGCCGACATCGGTGACCATCGCGACCAGCCCGTCCTCGATCACGCAACGCGGCGCCGTGGAACGTTCGCGGCGCAGCACCTCGATCTTCACACCGGCAGCATGCGAGAAGCCTTCCGCCAGCACCAGATCGGCCTCGCCCAGAAAACGCTGCGCCAGCTGTTCCGGTTCGCGCTGGTCGACCGCATCGGCAACCAGCTGCAACTCGTTCGCGGTGACCAGCATGCTCATCACCGCACCCGCCTGCTTGTAGCGCCAGCTATCCTTGCCCGGCGTATCCAGAACCACCTTGTGATGCGCATGTTTGATCGTCGCAACGCGCAATCCCCTGCCGCTCAGTTCGCGCAACAGCTTCTCGATCAGCGTGGTCTTGCCGGCGCCGGAGTGACCGACAAAGATGAATACCTTGGGCATCATAAAGTTAATCGTTCAGGTTTACGGGTGGGGGGTTACCCACGCATCACCCTGCGGCGTGATCTCTTTTTTCCAGATCGGCACGCGCTGCTTCAGCTCGTCGATCAGCCATTGGCAGGCCTGCAATGCCGGCGCGCGATGCTCGGCGCCCGCCGCGATGAACACGATCTGGTCGCCGGCGCCGACCACGCCGACGCGGTGCACGATGCGCGCATCCAGCAAGCCGAATTTTGCGATCGCCTCGTCGCGCAACTTGTTCATCTCCGCCACGGCCATGCTGCCGTAGGCGTCGAAACTGATTTGCGTCACCTCGCGGCCTTCGGAAAAATCGCGCGCGCAACCGATGAATGTGGCGATGCCGCCCATCCGCATCGAGCTGGCGCGCAACGCGGCGATCTCCCCGTCCTGGGAAAAATCCTGCTGCTGAATGCGCACTGCATTTTTATTCATAATTGCACCTCTCATGAGGGCCTCGAAAAATTCAGAGTTCGCCCAAATGCCCCACAAGGGGACGCCGATCCGCTACGAGCAACAACAGCCCGTGCGGAGTCGTCAGCAAGGCACGGAAAAAATTTCGCCGCGCCGCATATGAAATATATGTAAGCAAGAAATTTTTTCCGTAACACAGCAGTTGGGATGAAATATGGATTTTTAGCGGCCCTCATTTTAGCCACCGGAAAATTTGGACATAAACACCACCTCGCTGTGTTCGGCCAGCGGCAACGACATGTCCTGCGCCTGCTCGCCGTCCACCGCCGCGAAACACACGATCTCGAACGCTGCCGGGTGCAGCGCCTGCAATTGCGCGCGCAGATCCTGCAGACACATCCCCGCGCTGAATTCCACAGACACTTCGCTGTTGCCGACGCGTTCCGCGACCGGCCCGAAAAATAGAACTTTTATCATGCGGGGGCCTTCACTTTAAATTCACTGTTGCACTGTGTTTATTATTGCAGGAGCGGGCCATGCCCGCGATATCGCTATTCGCGGGCATGGCCCGCTCCTACATTCCAGTCTCACTTTTCCCTAATTCTTCCCTCAACCAGACCCCGCTCTTGCCGCCGCGTTTCTCTTCCAACTGGATACATTCGATGCGCATGCCGCGGTCGATCGCCTTGCACATGTCGTAGACGGTGAGCAGCGCCACGCTTGCGGCGCACAGCGCTTCCATCTCGACGCCGGTCTG
>Ga0307376_10005808_pt1 | contig 11054 bp, 11 predicted proteins | sample TR2MG_FD_202536 | JGI IMG/M metagenome (GOLD analysis project Ga0307376, IMG submission 202536) | Soil microbial communities from Risofladan, Vaasa, Finland - TR-2 | ecosystem: Environmental > Terrestrial > Soil > Coastal area > Acid sulfate soil | place: Finland: Risofladan, Vaasa | collected... | reverse complement strand
CCACTTTGGCCGAACGAGCAGCCGATATGCTATTGACTGGCAGCCTGTTTCTGACGGTAGTCCTCTATGGCCGCGTGCAGAGCATCCGCCGCCAGGTTGGAGCAGTGCATCTTCTGCGGCGGCAGACCGTCCAAAGCCTCCGCCACCATTTGATTGGACACACCCAGGGCTTCGTCCAGGGTCATACCCTTTACCAGTTCCGTGACCATGCTGCTGGTGGCCACGGCCGCCCCGCAACCAAAAGTCTTAAACTTAATATCTTCAATTACGTTGTCTTTTATTTTGAGGTAAATCTTCATGATGTCGCCGCAGGTCGGGTTGCCCACCTGCCCCACCCCGCTGGCATCGGGGATCACTCCCACATTGCGGGGGTTATTGAAATGGTCCATCACCTTTTCGCTGTACATGCAAAACAGTCCTCCCCTTCAGAACATTCTTCGTCTTCACAGCCGAACAACGGCGACATGGCCCGCAGGCGCTCAATAATGGGCGGCAATTCGGTCAGGAAATAGTCCACGTCCTCTTCCGTATTGCCGAGGCCCAGCGAGACGCGAATGGAACTTTGGGCCACGTCGACCGGAACCCCCATGGCCAAAAGTACGTGGGACGGCTCCAGCAACCTGGAAGTACAGGCCGATCCGCTGGACACCGCAATCTTCTTGCCATCCAGGCTGAGCAGGATGGACTCGCCTTCCACAAATTCAAAGCAAAAGCTGGCCAGGTTGGGCACCCGGATCGAAGGATGGCCGGTCAGGATACAGTTGGGAATTCTGGACAGCACCCCCTCGATGAGACGGTCGCGCAGAAGGGTAAAGTAGGCAGCGTCCTTCTCCCGGTCGGCCAGCGCCAACTCCAGGGCTACGCCCAAGCCTATGATAGCCGGTACGTTCTCGGTTCCCACGCGCCGCCTGTTCTCCTGGGACCCGCCGTACATGAGGCGCTGCCAGCGCGTTCCCTTCCTGATGTACATACCGCCCGCCCCCATGGGACCGTTGAATTTGTGGGCCGCAAACGACATGAGGTCGACGCCCGTCTTATTCACATCGACCGGCAGCCGGCCCACGCTGTGGCAGGCGTCGGAGTGAAAGGGAATGCCCTTCTCCCTGGCCAGGGCACCGATCTCGTCCACCGGCTGGATCGTACCAACCTCATTCTGGGCGTGAATAATGTTGATCAATACGGTCTGGTCCGTGATGGCTTCCCGGACCTGTTCCACAGACACCATGCCGTACTTGTCGACCGGGAGCACGGTGAGGGTGAAGCCCTCTTTTCCCAGTGCCTGGCAGGTATAGAGGGACGCCTGGTGTTCCACGGCGCAGGTAATTATGTGGTTGCCCTTCTTACGCCTCGCCCGGGCCGCTCCCATAATGGCCATATTGATGGATTCGGTCCCCCCCGAGGTAAAGACAATCTCGTCGGGCCTGGCGCCAAGGGCCGCCGCCACCTTTTCCCGCGCGGTTTCCACCGCCTTGCGGGCCACCCGCCCCGGGGAATGGAAGCTGGAGGGGTTACCGTAGTGTTCGGTAAGGTAGCTATACATCTCTTCGGCCACTTTGGGGTGCACAGGCGTGGTGGCACTGTGGTCAAAATAAACTGTCCGCATGATCAGAACCCCGGCCGGATTTTCCCCTGCCTGCCTATGTAAGGAGGAAAACCGCCGGGACACCCCCTTTAATTCATAGTAAAATAGTCAGCATTGACTGCTTTTATCGTAGCATAAACCCGGTAGGCTGTCAAATTAATTTGTTGTTAGGCCGGCAGGGGACAAGCACCCGTGGAGATACCTGGAAAGACAATTTTGGACCGCCGGAAAATTTCCCCTTGCCCCATTGTAGCATAATGATATAATGGAGAATATCTTTTTCGCCGTCGGTGATGTAGCCTGGCTCGAAAGAAGGATTTTCAATGTTCACCCGCTGGAAAAGGATTCCGGCCCTTGTTTTCGCGGCGGTTCTCGTAGTCACCCTCGCCGGGTGTGGCCCGGCCGCCCCGCCCGCCAATCCGGCCAACACCCAACCGGCCTTCCCGGGCGCGGGGGAGATAGCCCTCGTCCAGAACGGCAACCTCTTCTTGCTCAGCGCCAAGGATAGCCGACTGCACCAGTTGACTGCGGCGGGCGACGTGTCGCAACCCGGTTTTTCCCCCGACGGGCAGTGGCTGAGCTTTCTGACCCATGAACAGCTCTGGCTCGTGCGGTCCGACGGAAGCAACCTCCACCAGGTAACCGGCCTGCCGGGACCGGTCGGAGACCGCTCCTACGTCTGGTCGCCGGTGACCGACCTGCTGGCGGTGGCCCCGCAGGGGAGTAACGACGGCATCTGGCAGGTTTCGCCGGAGGGCACTCCCTCGCCGATCCAGGGAGCACCCAAAGGTGTGAGCGCCCTGACCTGGTCGCCGGATGGAAAACAACTGGCGTTTGTCGCCCCGGCCGGCCAACAGCCATCTACCGACCCAGAGCCACCGAACGATGTTCTGTTCACCGCCGCATGGCAAGACAACGATCTAACGGGCCTCCAGCAACGCTACGTGTCAGCCGGCAACGGCCTCGAACCGGCTATCTGGGCATCAGGCGGACTGTTGTTCTGGATTGATCCTGATCATTCGGCATCCATCGCCGCCGACGGGCTGCCCCTGACATACCTGAATATCCAAAACGGCCGGATAGAGAAACTCGGCGTCACTCTCGCCCACCCGGAATGGATCGTCCCGGCGTCACCGGCCAGTGTCTATTTCGTCCAGGGCGACGGTCGCGAAATATGGCTGAACAAGGGGCTGGCCAAGGCCGATCTGGCCACGGGCAAGGTCACCGACCTGCCCCTACCCACCGGTTCGGTGTATTTCAGTCCGGCCCTCTCCCCCGGCCAAAAGCAACTGGCCTTCGTGTTCGGTTCCAGCGTAGGGCCGAAAGATCCGGAGCCTAACATGCAAACCTATGTCCAGCAGCTGTCCCTCGGCCTGGCCAAGCCCGACGGCACCGGTTTCCAGGCCCTGACCGGGCCGGCCGGGGAGTCAGTTCCCCGCTCTTTACCGGCGACGGTAAGCACATCCTTTATGTCCGGGACGAGGCCCTGTGGATGATCGGCACCGACGGAACCAACCCCACCCGTCTCGCAGATTTCGGCACCGTGTTCGACAACTACTACGGCTACGTCGACTCCAACCGCTACTTCGCTTACCACCCGTAGGCACGCCTCCCGCCGGGCGGGCTGCTTCTCTCGCCATCCTTTCCCCGTAGGTAACACCAGTGCCGTCCAGCGTGACTGAGAAAAAATTTAACTCGCCGGGACAGGCATTTTCGTCTTTTTTGTCGAAGCCAAACAGGAGATAGCGAAAGGAACGCCGAGCCCACCCGGCAGTAGGCGTTGTCTTTTCTCCCGTGCCGCTTTCTGTCTTTGTCCAAGCGCCTTACATAAATTCCCGGCGGGTGTTGCACCACCGTTCCCTCCCGGGAACGGCAAATTTTACCGGCCATTTTGGTGTGACCAGTCCTGGACATACCGGATTCGGCAAGGAGGTATCATCAATTGCGTCGCTTTGTGCTCATCGTGTTCTTAGCGCTGCTAACAGTCGTCACCGTAACATACCCGGCCGGGGCGACTCCGGTCCGGTTCACCGATGTTCCCGCTTCCTTCTGGGCCGCGCCGGCCATAGGTACCCTGGCCGGGGAAGGCATCGTCCACGGCTTTCCCAACGGTTCCTTCGCGCCCGGCAACCCCGTAACGCGGGCCCAGTTCGCCGGTATGGTGGACGCGGCCCTGCACCTTGCCCCTTACGACCCGCCCACCCCGACCTTCCGGGATGTGCCGCGGACCTACTGGGGTTATGGCGTGATCGAAACCGCCGTTCAGGCGGGGATCATCCATGGGACCGGGGCGGGCTCCTTCGGCCCCGACCGGCCCATCACCCGCCAGGATATGGCCGTCATTCTAAGCAACGCCCTGCAACTGACCACCGTTACGCAGGACCTGGCCGGCTCCCCGGCCTCTTTCCGGGATAACACCGCCATAGCCGGTTATGCCGTAGGAGCGGTGGTGGCCGCCAACCGGCTGCAGCTCATGAAAGGCCAGCCGGACGGCCGATTCGAACCCGGCTACAATGCCTCCCGGGCCCAGGCGGCCCAAGTCATCTACGGACTGATGAATTTAGCGCCGCAGGCCGTGAGCACTCTGGAAGCCGGCCTGGCGCAAGGAATCGCCATCGCCGCGCCGCCGTCCCCCCTCGTCCCGGGCCAGACCATCGACGTGACCGCAACGGTTTATGACGGGCAGGGGCACCTTCTACCGGTGCAGCCAGCCTGGTCGTCCACTGATGGAACCATAACAGCCGCCGGCGTGTTCACCGCCAACCAGCCCGGACCGGCGGTCATTACGGCGGCCCTGACCAATAGCACCGGCCTCCTTCAGACCAGCACCACCGTACTGGTGGCGTCGGGCTCCTCCCTTAACGGCCCGCCGGGCACCTTGCCCCCGACCCCGACGGTAGCCGGCTTGGCCATTGCCGCGCCGAACCCGGCGGCCATCCCAGCCGGCGGTACGCTCACCGTAAATGTGCAGGTGAAGGACAACCTGGGCGATCAGTTGTCATCCGACCAAGGCCGCCAGATAACCCTGAAGGTCACCTCGCCGTCTTATCATAACGATACCTACACCGCCACCGACGCCGGCGGCGGGGCCGTCTTCACCGTAAGCGGCACTGTGGCCGGCACGTACAGCATGCAGGCGAGTTCCAGCGGCCTGGCCTCCTCCGCCGGAGCCACCTTCCAGGTGGAGCCCGGTTTGCCCGACCACCTGCAGCTTGTCGCCTCCCCCAGCACCCTGGTGGTGCCGGGCCGGCCGGCTCAAATCACGGCGGCCATCGTGGACGCCTACGGCAATCCCACCACGACGGCCTCTCCAATAGTCCTGACGGCGAACAGCAGCAGATATGGCACATTCTTGCAGGCCAACCACAACGTAGCGGGCAATACTGTCCTGGGCACTTTTATTCCCAACGGCCAGACCGGTACCACGACGTTCACCCTGACGGCCCCGGGGACTTCCTACGGTTCGGCCACGCTCACCCTGTCCAGCCTGCCCTCAACCCCCGCCCTGGTAGCGGGCAAAGGCATGTGGCTGCTGTACGGGGACTGGCAGAATATCCCGGATGACCAGTTAATCGCCACCGCCCAGGCCGACCACATCACCCACCTCTATGTGGAGGTGGCCGCCACCGCTACCGCTTTCTATGGCAAGCCGGCTCTGGCCGATCTCCTACCCAAGGCTCATGCCGCCCATATCGCCCTCGTGGCCTGGATTTATACGAGTCTGGGTGACCCCGCCCAGGATGCCGCCCTGGCCACCCAGGTGGCCGATTTCCGCACCGCCGGCGGCGACGCGGTGGACGGGGTGGCCGTGGATCTGGAAGAGAATCTTGATCCCGGCAACATCTCTGCCTTCGCAGTGCCTACCCAGCAGGCCCTCGGCCAGAACTATCTCCTGGTAGCGGTGGTTTATCCGCCCCAGTCCAATCCCGGCCAGACCTACGCCTCCATGTACAAGGCGGTCTCGGACTTCAGCGTCCTGGCCACGATGGATTACTGGCACAACACGCAAAGCACCTTTACCACCGCCCAGGTCTCTCAATACGTGACCCAGTCCCTCCAGATGCTTCCGGCTTTGACCGGCAATCCCGCCCTCCCCGTGGAGGTCATCGGACAGGCCTACAACATGTTTACCTCCGGGGACTACGCTCCCAGCGGGACCGAAGAGCTGACCGCCATGGCCGCCGCCCGGGCCGGTGGGGCCACCGCCTATTCCATGTACCGTTGGGGTACGGCCAGCCCGGCCGAATGGCAGGCTTTCGCCAATTACAACTGGTGAGGTGAAGTGATCATGAAGCGTCGGACAACGGTCTTTCTGATACTGGTCTGCGCGGTAGCAGCCATTTTGGCCGTAATCTACTGGTCACACAAGACGGCTGTGAACACCGGGGCCCCTGCTCCGGCAGCCAAGCCGCCCTCTTCGTCGACACCCGCGGTTACCCCGCCGGCAGTTCCAAAAGTCACGGCCACCGATCCCTACAAGCTCGTCGGACTATACTTCTCGTCGCTTAAGGATGGGGATTTCCCCGGCGCCTATGCCTATTTTAGCCCTGACTTGAGGAAAACCCTCACCTATCAGGCCTTTGTAGCCGGCTTTAAGGGCTCCAGCCTGACCAGTTTCAATTCGTCTTCCCCCCGGGTAGTAGGCGCCGGCAATATCTCCCTGGTCGTTCAAGTACCCTACACCTTGTCCGGCACGGCGGGAGACGTAGCCTATACCGCGACTTTGCGTTGCGTCAACATCACTCCGGGTACGGCTCAGGCCGACTGGCGGGTGGAATCCCTCAGTTCTCAACGAGCCGGGGCGGCGTCACAGAGCTGACGGATAACGGGCGCATGCCCGTTATCCGCAATAACCAAAGGAGAAAGGCCGGCCTTTGCCGAATAATACCGGATATATCCTGGCAGGCACCGGATAAAAGTTAATTATTATCTTATTATCCATCTTACGGGGCATGCTAATGGTGCGTTTTGGTTGTTCTGGGCCGTATCTGCCGGGCACGTACGGGCATTTTAAGCAGGAGTTGAGCACCGGTTGCCGTTTCTGGATAAAAAAGGTAAGTTTTGGGGACTGATCAACCCGGTCGATCTGGTGATCGTCCTGGTGGTACTGGGGCTTGTGGCTGGCGCAGGTTACAAGTTCCTCAGTCACCGGGCCACGGCACCGGTCCGGACGGCTCGGTTCGAATTCGTGGCGGAGGCTATTGAACCGCAGGTGGCGGCATTGGTCCACGTTGGCGATGCTGTGTCTTCCCCCGCGGGACCGTCGGCGGTGGCAACCATCGGGATCTACGCCCAACCCGCCAAAATCGTCCAGGTAGAGGTTCGCCCGGCCGAGGTTCGGGTTACCACCCCCCGCGGTACCAGGGCGAGAAACCCCGACCCCTACCTGAAGGACGTTATCATCTGGGCTCAGGGAAGTACTCCGGTCACGGGAGGCAGTATCGACCTCGCCGGAGAGCAACTCCGGGCCGGCACCAAGTTCACCCTGACTTCGCAGCTGTACTCACTGGTCGGCACGGTGCTGCAGGTCCAGGTTAACTGACCGCGAGACGGGTAAACGCCGGCGCGCCCAGGCTGATAGGGATTCCCCAGCCAGGGCGCCAGGGACAGCAAGTCCATACATAATCCACAAAAAGGACGGGAGAGCCTCACAGGCCAGGTCTTGGAACAAGCGAAAAGGCGGGCAGGTTATTCCAGCCGCCTTTTCGCACTAAGTGAGAATAAAAGGCTTACTCTCCGCCGCTGATACCACTCACAATCCACATACGCATCAAAGTAACCATCCCAAGATTACTTCGGGCCTTAACCTTTGCTTTGCATTCAGGACTCACAGTTAAAATTAACCGACTCTAACTAGGCCGATATGATTGGGCAGTTCATTATTCAATATATTAAAGAAGTTATTAATGCTAAACGTAATAGACTCATTAAAGCTTGTAAATGTTAACTGGAAATATGGCGGATATTTAATGGAGCCCGTTATAAAAGCATCTACAATCGGCAAGTTACCGAATACAAGCTTCTCATTATCGATAACTCCTATATTAGTCAAGCCAATCAAAGGATTTATGAATTTCTTCTTTGCCATTCTTATCACTTTCGAATATGGCAGCACTTTAAATATTAGGCTGTGTTAAACACTAATGTTGATTTTTATACGAATTAGTGAGGTGCATTCGCACCTCCTACTATTTTGTCGCACAATATAAATAATGTGTCTTAACTTTATAATTATGAACCAAGGATAATGCTCATTTTCTGTAGTTAGCTCATGGTACGTCGTGATTGTCTCCCAAATTGAGCAATTGTTGGAATTGCCAATTACGTTCCTTGGCGGTGTTGGCGCCTGCATCAGTGGGGTCGGCGGCGTAGGTGGCAGCTTTGGCAGCGTAGGTAGCGGCGTGAACAGCATGACCAGCAACGTGGGCGGTTGCTGCAGCGTGACCGGCGGCACGGGCGGCCGCGCAAGCTGCAGCTTGATTGGTATCGCGAGCAGCGGCGTGGGCGGCAAATGCGGCAGTGCGAGCTTCGCTCATCGCTATTTCACCACGCACCCAGGCACACCCTGCTTCGATAGCTTTTCGAGGTCGGTTGTCTTTCAGGTACTTCTCCTCGAAATATGGGAGTACATGCTCGGCGCAGTCAGTAGCCCAGAGCACCAATGCTCTGTGATCCCGCTTGCTCAGAAGCTCTGCAATCGACTTACTTATTCTTGTATCTACAAATTTTGCTATTTCCATTTCCAAGCCTCCTTGAAGTTAATTAAGATAATATAAATTATCCTTCCTTCACACTTTTCTACAAATGTGCAACACCGTCACACAGCAAATTTGGATAATCTCAAAGAGTTATATGTTTCTTTAACTTGGAATTGGCAAGCAGTAACCAACATATCTTTAAGATTCCTTTCAGCATCTTAACACTAAACTGTCTATGCATAACACATTACCCGACCGGTGTCGCCCAGCCCCCCGGACTCCAATGCCGGAAGCCCCTACTTCCTACTTGTCCCGGCCCTGCCCGGAGGGCCGGTAGAATTCTTCCCCCTCCAGTTCCTCCGGCAGGTATTGCTGTTCCACCCGGTGTCCCGGGTAGTCATGCGGGTAGCGGTAGCCCACCCCATGGCCCATTTCTTTGGCTCCCTGGTAACTGGCGTCCCGTAGGTGGGCGGGTACCAGGGGCAGGTGCTTTTCCTTCACCGCCCCCAACGCGCTGTTGATCCCCAGCACAACGGAATTGCTCTTAGGCGCCCTGGCTATGTATAGGGTGGCCTCCGCCAAAACTATACGCGCTTCCGGCATGCCGATGCGCTCCACGGCCTGGGCGCAGGAGGTAGCTACCACCAGGGCCACCGGATCGGCCAGGCCCACGTCTTCGGCCGCATGGATCATCAGGCGCCGGGAAAGGAAGTTGACGTCGTCACCGGCGTAAATCAGCCGGGCCAGCCAATAGAGGGCGGCCTGGGGATCGGATCCCCGCATGCTCTTGATCCAGGCCGATACCACGTCGTAGTGCTCGTCTTCCCGGTCATACTGCAGCACCCGCTGACGGGCCGCTTCTTCGGCTCCTTGCAGGTCCACCCGTCGGAGCCCGTCTTCGCCGGGCACGGCGTTCATGACTGCCAGTTCCAGCGCGTTCAAAGCCGCCCGGGCGTCCCCGTTAGCGCTTTCGGCCAGGTGGCTTAAGGCCTCTTCGGTTACTGCCGCCTTAACCTGGCCCAGCCCCCGCTCCGTATCGCCCAGAGCCCGTTCCAGCAGTGTGCGGATGTCGTCCGCCGTCAGGGGATCGAAGCGGTAGAGACGACTACGGGATATGAGGGGGCGGTTGACCGCAAAGAACGGGTTTTCGGTGGTGGATCCGATCAAGGTAATTAAACCGCTTTCCACCGCCGGCAGGAGGGCGTCCTGCTGACTGCGGTTGAAGCGGTGGATTTCGTCAACAAACAGAACCGTCCGGTATCCGTATAGAGCCCGGCGCTCCCGGGCCTCTCCCGTCACCCGCTTGATGTCGGCAACACCGGAGCTGACCGCGCTCAGGGTCTCGAAGTGGGACCGGGTAACACGAGCCACCACCTCGGCCAGGGTGGTCTTGCCGCTACCGGGCGGCCCGTAGAAGATCATGGAAAAGAGGCGGTCTCCCTCAATGGCCCGCCGCAACGCATTGCCCGGACCGATGACATCCTTTTGTCCCACCATCTCCGCCAAGTTTTGCGGCCGCATGCGCGTGGCCAGCGGAGCCGAACGGGCCAGATCCCGCTCCAGGGCGTGGCCCAACAGGTCCTCTGCCATGGTTACACCTCTTTTCCCCTGTCACCGTCCGGTTTCAGCCGGGTATCCCTCCGGATGAGCCCGGTGCCACTGCCAGGCGTTGGTTACGATGGCTTCCAGTTCCGGGTAGCGGGGTCGCCATCCGAGTTTGTCGGCCGCCATGCGGGATGCCGCCACCAGTTCGGCCGGGTCCCCGGGTCGCCGGGGGGCAAACTGAATGCATAGGTCGTGGCCGGTAACCCGCCGGGCCGTCTCTAAGACCTGTAGGACGGAGTAGCCTCTCCCTGTGCCCAGGTTGAAGACCGAACTGGGCGCACCGGCCAGCAAAGCCTGTAAGGCGAGCAGGTGGGCCTCGGCCAGGTCGCAGACATGGATGTAATCACGCACACAGGTTCCATCGTAGGTGGGATAATCATTGCCGAAGACCGCCACCGGCTGACTCCCCAGTACAGCCTTGAGCACCAGGGGTATGAGGTGGGTTTCGGGCTGGTGGTCCTCGCCGATCAGGCCGTCCGGGTTGGCTCCCGCCGCGTTGAAATAGCGCAGGGACACGTACTTGAGGCCGAAAGCCCGGGCATACCATTGCATGGCGCCCTCGAAGGCCAGTTTGGTGGCCCCGTAGGGGTTGACCGGAACGGTGGGATGCTCCTCTTTGATAGGGACCCGGGAAGGCTCCCCGTACACGGCGGCGCTGGAGGAAAAGATTAGATAGTGCACGCCGCTTGCGACCATTGCATCCAAAAGGGAGAGGCCTCCCGCTACATTGTTCCGGTAGTAAAGATCGGGACGCTGAATGGATTCACCAACCTGGCTCAAGGCGGCAAAATGCATGACCGCCCCGCAGCCGGACTCTTTCAGCACTGCCGCCAGATCCACGGTGGTAAAATCGGCCTGGATCAGGGTTGCCCCCACTACGGCCGCCCGGTGGCCGCGGGACAGGTCGTCCAGCACCACCGGCTCGAAGCCTTTCTCCCGCAAGGCCAGAACGGTATGGCTGCCGATATAGCCGGCACCACCTAGAACGAGCACTTTCAATATCGATAAAACCTCCGTTTTTAAGATTACCGCCGGGAATTCCTCCGGATTTATCCAGGGGATGAAAGGCGGCGGTCATCCCTGTGTCCATGTTTGGCTGCTCCTCTGTTACAGTATCACCAACCGTTCCGGCTTGTAGAAGCTGAAGTTAGCCTTACGCCCTGCGCGTT
>Ga0307376_10005807_pt1 | contig 11054 bp, 20 predicted proteins | sample TR2MG_FD_202536 | JGI IMG/M metagenome (GOLD analysis project Ga0307376, IMG submission 202536) | Soil microbial communities from Risofladan, Vaasa, Finland - TR-2 | ecosystem: Environmental > Terrestrial > Soil > Coastal area > Acid sulfate soil | place: Finland: Risofladan, Vaasa | collected... | reverse complement strand
TGTAAACGCCCTGTCGACAACAACCGACCCCCGGCAGTTAGCCGGAGGTCGGTTTATTCGGAATGACTGTCACAGGTTCCTTGTAGTTTAACCGCTTCAACCTCTTACCACTGCAGGTGTACCTGTGAGCTCGGAAAAGAACCATGACTGAGACTGGAACTTCAGCGGGAACAATAATGAATTCCTTAGGAACCTTATCAACAGTTATCACAGCCCCATCCATAGGGCCACCTACGAAGTGCAACTGGCGATCCTGACTCGTCATATTGTATCCCCCTACAAAGTCTACCCAACCTCAGTCAAAAATTCAACGTACACCGATACTACTGTATAGGCGTAGCTTAGCTTGGTCATTCGGACATGGATACGCACATAAATCACACCTCTCTCGATCGGGGACATAGATCATAGCGAGGTTATCACCATGCCGACACGTCAAATGATCCTTGACTACGGGCGTTAAAGGCAGTCGAAAGATGAAAAACTTCGTCGGATCGGATTTCAAACTAAAGGCAGTCCAGGTTTTGGCTACCTCTATTAACTCCTTTACCCGTACGGCATCCCCCCTCCTGATAACAATATGTTGGTATGTCATCTCTTCACATCCTTTGGCGGGGGCAGAAGGCGCCCTTCCTCCTTCAGCTTCGAGTTGAGATCATCCAGCTTCGCGTGCAGCGCTGGGTCGTACATGATCCTAGTGTCGTCCGGCTTACCATTCGACGACACCACCGGCGCCTGTACATTCACCACCGGTGGTGCCTGCTGCGGCACATTCACCGTAACCGAAGGCGGTGGCCCCTCCGGGACCACCACCTTGTTCTCGACCACCGTTGTGCTGGGTGGCACGTCCACCTGCACCGACGGCTTGATTGTAATCATGGGCGTCATCGTGATGTCCGACGCCCCACTTTGGATCATGATGGGCGGCGACTTGGAGACCCCCGCCAGGAAGCCCAGGGTCGCGCTGATTGCGCACATCACAAACATGACCAGGATGGCCATCAGCACCAACTTGCTTACCAGCTTCAGCTGCGCCTGGCTGCTCAACTCCACGTACCCACTACTGCTCGGTTCGTCCACGGCTTTCTCCTTTTACTGTCCCCCCAACTCCCGATCACGACCACGAGGTCAGATCGATTTTGTTGCTGATAAATCCTTTACCACGTGTATCTCCAAACAAAAAAGCCGCAGCTCATCGCTGCGGCTTTCGTATTGACTAATTACTACGGCGACTTCAGACGCCGCAGGACCCTGACGTGCAGTTCGTGTTCTCAACGAACTCCACGCCTTCCTTCTTAATCGCCACCTTGTACGACACAGGTGTTAACGGCTGACCACCGCGCGAACCGTCAGGATATGACGTCATCCCGCGCAGGCCGGGAAGATACTTGATCAGCATCTCGCCGAACTTATGCACAGTGTCGCCATTGTTGTACTCACTCCCCCACTCAGGGAGGTTTACCGTCGAACTAATGGCATGGTCCACATACTTCTGCATCCATGCCTGGAACGATATGCGGCGTTCCACATCCTTGGCCAACTCGTACGCATCCTCAATCTGGTCAACCGAAATGCCACGTTCAATCAGCTTACGCGCCGTGTTATCAATTGCGTACTGAGCGTGCCACTGGCGCCCCTTGAGGTACCTGCGCAAATACGCCACGCAGAAGATCGGCTCAATACCCGACGTGGTCTCAGCCAGAATGCTGATCGTACCCGTCGGCGCAATCGCGCGCGTCTTCTTGCACGGCGTAATATTCAGGTGTTTGCAGATCTTGTCTGCATACTCGGTGGACTTGACGTATTCGCCCATCCAAGTGCCCAGTTCCTCGTCAGCGCCGTAGCGCTTCCCGCGAACAAGCAGCCACTCATGAATGCCCATAAGCCCCAACCCCAAACGACGATTCTTCTCACGGACATCGGCCACTTCGGGGAACGGGACCTTCGAATACAAGGTCCCACAAATAAGGAAGGCGGTCGAGAGTTCGACCGCCTTGCGCATTTCGTCCACGTTCTCAATCTGGGCCATGTTAATTGAACCCAAGTTGCATACGTCGTTGTCGGTGGAACTGGTTATCTCTGTGCATGCATTGCGGAGGTGCTCACCCGCGTTCACGCCAACATCGACGCTGAATCCCGGTTCGCCACTGCGGCACATCTGCCAAACAACGTCCCAGTAAATATCGTAGGCATGCTTGTGTGCAGGGTTGTTCTTGTCGTGGTAGGCAGCGAAGAACGCATCATCCAGAATGACGCTGATGTTCGTGCCGTCCATCGTCGCCGGGAAGTTGAAGTCCTCGGCCTTCTTGGCTTTGACAAACTCCGGCCAATCTTTGAGATGCACAAACTTGCGTACGTCGAGGTGATTCCAGTGAAGACCAGCCCAAACGGCAGCACGACGCGAACCGCCCTGCATGATATGGCGACCAGCTTCGTTCACCATATTCATCAGTGCGATCGGGCCAGTCGACAAACCGCCCATACCCTTAACAGGCGCGCCTTCTTCACGTAACTTCGTGTATACGGCCCCCACGCCGCCACCGGTCATCAGCGCGTTTGTCACGCGGTACATCAAACCGGCCCAACCCTCACGACTGTCTTCGACATCAAATAAGAAACAATTGTTTACCTGGTTGAACTTGCGTCCTGCCGCGTAAAGATACCTTCCACCCGGCATGAACTTGCGTTGGACAATCATCTCGTAGATGCCGTCAGCGTATGACGGAAGATACGGGCGCACGACCTCGTCCACGACACGTCTGGTTGTCTCAGGCCACGTTTCTTTCGTACCGTCTTCCTTCGTCCATGCGTACTTGTGCGAGTAAATTCCTTGTGCCAACGCCCCGAAACCCGACGATGTACCTACCGACGACATAACACACGTCGATTCCATCTTCAACCTCCCTCACAATGGCGGGCCGCATAGGGACCCGCAGTAACTGGTATTAGCAGCGGTTGCTGCCAAGGGACCAGTAATTTATCGTGAGGAAACACCGAAGTCGAGACGAAAAGGTTTTATCAAACGCTTATAGCGATCGTATAAGTTCCACGTGGGAATCGACTTCCCATCTTTGTAGGAAGATTACAAAAAAACCTTCAGAAATCGTTTATAAAACCAGTCGAACAGACCCATTGTGTAACAGAGTACAGCATTACACACTCGTAGAAACTACCTCTACGTTTAAGCGCTGATCGGTGTCGAGTACGGCCTGCGCAGCCTCCTCGCATATCGGACAAACCCATGAGGACTGGACCGTACTCTCAGCTAAGCCGCAGGTTGGACAAAGCCCACGTTGAATGCGGGCGTACTGTACCCGCTCGACCAGCCGATGCTCAAGCAGCTCCTCGCCAAACATATTCATGGCGAGCATCTGCAGGAATATAAACTGGGATGCGATCATGTCTGGGGGGCTGTTATTGACAACCAACTTACGCAGCACGATTGTGCACCGGCGAAACGAGCCAAGGGACACACAGTCATACCTACATATAGCACCAGAGGCAACCAATTTATGTCGCTCCAGGGTAGCCGCGTTAACGGCCACCCCGAAGACCCACATCATAGCCTGCTCCATCAGGTTAAACTCAAAAGCCATCTCCGACCTTTCACCAACCTTAATGGCAGTGGAAAGGTGTCGCAGTCGTTCAACCAAAAGCTTCCGGACTACCTTGTGGTCACAAAAACCGCCCGGATTACTGTACTTCATGTTCTTCCTCCGAAATACTGGCCCTGAAGATGGCCAAGTGGCGACATTACACAGGATGGTGGTCTTTACCCCCTCAGCCATCCTCAGGGACCTACTCCTTCGTACCGTCTCGTGTTACCGGTCAAAACAGAAACTGGTTCACCTGCCACATCAGGTCTCAGGTTGAAGTTATGTGGTACCGAAACTTCCTTGTTAAACTCAGGGATAACAATCCTCAGCAGCGTGCGAGCCTTCAAGCTGTCAGATATGCAATCAGGACAACGCGAAGGCATTATTGCATCGTGATGGCTAGACTGGGGTATACGTATCGCCCGCCAGCCCTTACCCCTGAGCCGAGACAACATCCCAGACGCCATCATGTAATCACAGTTGTGCGCCCAATACCGCAGGTCTTTTAATGTACCTTGCGGTGGCATCACCACAATCAGCCACTTCTTCACCGAGGCCATCAGATCTCCTTTAACCCCATAAAGACATGCGACCCCAAATCGGCGGATGCCGTTAGGTCGTTGACTGTCACCTTGAATCCAGCGTCAATGAGCATCTGGCGGTACGACTGCTCGCTGTACACACGCCAACGGCCGTCCTTAGTCCTCTTTTTAAGCACCTCGTGCACACCAGCTACACTGACGCTGGAGAAGTATCGTCCACCAACCGCCAGGACCCTAAACGCTTCTTTCACAATTTTACAATCGTAATAGACATGGTTCAGCTCCCGCCCCTGAATAACGGAGTAGAAGAGCCTGTCCGAATACGGGAAGCGTTTATCCTTACACGTGTCAAAATTACGCAGGTCGTGTGCTGCCGTGTTGTAGTTCGCGATCAGCCATTTTCCAAGCCGCTCACCAACATTCATCGCCAGTAGTGGTAACCCATCATACCTCGGCGGACGCATCCACTCTTTCCCCATTACGTGAAAGACCGAGCGATTGCCGTCAGAGCTTCCGCATGACGGGCAGCGCGGCGTGATGTCTTCCAAGTTGAATGCCGGTCCTGACCATCGGCATAGATTACAAAATACCATCAACGTATCCTATATCGGAGCCGGATCTTTACAAGGCTCAAAAATCAAACAGAACGCCAAATTGTTGGCGATGCGTAGTAGGAGGAGGAGGCGGAACCAACAGAGTAAGTTGGAATATAAGAACAGTATTCAATTTTCCGTGAGGGGGTAGCCGGAAGATTAACCTCATCGACATGGCATATCCTGCACCAAAACGTAATACCAGCTCGCTTCGACAGCACCAGCATTATGAGTGTTTGTACGACCTCGTTCGGAACCGGCTCATATCCGACCAGTACGTCCTTCTTTAACTCGTTAACAACCTCGACACTGAACGAAAGCCCAGGGTTTAACTCATGGAGATGCTCCAACCTAATCCACTCCTTCAACTTAACATGCATGAAAACCTCCCAGATCCCCGTTGTTCCAGTTGCGGTTAGCGTATCAACGGGTAACATCAACCCCGGCAACTGGAGGTGGTTAATGGTTACATGCCCAATCTGTTTTTCTAAACCGGTCGAGGAACTGGACGGACTGTCGCGGTGCGCCTGCGATCACATCTTCCAGTCAACGCTGGAAGTGACGACGCACTACGACAAGAACTACATCGCGAAACGGTATGACTCGTATGCCACCACGGATGTTATGTCGTATCTTCGGCTCGGCTACCTCAAAGGCTTCTGCCCAAGTGGAAAGCTGTTAGATGTGGGTTACGGCAACGGCTCGTTTGTAAAAGCCGCGACAAAAGCCGGGTACGACGCCTACGGGAACGATGTGCACCATGCTGACTACGGCATACGTGAAGCGCCGCTCGTAAGCCGCGACCACTGGGACGTCGTAACGTTCTTCGATTCGCTTGAGCACTTCCCCAACTTCGACTCAGTGCGCCAGTTGTCACACCGTTCAAAATGGCTGTTAATCAGTTTCCCGTATAGGCCGAAATGGTTCCCACTCAAGCGCGAGTGGAAGCATTACAGGCCGGGCGAGCACCTGCACTACTTCACCTTGTGCTCGCTGGCCACATTGTTCCCAGACCACACAATGTGGACCTGCAGCAATATTGAAGACTCAATTCGTGGTAAGCTGCCAGGTGGTGAACAGAACATCCAGACGGCTATCCTGAAAGGAAAATAATGCGCAAGATCACGTATAACCCGAAGCATGGCCGGCGCGCGTTCATAGACCTGTCAGGACGCCACAAGCCCAAGCTGCATGGTGGCGCGTTTCGCATGGGCGATCGAGCAGCGGCTTACGTCTGGCTGCTGGACTGGCGCATGCGAAATCCCCACGATCACATCATTGTGATTGACGACCCTCACCGGGAGGAAGTCAAGCAGTGGGCTGCCTGCCTTGACGCCGAGTGGATGTTCAGTGAGATCGCCAATGAAATCTGGATCTCCGACTCCCACGAAGAGTTCATACCTAAACCAAACGCATACCCGATGTACCACACAAATATGTGGCGCATCTGGCTGTGGCTTCGGAAACACAAGATCTGCAAACCGACCCTGCGGCCTAAAGCCGACAGTCTCAAGCGTATGGATCAGCTGTTACACAAACTGAAAGTACCACGCCCATTTGTGACGGTCCAACCACTGTACGACGCAAAGTACAACACATTCAGAAACGCATCGCCAACATGGTGGCAGATGCTGGCCAGCGAAGCCGGAAAGATGCGGCCGGTTGTCCTGATCGGAACAGAAACGTCAGCAAAGCAGATGGTAACAGTCCCCCGGAACTGTTTCCCGCTGTGGGACCACGCCTTGAGCCCGATGGATTCAATGGCACTCATCAGCATGGCTGAAGCACACATCGGCGGCGAAACCGGCACAACATTATGGGCGCCCATCTTCGACATCCCCACGATCGGTGTCTACCTGCACTGGGGTGATACAGGCGGCCATTTCCCCATGGATTGTCGACCTATGCCGTTCGGCAGCCAAGTACGACATATGTCGCTAAACGGAAGTCCGGATACAGTTAACAAATCGCTGAGCCTGTTGCTCAAGTAACAAGTTCAAAGTAGCACTCCTTAATGATCCAGTTAAAGCCATCGCTGGAACGTACGCCCATACACATGCCAGAATAGAGAGTGTCGTATCGGGGTTCAGACGTAACCCGAAACACACGTAAGTGATCTGCTAATTTCATGTCCACAGCTGCCATGTGATCAGCTGTCACCCACGCCTGCAATCGAACCGTGTCTCCTGGTTTAAACATGTACCCTCCAGTTAAGAAAAAGCCAAAAGGTAAAGCGGCAACTCAAATCCCCTCAAGGGTCCGGAAAGTGGACCTTACAACGTATTCTAACGCCAACAGACCCATGTATTTATCACTGCGGATATATAAAAAATAGTGCAACACTTTAAACACTCTACTATATCTTATTATAACGCTTCTGAGCTAGTTTCTTTACTGTGTTACAGAATGTCAGGTAACGCCCATTACCCGGTAAAATAACGGGCGTTACCTGGGAAACCTACGCCTACTCAACGTACTCACTGACATCTGTCCCGGGGGGAAGCTTGTGAGCAGTTACTAGCTCATTGACCAGCTTCTTCAGGATCTTGGCAGCCTGTCCTTTTACTGCAACACCCGGCATATGGTCCACGATGATCGCGTACCGCGACAGGTCACTGTCGCACTCGAACGCCTCGACCCCCTCACCAGCGAGCGCCGGTACCATCAACTCCGTCGACAATGACTCCCCCTCGGCCGCCCATCCTTCCTCAAGGAACTGCCTGCAGGAGTTAGGCGTGTGCGTGTACGTATCTAATACCGCACCGACCGGTACGAACTTACTGAAGTCGGATGAAACCCTCGACCGTATGGCAAGTACAGGGAGTATATGCCATTGGATCTCCCGCCTCATTTCAAACTCAGTAACAAACACCTCCATCACCCACGTACGGAAAGACGGAACCACGAGGGAAACAGAAGTTGTCACATCTGCAGACGAACGTTTTTCTTCCGGTTCTGGCACTTGAGTCTCCTCTACAAGGAATCCATAAGCGTGAGCCTACGGACCCCCTAACAATTACCTGACTGCCACCGGTTCACCGGCAACAGACTTAGCCTGCAGGGTCAGGCTCCAAATAACATTCCTTCATGTACCAGGAAGTCCCTTTAGGCCGCTCACGTACCCTGACTATGCGGCCCGTATATCTCGTACCCGAAACAAAGGGTTCCAGCACTACCATGCGTTTGGTATTTACATTGGCAATGCTGAGAATCGCTAAGTGGCCAGGACCTACCCAGTCCCGCAGCCGTACAAATTGATCACGCACAAACAGCGGTTCATTTTGGTCGCCACCATTGACTTTCTTAATGGTCTTGCGCTCTTCCTGGGGCATCTAACCCTCCTGATTGAAAATCCGGTACGTACAGTTAGAGACACAGTCTCCATGTGGGCTTTTTACGGCTCCGCGAAAGCGGACTGTACGCACCGAACACTCACGTATGCTGTGTAAGTAGCGGTATTCCTTCGGGTTCATAGAGACGCGGACAAAGCGACCTTAGCAATATGCCCCTATCGGCCATACGATACACCACCGATTGAAAATGGTCATACTCCGTTAGGGTCAACGTGTCCGGCGGCCAAATACGACAATTTTTATTTGTTGGGAATGTCCACACTACAGTTACAAGTTCCAACCCAGCGTAGACCGATATAGACCACCTCTTACCTTCATCTGGCCCCTTACCAAATTTAAGCGCGTATTCATCATTCAATATAATATACATCGGACGATGAATAGCGTGTCCCCAGATCATGCCGAGCTGCAGCTCGCTACAACACACAAGCAGTCGATCGTTACTGTTGGGGTCTGGCATGTATCATCCTCGCTTTCGCTTCTATCGACACGACACACACGCCACAGATAGGCTGTTTTTATCTCTGAACCAACGGTCACAGCCGAAGCACCGCTTCATCCCAGCCAACTCCAGCTGCTTCGCTGCTATCGCGTACAGGTCATCATGAGGACCATCCTTCGCCATATCAGCACGGCGAATGTCAAGGAAAGCCATCGCGTACGCGACGGTGTATTCCTTACCGTCCAAGTAAGCCATCAGCTCTACGATGTCCTCGTGGGATAGGGCGTTGCTGTGTGTAATCCCAGCGCTGGTCACCGGCTTTACGATCGTCCCCCCTGGAACGAACGTGTTCACGCCAGCCGGCGGCGTGGTAGTTGTCGGTACTACCGTAGTCTTAACCCAAGCCGGCCAGATTGGACCAACCAAACTCGGTCTTTCACAGACATCATCCACCACTTATTCTCCCTTCAGCTCAGCATTTCTGCTTGGTTTTTATTTTGTGATCAGCCAGCAACTTGGCGCGGAGATCAAAGAACCCGCCCTCAAGTGCCGTCCGTGCGACGTGGTACTGCTCCTCCAGCGCGTCCAGCGCCTCCTTCAGCCTCTCCCCCTTCTCCACCGACAGTACGGCTAGTATACACCTATCATCCGCGTCCAAGGCACCAAGCCACTGGTGCCCGGCATCAAACCCGGACACCAAACAGTATGTACCGTCCGGCAGCTTGTGCGTCTTACGCACATTCATGTACGGAAATAGGTCATACATGACCAGGAGCATACACCGGCGCGACAACTTCACCGCCGGGCGCCCGCACACTGTCTTACCCATCCAAACCTCCCTTCGACTCGACATCACGACGCCACGCCTTATCGAACGTGTCCTCCCCGTGGTCGCCGGAGAACAGGTAATCTATGTGGTGAACCGCACGCTCCAGCGCGCGGAGTGCCAGCGCCGTCTTCTTAATCCGATCCAGTGTCTCCTTGGAGTAACCCTTGCCCTTCCGGTCACCCCACTCGTTAAGAGTCTCGTCGTCGTTTGTCTCGACAACGTGATCCAGGTCGTCAGCGATCATGGTCATGGCGAACTGACGCCCGTCCCAGTGCCCGCCGCTCATACCGGACCCCCCGTCACTTCCTTTATCGCTTCAGTCATTTTTAGCCTCCCGGAACACTAACGGTTGTGTATCGCTCAAGCCCACAATATGTGCAGCGCTGCACGTAAGTAGTGTGAGCCTGTTTCAGCTTGATCAAATCATCCGGCCCGATCCCTTTGACGCTTATCGGACCCGGACAGGCGGGCGGGTAGTGCTTCGTCTCAACACGCTCCCAGTGATGCCGGCAACGGTTCTTGTACAACCACACCAATAAGAGCACATTACCCACTGCCAGGACGACCATGATCCACCACATGCCCTCCTCCTATCCAGGTTTAAGTACCTGACACATCTTGTTGGTTGTTCAAGCTGGCAACGTCACATTTTTGAGTGCGGTATGCATCGCGGCCACAAGCTTATACACAGTAATTGCATCGCTCTTGTTCAGCACCGCACACGCGCGAAACATAGGATACCCATTGACAGCCATCCCGGTGGCCGACCCCATATCGGCATAGATCATGCCGACGGTGTTCGGATCGACATCTCGAAACGCGCCCAGCACAATAGGCAGGAAAACTTTCGGGAGCAGCTTGACGTCGTCAAGGTGCCTATCCGTGAAAATTCGCCCCTGTACGATGCCGGTCGCTAGTTGGTGCAGCTCAGCTGGCGTCTTAGCCGGCACGCCCTTCTTCTTCTTCTTCTTTTTCTTAGCCATCAACTCCTCCGTTTCTTCTTGAAGACCTTCCGGCTCCGGCCAGTGGCCTTAGTTATCCGCGCCTGAAGTGAGGCCAATTTCTCGACCTTCTTGGCCTGCATCTGCGCGAGGAAGTTCCAGCGCTCCCTGCCCTTGGTCGGGCGGTAGAAGATCACCCAGCTATCGTCAACATGGCACAACACCCAACCTCCCTTGCCTAGCGAATTCAGCTCCTTCTCTACGCAGTCAGGATCGTCAAGGTCGAGCCTGAAAACCCGGTATTCCACCGGATCAGGCTCACACTCCTTCGGCAGGCACGGCGGCCCGTATATCGTTTCGTGTCCCATTGTGGAACCTCCTAATACCCCGACCACGCCCCCGACCGCGACCGCGACCCCGACCGCGACCGCGACCCCAACCACGACCGCGACCGCGACCCCGACTGCGACCCCGACCACGACCCCAACCACGACCCCGACCACGACCACGACCCCGACCCCGACCATGACCCCGACCCCGACCACGACCACGACCACGACCGCGACCCCGACCACGACCGCGACCCCGACCACGCCCCTCTCACTACGATGTTCATGTGAACTCCTTTACCCCGACCGCGACCCCGACCCCGACCACGACCGCGACCCCGACCGCGACCCCCACCCCGACCCCGCCCCCGACCCCCACCCCGACCCCCACCCAGCCAGCGACCCCGACCCCCACCACCGCCCCCGCCC
>Ga0307376_10005803_pt1 | contig 11056 bp, 10 predicted proteins | sample TR2MG_FD_202536 | JGI IMG/M metagenome (GOLD analysis project Ga0307376, IMG submission 202536) | Soil microbial communities from Risofladan, Vaasa, Finland - TR-2 | ecosystem: Environmental > Terrestrial > Soil > Coastal area > Acid sulfate soil | place: Finland: Risofladan, Vaasa | collected... | reverse complement strand
TATTTGACATGGTTTCTTTTTCAGCAAAGAGATTATTTGAGTTGTCACTAATAATCAAATTAATTTTAGTGGCGAGCAATAAAAATGAAAAAACTGTACTTGACTTAATCAGCAGGCCCTAATTAGGATTATTTTATAGGTAAGTTAGTCCAAAACAATGGATAACACAAATAAATAAGTGGGTGTCAGTTGTCAGTTGGCAAAGAGGGATAAAAATGGGAGGGAATAAGAATTGATGATTATCTTTCATTTTATCAACGTCAAAGAAAACCCCAACTTTAAATTAATTATTAACTTTGATTCATGCAAGGATTTTGGGAAAATATATAGAATCTATATACGAAAGTTATAAAATATTGTAACAAGTTATAATCGAAGTACATACAGCGAGACATTCAAAATACAAAACTATAAGTTGAAACAGTTAAATCTGCCTCAATATTCATTTAAAATTACCGGGAAAGAGGGCAACGAAATGATTCTTGATCCCATCAGAAGGAAATTTGTAAAACTTACTCCGGAAGAGTGGGTACGTCAGAATTTTGTTCAGTATCTTATTAATGAAGGAAAATATCCGATAGGTCTCCTTGGAATTGAAGTTTTGTTCAGATTCAATAAATTGAAAAGAAGAGTCGATATTCTTGTGCATGACAGATCAGGAAAGCCTGTTATGATAGTGGAATGTAAATCGACTGATGTAAAAATTAATGATAAAGTATTTGACCAGATCGTTTGTTATAACATGGGATACAAAGTTCCCTATATCGTAGTAACCAATGGTAATGATCATTATGCTTGTAAAATAAATCATAAGGAGAATAAATATGAATTTTTACTTGTGATACCTCTTTATGAAGATCTTATATCTCAAAATGAAAACCATGTTGTATGATTAGTGTTACATGTGCAGTTATAAGGAATGAAGAAGAGGAGGTACTGGTTGTTCAACGTGGAGGAGCAACTGATCATCCTTTTAAATGGGAATTTCCGGGAGGGAAACTTGTACCCTCGGAGACAAACGAAGAGTGCATCATCCGTGAGGTGAAAGAAGAGTTATCGATGAAGATTGTTATTAACGGACTCCTGCCTGAGGTTGAATACGACTACGGTTTTAAAAAAATAAAGCTTATTCCTTTTATTTGTGATACTCTTGAAGAAATCCCTTTCCTTACAGAACATTTGGCATATAAGTGGATGCAGTCAACAGATTTGCTTTCGGTCGATTTTTCCGAGGCTGATGTTTTTGTAGCTGACAGCTACCTGAAAAGTATTAATTCTGAAAGATTAACACAATTTCCTATAGATCCAGTATCCAGTCAGCAATAATCTTTAGTACTTCCGGAGAGAAAGTCTCCTCAATCTCCCCGTATTCCCGAGGAAGTCCGGTTTTACAATGTTGAAACAAGTGGTTCAGTCCCGGCAGCTTAATGGGTTCCACCGATTTGTTACCGGACGATCTTAATGCTTTCTCAATAGCAGGCAGGTTTTCATCTGCAGCAACCTGCAAATCTTTCTCTCCATTCAATGCAAGTACCGGGCAATTAACTTTTTTCCAGTAATCTGTCGGGTCGGTTATAATGAAATATCTGAACCAGGTCAGAGCATCAGGACTCAAACCAGCCTGAATTTGTTTAACAGCATTTTCAATATCCTCAGGTGAGGTTTTCTTCTTCTCCAGGATCTTTCTGTATTCTTCGGTCATCTTATCAGAAGCAATGTTATTGTCTGGCTCTTTTTTCAGGATTGCAAATAGCCTTTTGTTTGTAGAAGCTGACTCTTTTACCAGCTTTTCATCAAGTCCGGATGCACGATTTATGTCAGATGACTGCCTCTTTAGTATTTGTTCTCCTGTTACACCAGTTCCGGCTAGTGATACAATAAAAGAGATATCGTAATTTGAGGCTGCTACTATCGGTGCTATTAAACCACCTTCGCTGTGACCGATAAGTCCGATGGCTTTCGGATTGATTTTGGAGTTACTCTTCAGAAAATTGAAAGCTGCTTCTGCATCTGTAGCAAAATCTTCTGTTGTAGCATTTATCATACTTCCCTGCGACATACCAACTCCTCTGTCGTCGTAACGGAGAACCGCAATACCATTCCGGCTGAGATAATCGGCTATTACCAGGAAAGGTTTATGGCCCATAAGTTCTTCGTTTCTGTTCTGTGGGCCCGATCCTGTAATCATTACAACAGCAGGAAAAGGTCCCTGTCCAAATGGTATTGTTAAAGTTCCCGCCAATTCAATTTCAAAACTATTGTTGAAAAATGTAACATCTTCAGCAGTATAGGGGAAAGGTGCTTTTGGTTCCTGCGGTCTGTTTTGGGTGAAGACAGCTTTTAATTTTACCAGATTAAGATCATGCGAATTTCCAGCTTGTTCCCAGATTCCTTCAATTAGTGTATCATTAATAATTTTCCCGTTATACTCGGCAAGAAGAGCACCTGCAGAAATTTTAATTGTTTCACCGGTGAATGTTACCGGACCTAGTTTTATTCCCTTAGCCCCCTGATCCGGACTGTCAAGAGTTGCAATAAGACTGTCTTTTTCAACTACTGACAGGTTGAATATAACCCTTAATTCAATTGCCCCTACAGCGATTTTACCAAGCCATGAGCCTGTTATAGATTCCTTACTAAGAACATTCTGAGCACTTAAGAACTGTGAATAAAGGAGTAAAACCGAAAGGATTGATATAAAACATGATTTTTTCATGATAGATCATTTTTTAGAATGTATAAATGTATGAATTTCTGAAAATGTAAAAAAGTTCATAAACAATTCAACCTGTGTCCGGCGCATCAGCCAGTTGACGAGAAGTCGGATATTCAACATTTCAACTTCTTTAACAATTAAACCCATAATACTGAGTGCAGCCGAAGTTCAACTTTTCTTTCGTACTTTTGCAGATCATATTTATTTAAGTTAATGAGAATAGTAGATACAAAAGGACAGCTCTGTCCTGCCCCATTGATTGCAACAAAAAAAGCATTGAAAGAGACAGCTGTAGGAGAATCAATCGTTGTTTTAACAGATAATGAGACATCATTTAACAACTTAAGCAGGTTTCTGAAAGACAATAACACACCTTATAAAGTTAGTATTGAAGGAGGAGTATGGACTCTTACTGTAACCAAAATTACAGGTGAAATTATACAAGCTAATGTTGAGGAATATTGTACAACGTCAATTTCTCATTTCGAGAAGGGAAATTTTATAATAGCTGTGGCGTCTGATAAGATGGGAGAAGGGGATGATGAGCTGGGACATCTGCTTATGAACAATTTCATAAAAGCAATAAAAGATATGGATAAATTGCCTCAGAAAATGGTTTTCTATAATAAGGGCGTTACCCTGGCTATTCGCAGTTCTTCTGTTATTGATGATCTTAGAGATCTGGAGGGGATGGGAGTTGAATTACTGCTATGTGCCACATGTGTCAGCCATTTTAAACTTGAAGCTAATATAGGTGCAGGTATTTTAAGTAATATGTATGTTATTGCTGATGTTATGGCTTCTGCCGGAAATATTGTCAAACCTTGAATAAATCATATATGTTAAAATGAAAGTTGACCTTCTTCAGATGGTTGAATCTGGCGGTTGTTCGGCAAAAATATCACCGAAGCAGCTTGAAGAGATCCTTAAATATCTCCCTTTACCTGAAGATCCGGATATTCTTGTTGATATTGATACTCATGATGATGCGGGAGTGTACAAGGTTAATGATGATTTAGCCCTGGTTTTGACCACCGATTTTTTCCCTCCTGTTTGCAGCGATCCCTATGAATTTGGTCAGATTGCTGCTGCCAATTCGATAAGTGATGTATATGCCATGGGAGGAGATCCTGTACTCGCTCTTAATATCATGATGTTCCCGGCTGCAAAACTCCCAATGGAAGCTTATGCCGAAATACTCAAAGGTGGTTATGATAAAGCAACTGAGGCTGATGTCAGGATTATTGGCGGACATACATTAGATGATTTTCCTCCGAAGTATGGACTGGCAGTTGTCGGATATGTTCATCCTGACAAAATTATTACTAATGCCGGAGTAAAACCTGGTGATTATCTGATTCTTACGAAACCTGTTGGAACAGGTATTATCATGGCAGGTCAGAGGCTCGGTATGGCTGATGATACTGATATTGATGAAGCTATGAGACTGATGAAGCTCTTGAACAAGAGTGGAGCAGAGGTTATGAAGAAATATAATGTTAAGGGTGCTACAGATGTTACAGGCTTTGGCCTTGCTGGTCATGCCCTGAAAATGGCTATGGCAAGCAAAGTATCAATAAATATTAGTCTGAAAAAGGTTCCATTGATTGGAAAAACTTATAATCTTGTTGATGATGGTTGTATTCCAGGGGCATCATTTCGTAACCTTGATTTTGTTGAAGAACATCTTCTTACCTCGTCGGATCTTGACTATAATCTAAAGATGATTGCATTTGATGCACAGACATCGGGTGGCCTTCTGATGAGTGTTTCACCAAATATTGTTGAAGAAGTTTTGTTAGATCTACATTCCGCAGGATTAACTACATCAGCCATAATAGGAGAAGTGACTGAATTACAAGATAAATACATCTTACTGGGAAACTGAAATAGTAGCAATGTTGAATAAATTTTTTTGTAGTGTTGTTTGTACAGTTTTATTTGTTCTTGTCTTCGGCACCCATAGAACTCAAGGACAAACATCTGAAGGATATTCTGGACATCCAAAGGTAGCTGTAGTATTAAGTGGAGGAGGGGCCAAGGGATTTGCTCATATTGGAGTCCTCAAGGTGTTGGAGGAAGAAGGAGTCCCAATAGATATTATCGTGGGGACAAGCATGGGAAGTCTTGTCGGTGGTCTTTATTCATTAGGGTATACTGCGAAAGAATTAGAAGGTTTGTGCAAAACTCAGGACTGGCAGACATTAATCTTTGATGACTTGCCCAGGCAATACTTATTAAAAACCGATCGTGCCCTTCAGCAACGGTACTTGTTTGCATTACAGGTGTATGAAAAGAAGAAAATCTCCCTTCCTCAGGGTGTTATCAGAGGGCAGAATGCTCTGAACCTGCTCTGTGGTATTGCCGGGAATGTTCCTTACGACATGGACTTTAGTAAGTTGCCAATATCATATGCTTGTGTGACAGCCAATTTAGAAACAGGAAAGGAGGTTGTTTTGAATAAGGGATTTTTACCTACCGCAATGTTTGCAAGTATGGCTGTTCCTGGTATTTTTCAATCACCTGAACGTGAGGGGCTAATTCTTATTGATGGTGGTGTAGTTAATAACTTTCCGGTTGATGTTGCAAAGAAGATGGGTGCAGATATTATTATTGGAGTGGATATATCAGAAGAGTTCATTGATCGGGACAAGTTAAAATCGCTGCAGAATGTATTTGGACAATTAATAGGTTTTCTGGACCAGGGAAAAGATTCTGTCAATACCGGCCTCTGCGATTTAATAATAAAACCTGATGTTACCGGATATTCAGCTACAAGCTTTAATAATGAAGCTGTTGATACTCTGATCATCAGAGGAGAAGATGCCGCCGGTAAACTGAGAAAAGAAATCCGTGAATTAATAAAGTGTAATAATCTTCAGAGCAGAGCTATTTCGAGGGAGTATGTTGCTCCTGAGAAATGGTTAATTACCAATATTTCTATTTCCGGTAAATTTAAAATGGATGCTGCTTTCCTTTTGAAAAATATTGATTTGGATGTCCCGGGAGAATACTCATACGAAGATATAAAGGGGGTTGTAAATCAACTGTATGGCTTTGGCGTTTTTGACAAAATATATTTTAACCTTTATGATAACGACATAGGCAAGATTCTGAACCTGAATATTACTGAGCGAAACCTGATAACTCAAAACATTGGATTTAAGGTAAATACCACTGATGCTGCAGCTCTTTTAGTTAACTTTTCGAACAAAAACTATGGGAATAGATTTGGTCAGGTTTCAGCAAGTGCTGAGCTTTCTGCGAATCCGGGCATTAGCTTTTTTGCTGAGACAAACAAGGGGAATTTTCCGATAACAGGTGTTGAGTTAAAGGGAAAATATCAAAACTATAATATATATGATAATGGGAAAAAGTTATATGAAGCTAATCTGTTCTATTCCTCAGGAGCCTTATACATATACAAGCGTTTTCTTAAGCAGAATGTTATAGGAATGGGTTTAAAGGAGGAGTTTTACAGTGGCGATCTTTTCAGCAGAAGCAATACAGATATAATTAGTTATGAGAAAAATAATTTTGTTACAGATTTGTATGGCTATCTGTCAATTGATAATTTGGATGATTATTATTTTCCAAATAAAGGGATTGAACTTTATACGGAGTATTCACTTCAGGGGAACTTTGGCAAAACCAGCTATCTGAGTCATGTATTTCTTTTGCGTATGAGAAATGTTTTTCCTGTTTCCCGAAAAACATCAGTTCTCTTTAACATATATAGCCGGGCCATTTTTAATTCCGATTTTCCTGATTTCAAAGTTACAATGGCCGGAGGAGCACCATATTCTCAATATTTTGACTTTCATATCCCTTTTGCCGGACTTTCTCCTGTTAACCTGGTTGACAGGTTTGCTCTTTCAGGACTGACAGGATTGAGATTCAACATAGCAGTTAAACACTACATATCATTTATAGCAAATACATTATATCAGAATAATGATATATTTAACACTGGAAATGGTTCGTGGATATGGGGTGGAGGGATCAACTATTCGATGAAGACAGTATTCGGACCTATTGATATTTTATTAGGTTTTTCAGATGCTGTTAAAACTCCAACCTTTTCCGCAAATTTTGGATTTTGGTTCTGATAATGCAAGTGATTTTATTTAGGAAGTGAAAACAGAAATTCCGTTCCTCCTCCGGTTTTATTTCTTACAGTAATCTCCCCTTTATGAAGTAAGACTGCATTCTTAACTATTGATAACCCCAGACCGGTACCTCCGCTCTTTCTGGACCTTCCTGAATCGATGCGGTAAAAACGTTCGAATACACGGCTTATATGTTCTTCAGGTATCCCTATCCCATCATCTGAGAATGAGAAATGATAGAATTTTTTATCTTCATTGTAGAGAATAATTCTTATTGTTGTATTCTCTCCTGCATAGTTGATCGCATTTTCAATAAGATTCTGGAATATTGAAAGAATAAGCGATTTATTCCCTTTTACAATCACTTTCTCGCTTATATCGATTTCAACCTTCATTTTGCGGGCTTCAATTGATGATTTGAAGTTATCGCGTACCTCTCTGATTATCTTCCTTATTTTCACTTTTTCCAACTCGTATGAAGTCCTTGCTTCCTCAATCTTATTTAGTACAACAATATCATTTATCAGACCGGTTAGTCGGTCAGTCTGAGCCAGTGCTTTAGCGAGGAAATATTTTCAACAAAATCTATAACGTCATTGAATTCAGCTACTTCAAAGAAATTATTTGTAAATACTTTAAGGTCGCCTGAAATCATATTCATTATCTGGATGAAGTGATCATTGTTCAGGATCTTTGTTTTATCTTTTGAGAAAAAGGCTACACCTTCATTCAGAGCATCAAGATGGCTAAAGAGTTTTTCTTTTTCATTTGCAAGATCATTTTTTGTCTGGAGGAGGTTATTATAGATCTCAAGGATCTCTTCACCAATAAATCCAATTTCATTTTTTGGAAATTTTGATTCAAAATCGAAAGGTTCGTTTTTGCTGACTTTCATAGCAAAATCCTTAAGCTTTGTGATTGATTCACTAAACCTGCTTGTGATGACAAGCATCACTGACCATATTGCAATGAAAGCCAGAAAGATAACAAACAGAAATATTTTTTTTGCTTCAAGAAAGTTTACGATTCTCATATCATATACAACTGCAGCCCTGACATAATATTTATTGTATAATTTTGAATAATAGTAGTAATCCTGCCCTGTTGTACCCGAACTTCTGATTTCTGTCCCAAAATTTGAGATACGCGATGTTTCAATTTCGGGACGGTGCTTATGGTTTTCCATTGTTTCCCATTCGTGAACATAACTATCATAAAGTACAAGGCCGGAAGTATCTATAATTGTAATTCGTAGGTTAGGTTGTGGCATAAGTTTTACCAGGGAGTCTATAATGATGTAGTCTGATCGCTCATAAATGGAATTTGATTTGATGTATGAGTCAGTTATTCTGGTAATGTTATATAATTCATCATTTAAAGTTCCTGTACGGTAATCTTTTTCTCTTTTATAGAGGTATGTCAGTATCAATGTGCTGAAAACCACGAATATAATTGAGTAATATAAAAAGAGATTGTTTCGAAATGAATTACGGAAAACCATTCTAGATCTGTTTTACATTAAAGCTCGAAAAAGTAACCATATCCTGTCTTGTTTTTTAAATAGTGTCCATATTTACCAAGTTTTGTGCGTAATCTGGTTATATTGACATCAACAGTACGATCAGTGACTATTACGTCGCCTCCCCATATTCTCATCAGAATATCTTCCCTTGAAAATACTTTACTTTGATTTTCGAGGAGAAGCTTAATAATTTCGTATTCCTTTTTTGTAAGTTCGATTTTTTCATCATTAATGATCAGCCTTTTTCTGACTGTATCAAGCTCAATCTCTCCAAACCTTACAACTGCCTGATTTTTTACCTTATCGTTTTCAGAACGTTTAAGCACAGCTTTGACCCTTGCGGTCAGTTCATTAACTGAAAACGGCTTGGTTATATAATCATCGGCCCCCAGGCTGAATCCGGTAAGAAGGTCATTCTCTGTATCTTTGGCTGTAAGAAAGATGATAGGTATATTAATTTCCATCTCCTTACGTAATTTATCGGCAAGTTTAAAACCCGACATATCACCCATCATAACATCGAGCAATAAAAGATCATAATTGTTTATGGATCTTTTTAATGCCTCTTCTGCAGAATGAGCTACATTAGTTTGATATCCCTGCATTGATGATATAGGGTGCCTGTCCTGCCATAACACGATATTTGTCAATGGTTTGGTTGGTCCTGGCATTCTCTTCCCTGGAGGTGTATTCTGTCAGACTTAGTTCAATAGTTGATTTGGTGACAGATATATTTGCAGTTAAGCTCAGGTTTTTAAATATATCACCAATTGATCCAAGATTCTGGCGGAATTCTGTTTCAATACCGAGAACTTCTCCATTACCAACATTTCGCGGCTGGAAGGATCCTTTCTGTGTTGTAGAATACTGCACAATTTCAATTGGATTGATAAATTTCTTATAGAATCCACTTAATGATATCATCTGACCATTTTTCTGGAAAAGTTCCCAACGTACATCATAATTGTATATATCAGAGCTAACTAGCTTACCATCCCAGTATACTACACCAGTAACGTCGTTGGCATCGCGGAATAAGCCTCCTATGAAGGTTCTGTTACTGATAGGATCAGAGATCTCTGCATATGATAATTCTTTAAATGAGGGGCGGGCAATTGTTTTTGCAAAAGAAAAACGTAAATTCTGTTTATCGGTAAGATTATAAATCAGGTTAATAGAAGGAAACAGGTCGAACTGATCAATAACCTTATCATTATTAAGTACATTAATGCCCAACTGATCCTGACCGGAATAACGCTGTATGAAGTTTTCAACCCGGAGACCGACAATAGTTTTTAATCTCTTAAGTAGAGCGACCTCTGTTGAAATATATCCGGCAGCATTGGTTGAATTTGCGTTAAACTGATTTGGATTGGCAGGGATAAAAGCAGCTTCATAAGTGGTTCCCCTTGACGATGATGTTCCGTTAAGTGGCCATAGATTCTCAGGTTTAAAAAGCTCATTAGGATCTCCGGTAAGTGGAACATTACGAATGTTGAGAGCAAATTTATCAATTGAAAAATCACGCTCTTTGTATGTATATGCACCTCCAAAATTGAGTTTAGCCTTTTCATTTCTGAAGTTATACTCTTTAGTAATATGTAAAAGACCAGCCAAATTGATCTCTGATAACTCTCTCCATATTCTTTCCGGAAAACCTGATTCTGTTCCAATATTAATGATATCATTATCAACGACATATCTTGTGAATCGTACATCAGGGTCAACAATTTTTGAGATAGTCGGAGAGATTTTCCAAACGATGTCCCAATTTGATCCCTTTAATGAGTGTTTTCCATCAAGTAACAAGTTGGTGAGCGAGCGCTGGCTGTACTCAAGGTTATGTTGAAATCCTTCAAAAACACTTCCAAGATCTGAACTTTTATAGTCGAATATGCCGGCTTTTGATTCACCGTTTTGCAGGTGTATAACATTCAGACGAATTTTTGAGTTGGTTGTTTTTACTGCAAAACCTGCCAATCCGTTCAATAGAACACTATTTACGCCAAAGTCACCAACCTGAAATTCACGAACTTGCAATTCATTAACATCAGGGTCGCTTGAAAGACCATAGCGTCCATATTCGGCATTCTTATAATACTCTGAACTGTTCTTATATGAAAAGCCCAGATTATATCCAAGAGTAACTTTTTTAAGTACAAATTGGTTTCCAAAAGAGGTACCAATGCTATAGTCCATAAAACTCATCTTCTTTATTGTTGCCATTGTAGGATTAAAACCGTCAAGGATCTCCCTGTACCTCAAGCCTTCCTCTCTATCAGGATTTCCTACCACAGATGTGAAGAAAGGAATATTTGATGTAGCCGGAATCTTTCTTGTACCATCATCAAATCCAAGGAAATCAGTTTTCCCACCTTCATAGGTCAGGTAATCTTTTTTAAAATGGAAATCAGGGTTATATCCTGTACTTAAAGAAATATTTCCTTTTCTTTTCTCAGGGAAATCCTGGATGCTAATGTCAATTACTCCACCTGTAAAATCTGCAGGTAACTCAGCACTAAATGATTTATGAACAATGATATTATCAATCAAGTTGGTCGGGAAAATATCCATCTGTAAGGTCAGACCTCCTGATCTCTCGCAGGCGTCACTGTCGCAGTTTTTAAAACCAGCTTGAGTTTTGTACCTGGAAAGACCGCCTCATAATCATTTAGCGTCTGACATATTTCATTTATAGCCATATTGTCT
>Ga0307376_10005802_pt1 | contig 11057 bp, 27 predicted proteins | sample TR2MG_FD_202536 | JGI IMG/M metagenome (GOLD analysis project Ga0307376, IMG submission 202536) | Soil microbial communities from Risofladan, Vaasa, Finland - TR-2 | ecosystem: Environmental > Terrestrial > Soil > Coastal area > Acid sulfate soil | place: Finland: Risofladan, Vaasa | collected... | reverse complement strand
AATGAATGACTACGAAGAAATCATACATTGGCTTGATATGTGTGAAGAAGAGTATGAGGATATTATATCTGAACAAGGAAAAGAAGGTTCAACCAAGCGTGTAGCCAGGAGAATGTTATTCTTCGCATCCGGCTTGATGTTTGGATTTCATGCCCAAAAAATCTCAAAGAAGATAGATAACCTCGATCCAGCTTTACCAGACAAAAAGATTGTCCACATGAGATTGCTTGACTTATTGAAGTTATGCAATGCTCAGAAAAATATGCAAGGAGGCGAAGATGCCAAACAAAAAGGAAAAGGAAACAAGGGATGAAACAAATTTGCTGTTCATCCATAGTAAATGCTGCACAGCACATTGGGAGCTGGTGTTTGACAAGAAGACAGGTCAATACCATCTTGAATGTGAGAAGTGTGGCAAAGGAGTAGGAATTAAAGTAACAGGCCCTGACCTTTATGGGTGTGTATGCGAACACTGCAAAGCTGCCCAGAAAGTAGATGGAGATGAAAAAGGATGAATAAAGAAAAACAACCAATAATACAAATGCTTGCAATCATTGTAAATGTTTGGGCTGTTGGATTGATTATAGCTGAAAGTATATTGACAAAGCTGATAATCTTAGTCTTTATTGTAGCTTATATAGTTATATTCTTTTTCTTAATTAAACAAAGGTGGTAAACCATGGGATTACTTGAAGATCAGACAGAGCTCCATGTTCTAATTGAGAACTTACGCAGGGACCTCAATAATGCCCGTAGAACGTCAAGTTTGATTGTGAGTGGATTTTCTACTGATAAAATAACAAAACGCATGAGAACCAAGCTAAACGCAGCCATACAAGACTTTGAATGGATACAAGGAACTCTGGAGGCGTATCAACGATGGGAAAAGAAAGAGAAGCCCCTATCCTCCAAGAAATAACTGCAGAAATTAAAAAGGATAAGAAAGAGTTCTCAGTTTTCTTTAATGGGAAAGCAGGGCCAGGAGTATCAAGTGGAAGCCAATTCGGTGGAAGCTTTGGAGCTAATTCTAAGGAAGAAGCAATTGAATTAATGAAAGAGAGAGCAATTGAACACGCAGATTGGCTCATCTCATATAGAAATCCTGACACTGATAAGATTTACAAGATTGATAGAAAAGTGAACACAATCTTAATTATTGATGGGGTAAAACACGATGTCAACCAAAAGAAAGACCTCACAGCCTGGTTCTGATTTGAAAGAAGCATCAGCACAGAGGTTATTTGAACTTATAAGAATGTGCCATCCTAATGAGAAAGGAGAGCCATACGGAAGGTTTGAAGTATTAGAGGAGATTGAAAGACGTGGTTGGAAAACTATGCTGATTGACTTGGATATACCTGTAAATTTAGAACACATCTGGAAAAATAGATACACAGGAGATGAATGTTCATTAAAGGACATCATCACATCAGATGGATACAGACAAGATGCAAGTCCTGACAGACAGATTGCTTTTGCTCTTGAAAATTGGAACCCAATTGAAACTTGGGAAGACTCAGCAATGCATGATGATTATAAAAAGAAATTATTTCCTGAGAAGTATGATAAAAATTCACTCTTATTCTATGATAAAACATAATTGTTAAATACCAGTATTGTATATGGGTATGATACCATGCCTCATAGAAACTGGCTTAAGATCCACGGATTCAAGAAGATGAAACATTGTAAAATATGTAGTAAACTATTCGAAGTGGAAAACATGAACAGGTTGATATGTTATGAATGCGAAAGAAGAAGCACCGGTAAAAACCTGCGTGTTCTGCGGTAAAGAAAGAACAGACCCTTATTTTTGTTGGGGTTGCGGAGCATACAAAGTATCGTTTGAAACAAGAAACATGCCTTTAGGCAAGCAACCTTATGCTTTACCAAGCATGTTACATGCTGAAAAGATGTTAAAGAGGAGGAAAAAGAAGAATGAACGAAAAATTGACAAGCAAAGAAGCGTGGAAGCTAATCCTACAAATGGAAAAGAAGGACACCCGGCACGTCTTAGGAAACGTAGCAAATAATCTCGTAGATGATGAGATTAGAACCATTATTGCCACAATGGAATTCTTTGGAGTAAGTGAATTATTCCAGCAACAATGTGAGCATGATCTAACCGTGCCAAGATTTAGGGTATTCGATTGGATATGTATGCTCCTTGATGGAAGATGCACAGGATATCCTGATGGTGGAGAAGCAAACAATAAACTCGCAACCAAAGTTATCGCACATTCCTTCCTGAAGTCTGAAGGAGATGTTGACAAATTCATAGCAGACCTGAGATATTCAGATTATGAATTAGACAGGTCATATGAAAGAATTGAGTGGATTGAAGAATGAAACTAAAATGGATTAAAGGATGTATTGGAACTGTTTGCATTGCATCATATGGCTATTTGAAATATAAACAAGATAGTTGGTGGCACGTTGTATTTTTTATTTTAGCTGTCTTATTATACTATCTTTAGAGGAGAAACAATGGCAACAATAAAATTTGGAGATTTAAAGCTTGTGGGAAAGTATAGCTTACTGCCTGGAGTGATTTCAGTTAAATGGACAGAAGCTATTATGTTGGACTTAATACCACCACCACCAAAGAAAATAATAATCTTTGGTTGGCACATCTATACCCTTGAGTATGGAAGATTAGATGGAACTTGGAAATGGGTAACACTAAAGAAAGATGATGAATGTTATCCTGCAAACCCATATGTCGTGCCTTATCACAAGCTTGATCAAATATTTGAAGATTGAATGCAGTCGCTATTAAGTTTTGGGGATGAAGATGATTGATAAAATATGTTTAAATTGTGGAAAGCGGTTCGCAGCAAAACAAAAGAGACGAAAGTATTGTAGTTTAAACTGTTCTGCAGAAAGCAATTGTAAGAAAATTGCAAAAAAAGGAGCTAAAGCAATGCATGATAAATATCCGCAGAAAGGTAAAAACAACTTTAATTTCAAAAATTGGCGAAGCAAAGACTATAGTTATTATCAAAGAAGGGATAAACTCAAATATCCTGAAAAGCATAAGGCAAGAGAGATATTAAGAGATGCAGTCAGGAAAGGAGAGATTATAAAACCAAATTATTGCACTCAATGTTTTATAGTTAAGTCTCTACCAGAAATACATGGTCATCATGAAGATTATTCAAAACCCCTCAAAATTGAGTGGTTATGTAGAGATTGTCACACAACAAAACATAAAAAATAGACTGCCAACTGCATGAATACAAGAAGGAGGAAAAAATGAAGGCGATGACACCAGACGAATTTGCATACATAATGAACAACCCAAAGGATATGATAGAAACTCTTAAGCGTGCAGAAAAGAAGATGCAAGAGAATCTACCTAAGAACCTTGAGAAGCTTTTAGAGATGGGAATCATAACTAAAGCCCAGAAGAAGAAGTTTTCAAAGAAAGAGCTGGGACAATTTATTGAGAGCATGCTTGAAGTGGCAGAAGCAAAAAAGAATAAAGAATTCCCTGCAAAAGAGAAAATCATATTCCTAACAGCTGATCCTTTTATAATAAAAAGAAGAGTTGAACTTGAAAAGACCTTCAGTTGTAAAATACGAACAATGGAAGAATCAATTCCGTTTATGAAGGCGGAGATGGAAAAAATTGACAAGAAAGATAGGTCGTATATTGGTTAGTATCTTAATCCCTACCTGCTTCTTTGTCGTAATATTCTGCATGGTTAAACTCGCAGCCCCGTCATGTCCTAATGTGGCATGCAACTATGAACCTGCAGAATGCAACCCCACATTAGAAGTTCCAGAGCAACCGGATTGTGTATGTGCTGCGTGTCCGAATGTGACTGTTAAACCAGTAACTTGCTATCGGACAGTGCATACCTTCTCGAGCTGGTTAGATGAAGTAGCTTCGTCTGTTTATCTGGAACGCCAACACAATGGCAGAGAATCTTGGGATTGTGATGATATGGCAGAGGAACAGGAAAGTAGGATTGAGAACACCTTAAAAGATGTGAAAGATGCAAGAGCTGTATGCCATACGATATATGGAGAGCTTCTTGTTGAAGACAAATGGGTAGGTCATGCATGGGTATCTTGTGACTTTAAAGGAATAATCTTTGAAGCAACAGATGGAACCATCGTAGATCCTTGGGACTATGGAAAATACAGACGATGAACAGGTTGTATGCTGGAATTGTGGAGAAGTCTCTACAGACGGCGTATGCCCCTACTGCGGAGAAAATATATAAATGAAAGCTAAACCAGACACACTTTGGCACTGCACAAGACTGAATAATATTGACTGTATTATCAAAGAAGGATTAATTGCGCAAGGTCCAGAACAGAGAGAGGATAAGATAGAGGGGGTCTATCTATCAACTTATCGGTTCAACTGGATGTGGAATACAACCAGACAAGGAAAGTTTAAAGGCGCTACAATCCTTGTAAATGTCAAGGGTCTTGAACTTCTACCTGATTATCATAACAATCCTATCGACACCAAGTTTAATAGCAAAAGACTTGGAAGAGATTACATCCATAGACAAGATATTCATCCAGATAGAATTCTGGAAATTTGGGTGGAAACTGAAAAAGATACATTTCAGAAACTTGTTGGATGGAAAATTAGGAACAACAAAATACAAGAATAGGTGTGTGTGGAAATGGAATATTACATTGGGAATAGGACAAGTTCCACAGAGAATTTGAGGAGGTCATACGACATGACAAAGACAAAAAAGACAACAAAGAAAAGAAAAGAAAAGATAGAGTATAAGCCAGGAACAAGTGTAGCAGCATATGTGAAACACTTGTTGTCTAAGGCAGGTCTATCGCATGATAGAAAGAAATGGCTTAGAACATTCGATAACTGTGTGTTACCTAAGAGTGTTCGATGTGCGGTAGATGAAGCTATATCTTCGGTGCTTAGAGTGGATTTGCTTGAGAAGTGGGGTTTGAATGAGCATTTCGAGAAAGGATTGACAAATTCTATCTTGATATACGGACCACCCGGAACAGGTAAAACTATGGTTAGTGAATCAATCGCAGGAGTTCTAAACCAGAACCTGATGAGGATTAGTTCAGGAACAATACAAAGTAACATTCCTGGACAAACTGAAAGGAACATAACTGAAAGCTTCCAAAAAGCTCTACAAAACAAAGCAGTTATATTGTTTGATGAATGCGATAGTTTGCTTAGCAACAGGAACAATGTTGGAACAATCTTAGCAGCTGAGATAAATACTCTATTGACTGAGATAGAGCGGTTCGAGGGAGTGGTTATTCTAACAACGAATAGACTACACCAACTTGATCCAGCTCTACAACGAAGGATTGTTGCGAGGGTTAAGCTTGACACACCAAACTTTTCAGCAAGGAAAATGATTTGGCAAAAGCTTATGCCAAAGAAGATGCCAACTGGAAACTTAGATTATGACAAGCTTGCAGTCCATGAAGTGACTGGTGGACAAATCAAGAACGCCATAGTCGGAGCTGCAAGAAAAGCAATTGCAACAGGAAAGAATAAAGTTCTGCATAAGTATTTTGACGATGCAGTATTGCGAGAAGTAACAGCTCAGGAAGAGTTTGAAGACTGCCAACCAAAATACGTTGACAATTCAACGATTGACCGGCTTAGAACTTTGACTGAGAAATTCAAACCAAGGGAGTGATAAGCATGAAAGAAATAAAACCTGCATTTAAGAATAGTTTTGATGGCTATTACATGGCTCAAAGTCCAGATGGAGTCTTGAGATGTTCATGTGGAAGAAAGCTGATTAAATTAGATGAACATACTTGGCAATGTTCTGGTGGATATCCCATCTACAGGGATGAGGATGGTGCGTTTGTGCTTGATAAGTTTGGAAACTTAATGTTGAAAGCCAAAGACCATGACGCAGCAGCTAAAAAAGAAGCTAAATTCTTTAACGAGTTTAAGGATAATGAGGATTGCGATGGCAACCCCATAGGATAGAGTTAGGGAAACAAACAGGTATGAGAATATGAAAACAGGCAGTTGGATTCTAAATAAATTATTGGGAACTGGTTACTTACCTGGAGTCAACACCATCTATGGACAGCCGGCATCTGGGAAAACATTCTTGTGTTACATTGCTGCAGCTGAACAATTGAAGCGAGGTAAGAAGGTGCTTTACATAGATCCAGGTAGGAACTTCTCAGCCGAAAGGTTCAAGGATGTCCATACAGATCTGAAGAATCTAATCATAGCCAGACCAACTTCATTCTCAAATCAGACTGCAATGATTAAAGGTCTTCAACAAAAATACAAGAATACCTTTGATTTGATAATCATTGATTCAATGCTCAGTTTCTTCAGAGTAGAATCAACTAAGAAGAATCGAAGCGTGTTACTCGCATTGGAATCAGACCAGCTTTCACGGCTCGGTAGACTTGGAGTTCCTGTAATTCTCACTACTGATGTTTATACTAACCTTGATACTCAAAAAGATGTAATGGTTGGAGGAGATGTGCTAAAGTATGTCAGTCGCCAAATCCTGCATCTAATCAAACTCAAAAAACATATAAAGGTGGATGTCATTAAACCATTCAAGAAAAGTGTGGTGTTTAGAATTGGCAAAAACAATATTGAAATCTAAGATGTTGGAACAAGACATAGCAGACATGCAACATGCAGAAGTATTGGCACAGCTCGATTTAATCGGGCAAAAGAGACTTGACGCACACTTTGTGGAAGCATGGGTAAATAGAGTAATTGACTATTGCTACGATAGGGTTGTATGCAAAGCACTTGGTGTGGATTATTCAAGAGTCGATACAGAACAAAACATTAGCAAGGTGAAACTATATGCTTACCACAAAGAGTTTGAATATTACCAGAACAGACATTGAACGCATGATTGCTACAAGATGGAAGATGAATCCTGACAGCCAGAACCCTTTTGAGAATCGGTTATTGGAAGAGAAGGATGTAGAAAAAGTCTTGGATGCAATTTTCGGAAGGTGAAAAAACATGAAGAGAGACACCAGTGAAGGAATGCTGTTCATTGGAGCTAAGCCCTTTATGTCATATATATCGAGCTTAGTAATGATAGCAGCTAACAAAAAAGAGGTTGTTATCAAGGCCCGCGGAAAGTTCATCAGCAAGGCAGTAGATGTCGCGCAGATGGGAAAAACAAGATTTCTGAAAGAATTTAAAATCAAATCGATTGACGTGGGCAGTCAAGAGTTTGAGAACAAAGAAAAGAACAAGAAGGACAACAACACAATAGTTAGAAAGATTAGAGTAAGCACTATAACGATTGTAATGTCGAAATAATCTATTCTGGAGGTGGCAATATGCCAAAGATACCGTTAGATGAGGGAACTAAGCTATTGTTCTATGCAGCAGCTGAAATACCTACAGGAAAGATCCATGTGATTGCCTGGAAACACCATGGAACAAAAAAAGACCATGGACTTGAAATTAGTGAAGATAGGAAAAGAATTGATATCTATTTCCCTTCAATGTCTGCGATGGGGTTAGAGCCGAAGAATGCAACAACAGACGACACGTTGAGAGAAGAAGCAAGACAAGCATTACGCAAATTAGGTGAACAGCTTAAGATGTTTGAATTAGGAAATAATAAACTTGAGATACTCCATGAAGAAGATCTTGAGCACGAGGACTTCAATGAGATGATGAACTGGCTCACAGGAAAACCAGACTTCATGAAATGCATTTGTGATTGAAATGGATATGAAACAAAGGATGAAAAAACTAAGTAAAATTCTCGATGGAAATGAAGAACAGATTTGGGAGTTCGCCCAGAAATATAAACGAGCATTAAACAAAGGACAATTATTATCCTATGCAGAGATATATGAAAACTTAATCAAACCTATGTCTGTTAGCTTATTCTTATCATGCAACGAGCTCGGAATTTTCCAGATATTTTCAAGAGAGTTTATTGATGAGCTAAGTAAAGAAATCAAGAAACTTAAAGCAAAAACAATTATTGAAGTTGGGGCTGGAGATGGAAACTTATCAAGAGCACTTCAGAGAAAAGGAGTTGACTCCAAACCAACTGACAATTACAATTGGAAGAAAAGAGGGAACATTAATTATCCAAAAGATGTTGAAAAGATAGATTTCAAAAAAGCACTCAAGAAATATAATCCAGAACTTGTAATCATATGTTGGGAAGAGTTAGGAATGCCCTTCACAGAAGAGATTCTAAAACATCCCTCAGTTAAATGGGTAATATGGATAGGAGAGGGTCTTGGTGGTTGTTGTGGCAATGATTCATCATTAGAAAAGCTAAACCACACATACATAGAGAACAAGTATTGCCTTGCACGGACTGATATGGGACAGATTCTACATACCTGCGTCTATTTATTCAAGAAATAGAAAACATTTTAAATGCGATTTAACATGATACTTCTAATGTTAGCACCACCAAAGCCTAAAGGACTGGAAGAATCTATAGGAATGACAATGCATAAGTTTTTACTTTCGCAGCTGGACAGGATAGTTGAAGAGGAAGATAAGGCAGATAATCGCTTCTCAAAGGGTATGCGGTTGCTTTACAAAAAAAATACAAATCCAATTTATACGAATTATTATGAGCAATTATATGAAATTGCAAATAACGCTCAACAACAACGACGGGCACTAAGGTCAACCCCTGGTGTCTGCGCACACGAGGATGATGAATATGGAAGGTGAAGTATGTTCAGAATGTGGAGAGATTCTTCTTTTTGATGGTCTTGTGCTACAGGATTTAAAGAAAAATGAAACACAATATTTCTGCGATTGGGATTGCCTGGAAGACCATATCGAAGGCCGTGTCGATCAAAAGGCAGAAGAGCAGTAAGCTCATAATCAAAATTATTTTCTTTATTGTCGGAGTGATAATGGCTCTGACTACGATATTCTCAGCACTAAATATGTTTAAATAGTAATTAGTATTTTGAAATTTGGAGGTAAAAATGTCAGAAGAAAAAAGAACTTTGGTAAAGATAGTAAAGAGCAAAGAAGGGCTTGAAGCGTCACTTTGTTTAGATGCCAGTAATTTAAAGGAAATTATGGCACTTGACAAAGCACTTGGGGTCCTCAGAACAAAGATGAGAGAATCCGTATCTGAAAAGCTTGGTGAGATGGTAGGGAAAGATCTATCATCTAAGTTAAATAAAGAAGGCAGCGAATCGGTAGTAGGTGCTCTCAATGAGATAAAAGACAAACTCAAGACCATGGACGAGGAACAAGTAAAACAATTCGTCAAAGACATGAAGGGTATGGTAAACAATTGCTGAAAACAAAATGGTAGATATAATCGCACAAAAGTTCACAAAAGAAGACAAACGTGAGATGTCACAAGCAGCCACAGACATAATCGATTTGCTAACTAAACGATTTGGCAAAGGTAGGGAAGGTGTTCCAATGAAAAGCCAAGTTATGGAGCTTCTTAGACGAGGTTACATGGATGAAATTTCAATGCAGAGGATTATCGATTTAGATAAATCTGGAAATGACAGGACGAAGGATTATGATGACCTTATCCGAATCAGACAGATTGTAGAGGGTATGGCTGATAGTCACCTTAATCTAATGATTTTCAGAGATTGTGATGAACTCTGGATGCAGTTCCATATGTCCAAGATTTTGAAGCTACCAACATATGTTATATCTGAGGAAAAGAATAGAAGGGTAGTCCAAGAAAGAATTGCTGCGTATGTCAAGAAGATTGTTTATATCCCTAAAATAGATAACGCTAATCTGGATAAAGCAATGAAAGAACTCAGACCCTTACTTGAAAAAGAAGGAGTTGATGAAAAATGACATTTTTGGATTTATTTTTTTCAAAATTTAGATATTTCAAAGTCGGAGATAATATTTATACAAAGAATACAACACCAGAGTTTGATATAGAGGGTATTATAGAAACGATAGATAAATATGGTGGTTATGATATAAGAATAACAAGAGGGACAAGAGAAAATCCGAAAGGATGTTTAAGGATGATGCCGAAGCATTTATTGAGGAAACAACAGGTGATGAAAAATGGAAAAGAAGATAGCTAAACATATTGTTAAAAACTGTGTCAAGGAATGGAACAAAAGAGGCAAGAAGATTGATCCTGGCTTCCCAGAATTCCTTGAAAAAACATTATTAGATTGCCCAGATGAAGATGGGAACAAGAGAGTAACAATGTTTGGAACTGACGATGTTCACTTAGTTCCTTACGAACATATGATTCTTAATGGATTACAAGGAACGGAAGTAGAAAACTTTCCAATCGAGAAAAAGAAGTGATTTCTATGGGATGAATGCATGAGAGATTGATGAAAGCATAAATCTGATGAGCGTGAGTAGGCAGCAAGGCAAGATTCAGTGTATTCCTCGAGGCACTACCTGATGAGCCGGATGTGAAAGCCAGTATCAATTTTTGTAATAAAATAATATCTCTTTGGGCATTTTTAATGGTTCGATTCCATCACATCCCCTTGGCGCCCTAAGCGCCACTAACGACAGGAAGGAGGTAACGATAAAATGATAAGTAGACAAATCTTAACCACTTTACTCAATGATAAAGCAGACGAAATTATTGAGCAATTGACTGTAGCTGAAGAAGCTGAGTTCAAAGCTGTGAATGAATCTAAGTCAGTAAAGAAGTTAAAAGAAGCAATCACAGAAACTCAAAAGAGAATAATAGATTTGCAAGGCAGTGTCTTAGAAGAGAATAAACTTCTAAAAACACAAGTCGAAGCATTGAAAATTATTTTCAAAAGAAAACAGATACAAATGTGTTTAGATGGAACTCTTGAAATCAGTAAGTATGGATTCATTGAAGAAAATTACAAGATGAGTCCAATTGATGTAAAGCAAAAGAAACCAGGCCATCATCCGGCAAGGAATTCAAGTATGCTACCTGAAATCAATGGTTCAACAATGATAGCACAACGAGTAATAGCAGATTTCAGAAAAGAAGTCCTTAAGCTCAATATTGCGATTGAGACTCTTGGAAAGAAAGATCTGAAAGACATTCTTGACGAATTTATGAATAAGCGATTCGTTTGAGAAGAATTCTCAACAATGGAGGTAAATAACAATG
>Ga0307376_10005801_pt1 | contig 11059 bp, 8 predicted proteins | sample TR2MG_FD_202536 | JGI IMG/M metagenome (GOLD analysis project Ga0307376, IMG submission 202536) | Soil microbial communities from Risofladan, Vaasa, Finland - TR-2 | ecosystem: Environmental > Terrestrial > Soil > Coastal area > Acid sulfate soil | place: Finland: Risofladan, Vaasa | collected... | reverse complement strand
CGCTCAATTTCCTCGATAAGGATCCGACGAATGGCTTCTTCCGACTCGCCTCCGGTAAAACGCGGCCGGCCATTGACGAAGATGCCCCGGGCGGCGGCGTAGTTTCGCAGTGACTCTGGTGTTAACGACTCCTGGCGCAGGATAACCTGATCGCCGAATTCCTGGGCAACCCCAGGAAGCAGCATGAGGGTGGCCGCTTCATAAGGGCAAAGATAACCGCTTAGAACTAAAATCTCCACGGGGGTTCCTGAACGGGGTTGTATTTGAGGTTGTAGGGGTTCAACCTTAATCTCGGCCTGAGTGATCGGCCGGTATAACAGTTTCTGGTGACCCTTTTCAAGAATCACGTTAAACTCTCGCGAGAGATAATGGTCCATGTGCATCTGGCCTGGAATGTCGGTTGCTTCCACCAAAATGCCCTTGGTGTCCCACGTTTCCAAATCTTCCAGAAAGGTCTCGAAGATTAGGTGGCCAAAGCCCTGCTTTTGATAACGCTGCTGAACCCACTCGCAGTACACCACGGCTACCTTGTCCTCTACCTTGTAAGGGGTCAGGGCGTGCTCGGCCATCGCGTAATAAAGATGGCCGACGACACCAGACCCCTCTAACTGAAGATGGTATCCCTCAACGTAGCGACCCAAATTTTCACTCATCCAATCACGGCAAGCACACAGAGCGCCAGGCCAGGGTGTGGGCACCTCGGTCATGCAGCAATAAGCCTGTTGAGCATCTTCGGTTTTCTTTAATCGCTGTACGGTTATCTCTAGATCATTCATAGCTTTGACACCCTGGAAAATTGTCTGGATAACGGATACTTAGACCATGATTTCCAACCAGAACTTAGGCTATTTAAAGATACATCATAGCAAGAAACTTGGCCTGAAAAAAGGGATGGGTGGTGAGTTCGATGTGTTCTATCTCCTGTACAACCTTCGTTGCTGCCAATAATTGTTTTTTTGATAACAACACTTGCCTGGCGCCCATACCGGCTGCGTTGCCCACCTGTTTGAAACGGTCGATAGGTAAATCAGGAAACATGCCTACCCGGATGGCATTGGGGATGTCAATAAAAGTACCGAAAGCACCGGCCACGATAAAATCCTCGATGTCAGCAGGCTCTATGCCGGCTTCAACCATGAGAATTTCCAGCCCGGTGCGAATGGCCGCTTTGGCCAATTGGATCTCGTTGATGTCCTTGCGGTTCATGGTCAATGCCCGACCATGCCCGGTCTTATCGGCCGGAACGATCACGAATGCCGGTAATTTTTCCTCCTCGCAGAGAACCAGGGCATGGTTTGTTTGAACCGCCCCCTTTTCATCAATCACCCCAGCCAGTCGCATTTCGGCGACGGCATCCAGGATGCCCGAGCCACACAGGCCTACTGGCAATTGGTGATCAATGGTATAGATATGAACCTTCCCATCGATGATCTTGACCCGTTCGATGGCCCCAGGCGCCGCTCGCATGCCATCGCGAATGTGTGCCCCTTCAAATGCGGGGCCGGATGCGCAGGAACAGCTTAGCAGGCGGCCATTGGTCGCCAGAGTAATTTCGGTATTAGTGCCGATATCTACCGCCACCGTTGTTTTGTTGCTTCGCCAAATGTCAGTTGCCAGGATCATCGCTACATGGTCGGCGCCCACGTAGCCGGCAATATTGGGCAGCAGAGTCACATTGGCACCCGGGGACAGGTGAAGACCAATATCAGCGGCCGGGAACTGTAATAAATCGCTGACAGCGGGCACGTATGGAGCCAGGGCCAGTTGTTCCACGGGCAACCCGGCAAATAGATGGTGCATGGCCGTATTGCCCACGATGACTGCGTCAACAATATGCGTCACCGGCAGCCCAGCTTCGGCGCACAATCTCGAAGCCATCGTATTGACAACCTCGACCAACTTGCCTTGCATGATCTGCCGGCCTTTTTCTTGTGCCTGGGTGTAAGCGATGCGGCTGATGACATCCTCACCATAAGCGATCTGTGGGTTCATCTCGCCGGTTCGGGACAACGTTTCTCCACTGCCCAAATCCAGTAAGTAAGCGGCTACTTTGGTGGTGCCAATATCCACTGCCAGGCCTAGGAGGCTACTTTGTTGAGGAAGCACGGCCACCACTTCGTCCTGGCGCAGGGCCACCCTGGTCGACCACTTCATCCGCCGTAATTCGTCAGAAAGGGAAATAAGGATGGGCAAATGGATGCGGACAGACGTGTGGCCTCGTTCACTTAACGCAGCCAGAAGGCGGGACACATCGGAACGCAGGTCATGCAGGCTAGGTGGCTCGATCTCCAGGTCAACTGGTTCCGTCAAGGGATCCAGTTCCACCTCGATGCCCTGGCCTTCAACCTGCAGGCGCTGCGGCGTGGTGAGGGACTCCGGCGGAATGTCGATCTTAACATCGCTTTCAGGCATGGCCTGGCAAGCCAGACGATAGCCAATCGCTAAATCATCGGCCGCTATATAATCTTCCTCAATAAATGTGGGGTGAGATACCTGTCCTTCTACTACTTTGATGCGGCAACCTTCGCACCAGCCTTCGCCGCCGCACAGGGAGACCAGGCCAACGCCGGCCGATTGCGCCGCCTCGAGGAGGGAGTCACCAGGGGTAATCCTCGTGCGCCGGCCGACAGGCTCCATGTCGACCAGGTAGGAGGCAAGGTCAGGCTTCTGCCGGGTCATAGTGATCCTGGTATCGACAGGTATCGCGCATGGCACAGAAATCGCATACTTTGCCCTGGTAGCCCATGTCTGGTCCAAGACCGAGAACCATCGACAGGGACTTGCGTGGGGTCATAATGTAATATTCGTTGAGCGTCACGCCAATTTCTTCTCCGTTTATCAGAGTGAAGATTTGGGGTTGTCCTTGGTCAACTGACCAACCGATCATCCCTGGACTCAGCGGGATCGAGGCCTGGAAACCGTCTTGAGCGGCCTCTGCCTCAAGGAGGCGGCACGCTTCATTGGCTAATGATTCCACCGCGGCCGAACCGACGCCGTCAAGGGCCAAAGCGTAGACCATATCCTTGTTGGTTACCGTGGATATAAAGTCGTCTAAGGCTGTGCCGATAGTACACACCAGGATCGCTATTTTTTGCGCTGGGCCAAGATGTTGGGCGATCAATGAGCCAGTAAGAAAACCACCACCGGCCAGGGTGATCCGTTCATGGCGAATGGTCTGAACCTCATAGTAGCTAACGGCCACCTGCGGCTGGAGAAGCTCGCGACCCGCCTCCAGGGCTTTGGTTGCCGTTTGAACTAGCCGGGGACTACGCGTACGAATGATAGTCGGGTCAGCCCCTTGTCCGCGCAGCACGGCATCTTCGTCGAGCAATAGCTCCCAGTCGGCCATGTCGAGATTCATCAGTCAGTTTTTCCTGCCTGCTGGCTGCGCCAATAACCGATATAGCGAGAACCATAGTTATCGCGACCGAGTAATAAGTCGGCCGCGCGGATAGTCTGAGTCAATTTCATTGGGTCGGTGATGGCGCAGGTAGCCCCGGCGCCAATCGCTAAAGCCAGAAAAGCCTGGTTGACAGTGTGGCGATCCGGTAGGCCAAAGGAAACATTGCTGGCCCCCAGGTTGATATTGACGCCAAACTCGCGCTTCACTAATTCAATCGTTTTAAGTGTTACGACCCCGGCCTGGCTATCTGCGCCGACGGTCAACACCAGGGGATCGATCACCACGTCTTCGGCCGGGATGCCAAGTTGGGCCGCCCGTTCGATAATTTTACCGGCAATTTTTAACCTCTTCTCAGCACTATTGGGGATGCCATCATTGTCCATGGTCAGACCAATCACCGCTGCCCCATACTCTTTCACCACCGGCAAGACGGCTGCTAAGGAGGCTTCTTCGCCATTCACCGAATTCACCAACGGCTTACCGGATAGGACCGCCAGCGCGGCCGCCAAGGCATCGCGATTGGCCGAATCAAGGCACAACGGAACTTCTACGGCCGCGGATACAATTTTGGCTACTTCGGGCAGTACGACAGCTTCATCCAGGCCGGGTACGCCGACATTGACATCCAATACGTCAGCCCCGGCCGCAACCTGTTTGAGAGCCAGGCTACGGACGTACTCATAGTTTCCCTCTGCGAGCGCGGCGGCCAATATTTTGCGGCCGGTCGGGTTGATCTTCTCACCGATGATAATAAAGGGATAATCAAAATCGATAGTTACTTCTTTTTGTTCGCTGGATAAAATGGTTTTCATAGTAGCACTCTTTTTACATGCCAGGCCAACTGCCAGGCGCCTCGTAAAGGATGATATTCTTCACCGATGGTGCCTGACAGTTGTTTTTTTTCGATAAATATCCGAAAAGCTGTTACCGTAATGCTTGAATATTATCTAATCCCAGGGACCTTGTACAAATTCCAAACCCAACCTGGTCAACTCTTCTTTGACGCGTCGATAACAATCCTGCCATTCCTGGGTAGGGGTGACACTTTTGACATCATATACCTCATTGAAGGGTTTACCGCGTTTGGGATTCTTGAAGGTATCCTTGTACTTCTCCATGAGTTTGAGGGCGATATCATTGGCCTGTTCGCGGTTAATCCCGGCGCGGGTCGTAGCTTGCGCGACCTCACCCTGGAAACCACATTCCAGCCCGGAGTGGTGATCGACATTGTTGCCGCCGGTGCTGCCAACACCATGTTGGGTATAGCTGCACACTTCGCCAATAATGGCGTGTTGGGCAACCTCGTAAAGCAGTTCATCGGTGCCAGGTCCGCACATGCAGAAGGGGTCATCTGTATAGACCAGGTGGGTATTGCGGCCCATCGCCTGGCCCACTGTGGCCAGCACATACATGCCCCAGGGATCGGAGTTGTTGATCCACTTGATGTGGGTAATGCTTAAATAATGGTAAGTAGCGTAGTAACAGATCACACCTATCAGGAATTCGGCCACCGAGACAATGGCCACACCCTCGGGCGGACCACCGACCCCGCCGGTCAGGGGGGTCATCAGGTTGATGATATGAGAGCCGTAGTTGAGTAGGTGGGGAACCCGGTTCAACTGATCGTCGTCGATCTTTAGCTCGCACATCTGGGCCACAAGCCGGCCGTCGCTAGGACGCAGGCCATTTACTGGCTCGCTGGCGGCCATTTTACCAATGGCGGTCATGCCGGTGGCGGCATCACCAATATGCATGCCCGGCTTGCCAACTCGGCGGACTGCCTCGCGGGCAATCGCCGCATCTCGCTGCACAGCCTTCACTTCCATCAGGGTGCCGGCCATGATGTCATAGCCATTGTAGGTCAGGGTGGCCCCGGACTCGATGGCGTGAACATATGGCTCCTGGGCGTAGCTGACCAGAAGAGGTAGATAATAATCTTCGCTGCAGGGCTGGCCGGCCGGACCGGTCAGGTTAAAGGAAGGGGTTGGGTCTTCCACGCCACGATGGCGGGCTAAAACCATGTCAGCCCCTTCGCCAAGGCGTAGTTCAGATGGGGCCTGGCGCAGCGCCTCCATGATCTCGGCTCGATTGAATTTGATCACCCGCTGGGTATCGAGGTGGTAACAACCAACATCGATCAGTAGCTGCACGCCTGCCTCAAAGACACGATCGGCCAGAGCATCATCAGAGGGGCATACTTGTTGGGGATCAAAAGTAATATCGAATTCGCGAACAAGTTCCATCGTACGTTTGGCTAGCTTCAGGTCAAATTGAACTTCCTTCATGAAGGAACCGGAACGCGAACGTTGGTAAATCTCAACAAGTCTATCATTCATAAACATGTCATTAATCCTTTTACTTTCCCAGGAGGGTGTTAGCTAACTCAACAGCGCCGGACGCCGAAGCGGACCAGCCGTTGGCTCCGATCTCATCAGAATATTCCTGATCCGTTGATCCACCGCCAATGATGAAGGGGTATTTTTCCGCGAGATCCAATTCCTGAAGCAGATCGGCTACTTCGCGACATCCGGCCCGGGTGATGCTCATCAATGCCGAGGCGGCGATGAGGTCCGCCTTGTTGGCCTCGGCCGATTCGACGAAAGTCGCCGCGGCTACATCCTTGCCCAAGTCAATGACTTTGTAGCCGTGAGCCTTAAACAGACTACCGACAATGTTCTTACCAATGTCATGGATGTCGCCTTTCACGGTACCGAGCACGACAGTGCCCTCGGATAGCATTTGGCCACCGCTCTTGAGCAGCGATTCTTCGATCACTTTTGAGCAGGCATTACCGGCTTCGCCGGCGGCCATCAGCTCAGGCAAAAAGATGTCCAGATCTTCAAAGCGCTGGCCAACCGCTACTAATGTCGGCACCACAACTTGTTGAATAAGTGCCAGTGAGTCAACGCCCGCGGCCAAGGCTGCCTCTGTGGCAGCAACGGCCTCGTTCTCGTCTCCTCCGGCCAATGCCTTGGAGAGCCTTTCGGCATACTCCTTGGGGACAGATGATTCAGTCATGTTATCTCCTTCTTCATGTAAATAGAAAGTTCGCGTAAAAAAACAAAAGGGCGGAGCTTACCGGTTTAGTTGCCCGGCGCTCTGCCCCTTCTCCTCGGAAGTCACAGCTTAAGTTCATGAGGTGTGTTTGGCGGTCTGGCTAAGACGCTTTGTAGTGCGCCTATACAGTTGCGGGACAGCGCCGGTCTTTCACCGGCTTCTCCAGAGCACGCCTCATTGACCATTCAAGATAATGTTAGATCCCTGGGCAACCTCCTTCTAGCTCATCGGACCACGCCGTCGAACCAGCTCAAAAGACATGTGATTTCCAGGATAATGTTCAAGGGAGTGAAATACCGGCCGTTCAGCGGCATTGAAGCCAGTTTCACTAATGACCAGCATTGGGGTCAGGCGGTCGTAGGGTAGATCCAGGCTGAGATCGATGCTTTGGACCAGGTCGGCTCGCAGGGTAGCGATGTGATATTCGACGCGCTGGTTACCATACTGCTCCAAGAAATGGTACAGAGGTTGGCCAAGGCCGGGGTGATTGGCGGCGGCAAAGTCCATATCGGCCGCCAGTACCCACCCGGGTATAGAGGTTATGCAATAGATGACGGGCAGATTGTCAGCCGTGAAGATCTTATACGATTGCAAAACAGGTTGATCGGCCGCCAGGTTTAAGGTCTTGGCCAGATCGGCCGGGGGGACGATCATTTCAGCCCGGATTAACTTTTCGCCTGATTGAAAACCTCCGCGGGAGATCAGGGTGTGGAAATCGGTGGCCTCGTTGAGGGCATTGGGCAAGCCAGATAGGGTGCTTACGAAGGTGCCCACGCCTTGTTTGCGCACCACCAACCCCCGGGTTGCCAGATTGCTGATTGCTGTTCTCACGGTGGCCCGGCTGACATTGAACTCGGTCGCCAGATCATTCTCCGGCGGCAACTGGCTTTCAGGCGGGTACTCCCGGTTGCGGATCCGTTCTACCAGTATGTCCAGGACCTGGTCTGCGAGTGAAGCACTTCGAACGAGTGGCTGCATGTCATCCCTTACTGACTGTAAATGTCAGATGGCAGCCATCTGACATTTACAGTTTATAACAGCCTTACCCGATTGTCAAGAAACGAAGCTGCTACCTCCTAATATTGCCGCGCTCTTTTCCAACCGTTGTCCAGATCCAACCCCATTTCTTTAATGGCTTCTCGCACTTTTTGATACAAATCCAGCCACTCTTGATTCGGTTCGACGGTGTCGGTGTTATACAGTTCGGCGAAGGGCTTGCCAGCCGGAGGATTCATATGAGTCGCTTCATAATGACTGAGGCATTCTAATACTAGGTCATTGGCTTCCTCGCGGGTGAGCCCCAGGCTGGCATGGGCTACCTCGGCGTTGAAACGGTTCTCCAAGCCAGTGGTCTGGTCCTCGCTGGATCCACCGGTAGCGCCGACCCCATTGTGGTGCAAGCCACTCACCGTGCTGGCGACTGATCCGGCAGCTATTTCCCATAACACATCTTCAGTTCCCAGCCCGGCCTGTGTATAAATTGCGGTCATGGAGAGCATGGGCGTGTTGCGCGAAAGCGCCTGCCCACCGAGGGAATAGACCCATAGCCCCATGCGATCGGTATCGGTGCTCTCTAAAAGATGCATATGGCCATAAATGTGGTAGGAGGCATCGTAACATACGGCGCCCAGAATATGGCAGGCCATGGTGACAATTGCTGTGCCCTGCGGACCACCTCCTAACCCACCAACCAACGGGGTCATCAAGTCGACAACATGCATACCCACATTCTGCATGTGAGCAACCCGGGATAGTTGATCAAAATCGGTCTTTAACTCAACCATTTGAGAAACCAGCAGGCCATCCGAAGGGCGCAGACCCGAGTCGGGGTCGATGGCTGCCATCTTTCCCGCACAGGTCAGAGGCATCGCTACGTCGTTGATGTGCATGCCTGGCCGGCCGGCCTTGCGCACGGCTTCTCTGGCCACGGTCGCATCGCGGCGAGCTGCCAGGATTTCTAACGGTGTGCCAGGGGTCACGGAATAGCCCATATAGGTTGATACTGAGCCCGCACCCAGGCAATTCACCAACGGTTCTTGGGCACAGCTCTGTAAAATCAGCGGGTGATAGCGTTCCGAGCAGGGGGTTCCGGTGGGGCCGCTGTGGACCACGCAGGGGACGTCACCTTCCACTGGCCGGTGGCCCATCCTGACGGCGTCTTTCCCAATACCCAGGATCAATGAACCGGGGGCAGCGGCCACTGCGTCCTCGACTTCTTTGCGGGTAAACATGATCCGGCGCTGGCTGCTCATGTTGTAGACGCCCATATCCAAGAATAGCTGTATACCGGCCTGGTAAAGGCGATCGGCCATATCGTCGTCGGCCGGGACCAATACCTGGGGATCATATGTTAAGTTGTACTCCTTGACCAACTCGGCCGTTCGCCGGGCCAGGGCCATTTCAAAATCCTTCTCTATCATATATGGGCCGGTCTCAGACCGTTTCACAATTTCCGGTAACCAATTTGTTTGCATTTTCGCCCTCCTAGCGGCGGTCCATTAACTGTTGGGTATTGTTATTGGCCGTAACCAAAAAAACTTGCAAGGCAATATCGATCAACTCGGGTGAACAATCCGCTTGCGCAAATATTTGCGAATCTGCCAGGTCAACCCACACTGGTGACAAATTATTTAATCTGCTGACCATGCCCGTTTCAACATCCGGCGCGGCATGGTATATCTGCCCCACACCCGAGGTGATCAGCCGGGTCAGGCACATTGGGCAGGGCTCCAGGGAAGTGAAAAGAAAATAATCCCGCATGCTGGTCACCTCGGTGAAGGTATCCTCGAACTTATTCATAGTATCCATCTCGGCGTGGATATCGCTGCGGAAGTGGGGATTAAAAACATGGTTATGCCCGGCCATCACTATCTTCCCCTTCGGGTCGACGATCACTGCCCCGACACCAAAGTTGCCCTCCTTTGCGGCCTCAATCGCCTCCTGGATGGAAGCTAACACGTAGCGGTCGTGCTGGTGTTGGGGACCTAGCGGAAAATCCGTGACTTTTAGCTCTAACTCCCAGATTTCATCTGGAACTTCATAATCATAGAACATATTTCTTTATCCTTTAAAATGTTGATTGGTCTGAACCTTTCAGGGACCAAAATACACTCTCTGGCGTAAGTGGTATCTGGTTACACCAAACCCCAGTTGCCTCATGAATGGCATCGACGATGGCCGGCGCCAACGCCACCAACGACATCTCCCCTATGCCGGTAGCGCCCCAAGGGCCAAGAGGCAACTCTTCTTCCAGAATAATTGCTTCAAATTCCAGCGGAATATCGGCTATCGTAGGTATTAAATAAGTGCTCATATTTGGCGTTAGAGCGATGCCCTTTTGGGTTATAAAATTCTCCATCGTCGCCCAACCCAGTCCCTGGACCGCCCCTCCTTCAATCTGCCCTTCGACCAGTTGGGGGTTGATGGCTTTGCCCACATCGTGGGCAGAAATCAGGCGCCTGACAAAAACGTGTCCTGTTTCCAGGTCTACTTCAACTTCAACCCCTTGGGCCAGGTAAGCCAGGGCATATGCGGCGGTTCCTTGCCCAGTTAAGGGATCCAGATCCTCGGTTGGTGGTGCACGGAACGTGTAGGCGCCAACGGCCGGTCTATCTTCCTCTTGCCAACGAGCCAGGGCCACATCGGCCGCGCCTCTAATGGCATTACCCCCCATCAAGACCAACCGGGATGCGGATGCCGCTCCGGCCGAAGGGCCATCAGCTGTGTCGACTGCTCCCAACTCAATTATTTCGAAAGGTACAGCAAGCGCTTCGGCGCTCATTTGGCGTATGACGGTGTGCACTCCCTGGCCCATCTCGGCAACGGGCATACGCACGACAACGCGCTCGATATGGGCCTCGCCATACAGCTCGATAGTCGCTGTTGCTTCATCCGGCCAGCCAAAGGTAAACCCGACGGTTTTCCAACCAGAGGCTATACCGATCCCTTGCCTCATGTTGGATTGCTTTTCCTGCTTTACTTTTGGTCGCTGCCACCCATCCGGCTCGCTTCTCCAACCCAGACGCCGGGCGGTCGCCTTAAGCGTCTCCATCGCGCTAATTCCTGGGGGCACTTCAGCCATCGTGCTGGTTAATGATCCTTCATCCAGGAAGTTGCGCAGGCGCAGTTCCACAGGATCAATTTGTAGCGCTTCTGCCAGGCGGGCCATTTGAAGCTCGGCCGCGAAAACTGCCTGGGGCGCGCCAAAGCCTCGGAAGGCGCCGCCGGTGATGTTATTCGTGTAAACGGCTTTGGCATCAATCGAGACATTGGGAATATCGTATGGGCCTGTACTCAGCAATACAGTGGTGGCCAAGACATAGTCGCTGGTGGAAGCGTAGGCGCCGGCATCGGCGATGATCTCGCTTTCTTGGGCCAAAAGCTTTCCGTCGCCTCTGGCGCCCCAGCGGTGGTGGATACGCATGGCATGCCGCTTGGGATGGCCGATGGTTGTCTCCTCCCGATCCCAGACAATTTTGACCGGCCTGCCGGTCTTTAATGCGGCCAAAGCTAATGGAATATGCACTGTTACATCTTCACGGCCGCCAAAAGCTCCGCCGATTGCTGCATACTGCACCCGCACTTGTTCCTCGGGCAGGT
>Ga0307376_10005800_pt1 | contig 11060 bp, 12 predicted proteins | sample TR2MG_FD_202536 | JGI IMG/M metagenome (GOLD analysis project Ga0307376, IMG submission 202536) | Soil microbial communities from Risofladan, Vaasa, Finland - TR-2 | ecosystem: Environmental > Terrestrial > Soil > Coastal area > Acid sulfate soil | place: Finland: Risofladan, Vaasa | collected... | reverse complement strand
TTAAATCCACACCGTAGCTGCCGCCATTATTTCTTCTGTTCTTTCTCCATGAACCGCCTCCATTCGGATTGGTCGTCTGATTGTAAACATAACCGTCGGGATTAACGACCGGGACGAAGAATATCTCTCTGTTATTAACAAGGTATGTTGCTACGGGATCAGTTCCGTAGTTTTCGAGCAGCCAGTACATGTAGTATAAAGAAACAGACATACCAATCGGTTCTCTTGCATGATGTATTGCATCATAATGAATAGCCGGTTCGGTAGCTGATTCATTTATATCAGGATTATCTGAAATCTTAACTGCCCATATGATCCTGTTCTCGTGAGAGGTACCTATATTCTGTTTTGCTGTTATCAAAGCTGGATATAATAACCTCATTGAATCGAGAACCCGCACAACCTCAACGTAGGTATGGAAACCCCCCATACTCCCGTATGAAAATCCTCTAATATTATCACCGGCTTTTATCTCTTCACTTCTCTGCATCTCTTGCAAGCCTGGTTCTTCTTTATTTCTGTAATATTCATCCATATCGTCTATTAGAACTTCATATCTGAATGCTGTATTTTTTAATCGTGATAATTCATCCTGGTTTATAACAATTTCTATTCCTGTTCCGATTTTACCGAGATACTCATCGACGTTAATATCATTCATCTGAAGATTTAATAAATCCTGTTCAGAATTAACGAACACTTTTACTTTGCTGTATTTATCCGATGAGTTTTCCGCAAATGAGTTTATAACATTATAACCGGTGAATGCTAAAAATAAAAAAAATAAGAAAACAATTAATAATTTATATTTTGGTTTCATTGCTTTTTAAAAATTAAGTTTTAAATTAAAATCATGCACAAGATTATAACATCTTAAGCACTATATCAGTTTAGTTTTGGCTCTCCATTAACCTTGCTGCTCTATCTGCTGTTTTTAACTTATCGATTATCTCATCAAGGTCACCTTCTAAAACTCCGGATAGGTTATATAATGTAAGACCGATGCGATGGTCTGTTAGTCTATTTTGAGGGAAATTATACGTTCTTATCTTATCACTTCTATCTCCGGATTTTACCATGCTCCTTCTCTGTTCGGAGAGTTCTTTGTCTCTTGTTTCCAGTTCCAACTCATATATTCTTGATCGCATAACCTTCATTGCTTTATGTTTGTTTTTTAATTGAGATCTTTCATCCTGGCATTGCACAACGATACCGGTTGGTATGTGAGAGATGCGAATTGCTGTTTCAACTTTGTTAACATTCTGACCGCCAGCACCGCCAGCACGATAAACATCGATCTTAAGATCATTATCATTAATATCAACATCGAAAACTTCAGCTTCGGGTAAAACTGCAACGGAGGCTGCAGAAGTATGAAGTCTTCCGCTTGCTTCAGTCTTCGGAACTCTTTGAACTCTGTGAACACCACTCTCGTATTTAAGATCTCCATAAACACCCTTACCACTTACATTGATGACAGCTTCTTTTAATCCACCCGGTATAGAAGATTCATTAAAACTGATGACCTCAACCTTCCAGTCTTTTATCTCGAAATATTTATTGTACATCCTGTAGAGATCTGCTGCAAACAAAGCGGCTTCTTCACCGCCGGTACCCGCTCTTATTTCAAGTATAGCATTTTTTTCATCAGTAGGATCTTTGGGTATAAGAAGTTCTTTTATATCATGTTCGATTTCTGAAAGTTTTTTCTCAAGTTCCTCTTGTTCCTCTTTAGCAAGTTCCTTCAAATCAGAATCCTTCGTTTCATAAAGTAACTTTTTGTTTTCTTCAAGATCAGATTTAATTTTAATATAGCTGTCATAAGCAGTAACTATCTCACCTAAATCCGAAAACTCCTTTGACAGTTTTCTGAATTCGTTTTGATCGTTAGCGATCCCAGGCTTTGACAGCATTTCTGAAATCTCTTCGTAACGTGATTTTACCTTATCGAGTTTTTCAAACATAAATTATTGTATAGAAATTTTAGAGTCATCGTTTATTTCTTCATAATAAACTTTAAATTGCTTTAAGCTGTTGTAAATTTCTAATTGACCTAATTGATCTAATTAATCTAATCAAGTACCAATTCCAAAAATCCAACTTTTGCACTAAGAGACTCCATCTTCTAAAGACTGCCTTACAGCAGGAAGTTTATTAAAATTTTTAGACATTGGTTCTCTTTGTTATTTTTTAGAGCAATTAGAAATTAGGGAATTAGAACAATTATTTATTTTCTAAATACCAGAAAATTATCTGCGATAAATTAGTAGATTCCTTTTTCCTGTAAAAAATTCTTTACAGTATCTTTACTAAAATTTTGTAATGTAATTATTCCAAAAATTAAACTCACAACATTTCCCGTCAGAATTGTTATAATCTGTATTATAGATGCAAATTGAACTGTACTAAAAGTACCAGAGACGCTCAGTTTATTAAGCTTATTATATGCAATAAAGTCCATTACACATCCAACAACATTAATGATAGGTAACAGACCTATCAAGCATCCGAACCCGCACGTAACTACGCCGCCAATCAAGGTAGTACCTCCCCAACCAAGAAATGCTAAGATATTAATAATCGCAGATATCAGGAAGAAAATTTTACTTGTTTGAATTTCCGAGGGAACATTCATTTTACAATTTTAATTTTTAATTCTAAATAATTCCGCCGCCGCCGAATGCAAGACTAAATATTAACCTTATCAATCCGAATATAATCGCAATAGAGCACAACACTATTCCAACAACACCACTTGTTTTGTTTTCCGATTTTTTCGCATTGACCAATGATACTATACCAATAATTAAACCGATAGATGCAAAAGGAATATTAAGCCAGTTAAGGGTGGCAAAACAAGGTATAAAACCTATTATCATTCCTACAACAGATAGTATTCCAAAAATCAAGCTTGTTGTTTGCATGAGAGATAATTCTTTTATTTAAAAGTAAAAAATGATTTTCTTCTGTATAATCTACATATAGAAAATAATAATAAAGATAAAATATTTAACTCAAAAAAGAGATACAAATAAACACTGAAGTTATTCCACCGATAAGCTTCATCAAAATTACCTTTTGAAATACTAATAAAGCTGTGTGTCATACCACAAGAAAAACATTCTTTATCGAAATACTTTTTAAAGACACAAGTTGGCGTTAATGAAAGAAGAAACTCTTCGTGTAATATGAACGGAGCTATTTGAATGAGAAGAATGACAACACTAATTATTACCCAAGCAATAAAGAGTGATTTATTAAAATCACGTATGAAAACTCTATGTTCATTTTTTCGAAAAACCATGAATGAATATAGAATAAAAAAAGCAACCATTTCAGTTAAGGAATGATTGCTTATATAATAAAAGAAATTTAAATACTATTTAACTAAATTGAATTTTTCTCCGAATTGTCCGACTAATGGTAACTCGGTAGCTTTTCCATTTAAAGCATTAATAATTCCCATCACCATTAACACCCATGCGAATAGAACGATTATGTAAAAAACCACACCTATACAAAACATGGAACCAATCGTACCTAAAATCCACCCGATGACCTGAATAATAACCAAGACAATTGATTGCTCGGTATGAAACATAACAAATTTATTCTTTCTCATATCTTCCATAAGAAGAGGTATGAAAAAAATCAGGTAAGCTACAAACGCCATCGTTTTTCCCGATTCAATCTCTTCGGGAGTAATATTAAGTTGTCTTGTTGACTCAGCCATTAAAAAAAGTCTCCTTTAAATTTTTATATTTATTTTACGAAATTAAACTTTGATCCGAACTTACCTATGATAGGTAATTCCTTTGCTTTACCCTGGATTGCAGTAATGAGTCCCATTATCCAGAAGACTACAAATACTATCCAAGGAATAAACATTAGAATAGAAATAATACAAGTTAAAGTATCACTAATAAGTGAAACGAGCATTGTTAAAATCCACATTGCAATATAAATGACTACAATAGTAATCCATAATGCTAATGCTTGCTGTGTATGAAACATCGCAAATCTTTTATCTCTCGCAGCTAATAAGGGAATGATCCAGAAGATCCAGGCAAGAATTGCCATACCTTTACCCTCTTCAATTTCTTCCGGGGTAAATTGTGCACCAGTGGTGGTTTCTGTTGTAGATTCTGTCATAAGGGTTTCTCCTTCTTATAAATTTAAAAGTTATTAAGGTTAATTTATTCTTGAAGAAATATTGCTCCTAAAATAAATTAAGCATAATAAGATTTTGACAGACAATATTATCTGAAAATAGCTTTAATGCTGCCCCAGGTACTTCTTATTCCTGACACTGCATGAATAACTGATATGCTGTGAGTATAAGTGTAACTTTCATTCGGTTGAATACACTTCAGACGGTAATAATAGATTGAAGAACTGCTTCCATCTCTGTCACCTACTGAATTATCCTGATAAGAATAATAGGAATTATTTCCGGTTGCATTTATTGATTTTATAAACATAAAATTATCCGGAGTGACTGCGCTTCTTTGGACTTCAAACTTTACTGTTCCCCCTTCTTCAATCGTCTTCCACTCTAAGAGTATACCATCTGAATTTGTAGTTGCTGTAAAATATTGCAAAGTAACACTTGCAAGTAAAATGCCTGAAGTAATTGCTATTAAAACCAATATATTGGGAATGAGTAAAAATCTTTTCATATGTACGCTAACTTTACCAAATATAATTTCAATATAGGTTAATTGCAAGTATTTTTAGAATAACTATACTGCTGTTGAAATAATACTTTTAAATCATTTTTAGTTAAACCTAATTTAATTAATTTATTTTTATGAAAAAAGATATTCAAAATTATTATATAGGAATTGATTCCGGCGGCACCAAATGTGACCTTGTAATTATAAATTCGAACAACAGTGTGTTATTCAATGAATCTACTAAAGCTTTTCATTATTCTATTCACGGAACAGAAATCATCTCTGAAAATATATCTAAATATTTAGCGTCTTTATTGAAAGCAAAAAGGTTCGATCAAAAAAAATGCTCCGGCATCTGCATAGGTCTTGCAGGAGCCAGAGAAGAGATAGATAAAAAAAGTTTGGAGCGAGCCTTTAAGCGAAAATTACACTTTAATAAGATTGATATTGAGACGGATACTATGACCGGTCTTTACGGAGCTTTTGAAGATAGAGATGGGATAATATTAATAAGTGGAACAGGCTCGGTATTATTTGGTAAGTCTAATAGTAAAATATATCGTGTTGGCGGGTGGGGTAGAATTATTGGAGATTACGGCAGCGGGTATACAATCGGAAAGGAAGCTTTAAAAGAAGTTGTAAAGGAGTATGACCTTTCTGATATAAAAAGAAAAAGAACAATGTTAGAAGAAAAGATGGAAAGGATTTTTGATATAAACAAGGAAAACATTATAAGAAAAATCTTTCATGAGAATTTTGAGATTCAAAAGATTGCACCTATAGTTATTAAATGTGCGGAAAAAGGAGATAAGGTAAGTTTGGAAATAATTAATGAAGCTGTTGATGGTTTACTTTATCATATAAAAACTTTTTTAAAAATATCCAGAAGGAAAAAACCCATTGACTTGGTTTTCATAGGAGGTATTATTGAAAACGAAAATGTTTTATCAAAGAAACTCAAAAAGGAAATAAAAAAGAATTTCAAAGAGAAAGTTAACGTTTTAAAAAAGAAGCATTCATCAGCATTCGGTGCTGCTTTAATTGCAAAGAAAATGTTTCCGTAACCATAAAACATTCATATTGAAAAAAACCGACTTATTATTAATTCTCGATTTCGGCTCGCAGTATACACAACTTATAGCCCGGAGAACAAGAGAATTAAAAGTATATTCAGAGATACATCCGTACTATATTGATATACAGGAATTAGCAAATTCAAAAGAGAATTATAATCTAAAAGGTATAATTCTTTCCGGAGGTCCTTCCAGTGTTCTGGGAAAAAACTCTTACAAACTCTCAAAAGAAAATCTTGAATTTATTTTGAGAGAAGAAATTCCAGTATTGGGAATTTGTTACGGGTTACATTTATTAGCTTATCTCTTGGGAGGTAAAATTCACAAATCAAGATCAAGAGAATACGGGCACACGGTTATCTCAATAAAAGATAAAACAGATTTATTTTTCGGTTTAAGAAATGAGCTTAATGTCTGGATGAGTCATGGCGATTCTATTCATTATCTGCCCCCTTCATTTAAAGCTACATCAAAGAGTAAAAATAATACTTTGAGCAGCTTTGAATATAAAAAAGCAAAAATATACGGCTTACAATTTCATCCAGAAGTTAAGCATACAGAAAACGGGACACAGATAATAAAGAATTTTCTTTTTAAAATATGCAAGGTCAGAAATCTTTTTAAACCTGAATCTTTTATAGAAACCAAGATTAACGAAATCAAGCAAGTAGTTGGTAATGATTATGTTTTATGTGCATTGAGCGGAGGAGTAGATTCGTCAGTTGCTGCTTTGCTTCTGCAAAGAGCAATCGGAAAACAACTTATTTGTATGCATATCGATAACGGGCTAATGAGAAAAGAGGAAAGTAGAAATGTAATAAGACTGTTCAAAAAGAATTTTAAACTAAACATAAAGTTTGTAGATGCATCGAATATTTTTTTGCACAAATTAAAAAATGTTTTCGATCCTGAAGAGAAAAGGAAAATAATCGGAAACATGTTTATTAAAATCTTTGAACAGGAATCAAAAAAAATGAAATTTCCCAAAGGAAAAATAAAATATTTAGTTCAAGGAACACTTTATCCGGATGTAATTGAATCTGTATCATTCAAAGGACCCTCTGTCACTATAAAATCTCATCATAATGTTGGCGGGTTGCCTGAAAAAATGCATTTAAAGTTAATCGAACCTTTCCGCGAATTGTTCAAGGATGAAGTGAGAAAAATCGGGAAAGAACTTGGACTTCCAGATTATTTCATAGACAGACATCCCTTTCCAGGTCCCGGATTAGCTGTTAGAATTATCAGCGATATCACTAAAGAGAAATTAAAAGTATTAAGGGAAGTAGATGAAATATTTATAAGCGAATTAAAAAAACACAATCTATACGATAAAATATGGCAGGCATTTGCTGTCTTATTGCCAATCCAAACTGTTGGAGTTATGGGTGATGAACGAAGTTATGAAAATGTAATTGCATTAAGAGCTGTTACTTCGACGGATGGAATGACCGCAGATTTTTTCCAATTCGAAAAAAACTTTTTAACAACACTATCGAATAAAATAATAAACTCAGTTAAGGGTGTAAACAGAGTAGTCTATGACATAAGTTCAAAACCTCCTTCTACTATCGAATGGGAATAGAATTAATTCTTTAACTGAAGTAATGTAAAAGTTAATTTAGATAAATTTAATGACTGTTTTGACGGTAAAATAACAGAGGAAGTCACCTTCACTATTTTTCAGTATGTTCTTTTAAAAAAATTCTTTGCCATAATACCTAAGATGCATATTTCAATTCATAATGCAAATGCTTCAGTCGTTAATGCAAATGCTTCAGTCGTTAATGCAAATGATTTAATCGTTGAGACAATGAATTAAACCTTAAATCAATTGCATCAGTCATTGAAGCAAATGCCTTAGTAGTTAAAGCAAATGATTTAATCGTTGATGCAAATGATTTAATCGTCACTATAGACAATTTGAGCACTACTGAAGACTAAAAGATGCCTTTTTACAAAAAAAACAGCATATTTTACATAAACTAATTAAGAATTAAATTTAGGGGATAGAAAAATGAAAGCTACTTATCTTCGAAAACTCCGATATACGCTGGTGAGAAAGGCGAACAATTCTCCGACCCAATAAAAATAACGGTAAACTGTCCTTTTTTTAAAACACTAATGTTAAATCAGTGAATATATAAAAGAATTTAAGTTTTTCATGTCTACTTTTATAGAATATGACTTGACAACAACCTTATGGAAACATATATTTGTATATCTTAAAATAACCTTTTTCATAACGCCAATAAAATACAGGAGGTATTTAAATAATGGCAAAAATTAAAAACATGTTTTTCATATTGCTTGCGGCAGCATTCATATCCGGCATGGCAGGATGCGGCGGTGGAGTAGATGAAGAACAAATGCAAGCGCTCAATGATTTGAAAGCTGAAGTAGAATCACTTCAGTCTCAAGTCAATGCTAAGCAAGACGAAAAGTCTCAATTGCAAAAGCAAATTGCAGACAAGGACGCAAAGATCAAACAATATCTTGATGATATTGCTTCAGTACAAAAGAGATGTCCGTAATCTCTAAGCTGTATAGATATAAATTTTAAAAAATTAATTTAAAAAATTTAAAAACATTAAGAAGGAGATCTTAATAAAATGAAATTTCATAAGTTATTTGTAATATTGTTAGCCTTCTCCTTTGCTATCAGCGCTAAAGCATCCTTGTTTGCCCAAGATGATGACGACGACGACGATGATATGGAAACCGAAGAAATGGACGAAGAAGAGTGGCAGCGACAAATGGATGAGTTGACAGTAAGGAAGAATGATTTAACAAATCAACTAAATTCTTTAAGCACAGAGATAGACGGTTTAAAGAAGACATCAGCCGATAAAGATGCTGAATTAACAAAAGCAGAGAACGATCTGTATGCATCAGTCGGTTCGACTAAATCAGGTGTAGCAGATTTCAGGAAGAAATTTGAATCACTTGAAAAAACTATCAACAGTAAATCAGGAACAAAAGAAGATGCTGAGAAAGATTTTGCAGAGATTGAAGCATCGAAGATAAAATGCTTACCTGAGTTCTGGGATAGGTATCAAGCAATGAAAAAGAAATTAGCTGGTTGGGACGTTGTTACCGGAAATTACACTGTAATCAAAGGTGACTGTTTATGGAAAATTGCCGGCATGAAACAACACTATGGCAATCCAAGATTATGGCCTGCAATTTGGGAAGCTAATAAAGACGGCGTTGTTAGTGCTCCAGCAAGAACTCCAAAGACCATTAGGAATCCCAACTTAATTTATCCAGGTCAAGTATTAAAAATTCCTCAGCTGACAGATGCTCAGAAAACGGAAGTATTAAAAAATACTCCAAATATGAGGAAGTGGAGAAAGAAAAGGATAATGAAGAAAGAAGTGGAGACAGAAAAAATTAAGACTGAAGAAAAGAAATAAGTGATTCACTTTCTTGAATAGTCAAGTATAAATATTGACTAAGTTTTACAAAAGCCCGCTTAAAGCGGGCTTTTGTTTTTTATAAATACTAAATAAATATTTTTTGGGAAAATCGGAAAAGACTTTATCCTTAGCAGGTGTTGATCTGCTAAACTTCACTGGCTTTAATGAAGAAAAACTTAATACAATTAAAGATGCTTTTGAATCAACAATTGTCATAAGAGGAGAAACTGTAATCATTAAAGGTGACCAAGAAGAAATCGAATCTATCGAAAAAATATTTAACGAACTAATATTCCTTCAAAAGAGACAGGGTGAAATTTCAAAAGATGATGTACAACTAGTCATTGATCTTGTTAACAGTGATGACCGTAAAACTAACAACTTCAAAGAAAAATATGGAGTAAGCAATTCTGAGATAAAGGATATAATATTATTCAAAAAAACTGATTATATAAGACCAAAAACTCCAACACAAATAGAGTACTATAAGGAAATCCAAAATAATGATATTGTGTTCGCAATAGGACCCGCAGGTACCGGGAAAACATATCTTGCTGTTGCATTTGCAGTAGCAGCCTTGAAAAACAAACAGGCAAATAAAATTATTTTAACACGTCCTGCTGTAGAAGCAGGCGAAAGTCTTGGCTTTTTACCCGGTGATCTTTCGGAAAAGATTGATCCTTATTTGAGACCGTTATATGACGCTCTTGATGATATGATTCCGTACGAAAAATTAAAGTCTTATGTTGATAGAAATATAATTGAAGTCATTCCTCTGGCGTATATGCGGGGAAGAACACTCAATAACTCTTTTGTGATTCTTGATGAAGCCCAGAACTCTACAACGATGCAAATGAAAATGTTTTTAACAAGACTAGGAGTTAATTCTAAAGCCATAATAACGGGTGACGTTACACAAATCGACTTGCTGAAAAAAGAATACTCAGGTTTAGTCCAGATTCAAGAAATTCTTAAAAACATCAAAGATATATCGTTTGTTTATTTTAATAAATCTGATGTTGTGAGACATAAACTTGTTAAGGACATAATAGATGCATATGAAAAATACAATGACCACCTATGAACATAATTGCAAATATATATTTTGAGCAACTTCTATGTTTAAGATTTTTTTTGTTTTGCAAATGCATCTATTATTTTTATCTTTGATTACTTTTAGTTAAGTGTATTATGATTAATTTAATTGTAGAAAAATTTATTTTTAATAACCTATAGTAAAATAGCAAACAACAATTGCATCACTCTCTTATTATAATTTTGTGTGTTACATTCTAATTAACTATTCATTTTTAATAAATCTTAACACTAAATTTTCTGATTATTTTTAATTTATAAAACAAGGATTACAATTAATTAAGTTATTAGAAAGAGAAGATGTATAGGTTAAAAATTTTTAAACTTTAACTCATTTTGTTATTGACATTAATATAAATGAGTATTAATTTGGCTGAAGTAATCTAACTATAATTAAGAATAAAAAAAAGTTTGCTTACTACATGTTATTTGATTGAGTTGGATTTTATTGACAATGCAGTGGAAAATTATAGAACTTTAGTAAATAAATTATAGCATACTTACTATACAAAACACATGCAATTTAAATTTAAAATGGAAGAGATTTTTGTGAATTAAAGTGAAACATGACAAAGCGCTCATTTAAAACGTAAATCTCAAATGAAAAAATGTAGAAATAAGAACTTTGAAAAAATAAATTTTATGTATATTCACTTTTTTGTTATTAATAAGTTTTTAATTTTGCATTTTTAATTAATAAATAAATTTAATAAATTATAAAAAATTTAATTAAGCATAGGTTAAACATTTTTATTAGAAATGTAAAAAATGAATTTAGTTAACCTTCACAAAATTAT